>JACCDX011289410.1_pt1 | contig 19045 bp, 30 predicted proteins | sample 7449681 | NCBI WGS metagenome assembly JACCDX01 (sample SAMN15323450, study PRJNA562643) | freshwater metagenome | isolation source: river surface water | place: USA:Blue River Watershed | collected 2017-08-18
GACACTTGGATTAAGTGGAATACAAGGACACGAGTATACACTAATACCGCCCCAACATCCAGTACAACAGGGGTGCTGTCAAAAGGGGGCTCTGGCAGCAACGGTGTTAGCACAACAGGAGCTACAGGTGGTGCTGCTGCATCTGGTTTTGGTGCGACAAAAGCTTCTGGTGGCGCGGCTGGAGGCGGTGGAAACGCTACATCACGAACTCCTGGTGGTGGTGGTGGCGCGGCGGGCAGCTCATTAGGAACGGGTGGCGCTGGTGGGACTGCAACAGCAACTAACGGCGCCGGTGGCTCTGGTGGCGGTGGTGTAGGTGGGGCAGGATCTTCATCTGCTGCATCAGTTGGAAGCACAGGCGCAACCGGCGGCAATACTTACTCAGGGTCGTCTGGTGGCGCGGGAAGTACAGCCCCAAATACAGCAACTTCTGGCACAAATGGTGGCGGTGGTGGCGGTGGTGGCGGTTCTAGTTCTTCTGGCACAAATGGCGGCATTGGCGGAACTGGTGGCGCTGGCACAGAATACACAATTACCGCTGGCGGGACTGCTGGCTCTGGCGGTGGTGGCGGTGGTGGTGGCGCGAACAATAGTGGCGGCGGAACTGCTGGTGCTGCTGGCGTTGGAGGTGGTTATGGTGGTGGTGGCGGTGGTGGTGCTGGCGCTAACTCTGCAAGCAGTAATGGTGGCTCTGGATCGCAAGGTGCAATCATCATTACTTATACTGTCGCAGTAGCAGCAACAGGAAATTTTTTTAGAATGTTTTAAGTAGGGGTAGCGATGCTTGGATTTATACCGCTTTCCACCGCTCCGCTATCTTCTGCTGGCGAAAAAGCGGTATTGGCTTCTGCTGCAATAACTGGAACGGCTACAGTTACTTGTATTGAAGGCGCAACCAGCTCATCTGCTGCTATTACTGGTAAAGCAACTGTTACAGCAATAGGTGGATTTGTTCAAAATGGCGTTGCCTCTGTAACTAGTTCTGCGTCAGTTTCTGCTATTGCTGGATACACAAGAATTGGAGTTGCTTCTGTTTCTGCAATAGGCACAGTAACGGCTGATGCGTTTGTACAGCAAGAGCAGCAAATTGCAGTAACAAGCCAAGCAACTGTATCTTGTGCTGCAATGGTAAATCAATACGTTACAGTTAGTATGTCTGAAAGTGCAAATGTACGCGCTATTGGCTATATTATTGGCGAAGAATGGACTAAAACGGCTGCTGAAAGTGATATATGGCTAAAACAAGGCTAGTTTTTGGCGAGTGGACTCCAGACCAACCTGGGGTTACAGGCTCTGTTACAGATGCTTTGAATTGCTACCCTGTAGCAAATGGATATGCTTCGCTTAAAAAAGTTGAGGCATATCCCAATCCTGATGTTGTAGCAGGGGAAACTCTACTTAATGCTTTTGCTGGAAAATTTGCAAGCCAGAACAATTTATTTGCTGCATCTGCTGCAAAACTTTACAAGTTTGATCCAGCTAATAATGAATATGATGACGTAAGTAAAGCAGGTGGATATACAGCATCAGCTTGGGATATTACGCAATTTGGCCCAAAAATTATTGTTGCTAACGGAATAAATAAGCTACAAGCTTATAACTTGGCTGGTGGAACTGCTTTTTCCGATCTTTCCTCTGATGCTCCACCTGCCAAGTATGTCTCGGTAGTTCGTGATTTTGTTGTGGCTGGTAACGTAGCCGGTGCTGAGTCTACTGTTTATTGGTCTGACATAAACAACGAAGTTAACTGGACTCCTGCTGCATCGAGCCAAGCAGATTTTCAAGTTTTGCCTGATGGCGGTGATATTACTGGCCTGTCTGGTGGCGAATATGGACTTGTATTCCTTGAAAGAGCGATTTATCGGATGACCTATTCAGGATCTCCGTTTTTCTTCCAATTTGATGCAATTTCTAGGGCAATTGGCTGCATTTCTAACGGCTCAATTGCTCAACTTGCAGACAAAACCTATTTCTTGGCTGACGATGGGTTTTATGTATGTAACGGGCAAACGGTTACGCCAATTGGCGCGGAAAAAGTCAATCGTTGGTTTTTTGAAAATGCTGCGCCTGAACTAATTTCAAGCAAAATTAGCGCAACAATTGACCCTATAAAATCGCTTGTTATATGGGTTGTTCCTACAAGCGGCGGCAATAAGCTTTTGATTTATAACGCACAAGTTAATAAATGGTCTTATTCTGATCAAATTGTGAATTCTTTATCATATCTTATTACAGCAAGTGCAACTCTTGAAAGTTTAGATAAAGAATCAATTGCTCCAGGCCAAAACACGCAAAACGGCACATATACGCAGTCTGGAACACTTGTTACAGTTAGCCTAACTGGTCATAAGCTTGAAACTGGCGCATACGTTTACTTTAACGCTACTTCTGGCGGTGCTACTGACGGTTTTTATCAAATAACAAAGGTTGATGCTGATTCGTTTACGATAACAGAGACGTTATCAGCAACGATTGGATCGTCACCCTGCGTAATTTCGTTGCCAGATATTAGAAATTTGTCATCAAGTTTTGACGATAGAACGTATGCAGGTGGCGCTTGGTTTTTGGGCGGTGTAATTGATAATCAAATTTGTGCGTTTACAGGCGATCTTCAGCAAGCATCTATATCATCCAATGATATAGATATTGGCCGGTCATTGATTACGTTGGCAAAGCCGATTGTTGATAATGGTTCTGCTGATGTATCTGTAGCTTCTCGTGTTTTGCTTGGAGATCCGGTTGGATTTGGAACAGCGGTATCGGCTGATGCTGAAAACCGTGTTTCTTTGCGATCTAACGGCAACTATCATCGAATCCGTGTATCGCCTACTGGAGCAGGATGGAAAACTGTTGTTGGCGTAGACATTGAATACTCGACACAAGGTTTGCGATGACTAAGTTCCGCACTTTGCCAATGTTTGGCAACGATGAGCGAAACGTTGCTGAAGTCGTTCGCGGTATCATGGACGGTAAAACGAACAATACAGGCACGATTACTCTTGCTGCTGGCAATGCGGCAACTACAACGCTTTACGATGAGCGGATAGGCTATGAGAGTCTTATTTACTTCGTCCCTGTATCTAATGCCGCTTACGATGACAATGCGCCCTATGGCGCATTTGCTAGCTCTGCATCTCAATCTGCCGCAAACACAACAACTGGATACGCTTTTTCGTACAACATAACAGAGCAAAGTAACGGCGTATACACATCAAACAGTTCGCGGCTAAATGTCAGAAATTACGGTGTTTATAACGTGCAATTCTCAGCGCAATATAAAAATACGACGAATGACGGACAAGATGTAGACATTTGGTTTGCTGTTAACGGAGCGAACATTGTCGATTCAAACAGCAAATTTCACATTCCAGCCAGAAAAAGCACGGGCGACCCGTCTTACCTAATTGCAGCACTAAATATATTTCTTGAATTGCAAGCTGGGGATTATGTTGAGATATTTTGGAGCACAACCAGCACAAGCGTAACGGTTGAGGCTCTTTCTGCACAAAGTAGCCCAACAAGGCCAGCAACGCCGTCAGTAATTGCAACAATACAGTATATAGCGCCATCGGCAACTTCCAATCTTTATATTTCAGCGCAGCAACAAGGGCAAGCCACAATTTCACATTGGGCTAACGATACTGCTGACAAAACTTATGGATATATAATCGTCGGATGATTGAATTCAAATACATTGCTCCGAATGATTTGCGCTCTTGGTGGCCTAGTATTCGTGAAGGTCTAAACAAGATTAAATCACATAGTCCTGAGAATTGGATACCAGAAGACGTTTACACAGATTGTTTTAACAAAGCGTCTGATTTGTTTGTGATTATAAATAATAAGCGATTTGCTGGTTTTTTTGTGTTGCAGCCAATGCAAAATACGGTTCATGTTTGGGCGGCTTGGACGGTAGAAAATGATTATCAAATAGTTGATGCTGGTTTAAAATACATAAAATCTTTGGCTGGTCAAGCAGGCGCCAAATATCTAACGTTTTCTAGCCATCGTAAGGGATGGCAACGCAGGGCGGCAGCATATGGGTTCCGTCCTAAACAGTACATTTGCGAGGTGTAATTATGGGTGGCGGTGGCGGAACTACAACCACGAAGCCGTGGAAAGAAGCGCAGCCTTATATTTTGCAAGGCTATCAGCAAGCGCAAAACCTTTATAACCAAGGTGGGCCGCAATTCTTCCCCGGCCAAACCTATATTAGCCCGTCTGAAGCAACGACGAATGCGCTAAATATGGCAGAGCAACGAGCTATGGCCGGTTCTCCTCTTTTGCGTGAGGCTCAAGGCTCTGTTAGCAATCTAATGAACTTTACGAACCCATACGCAGCGCGAACTGCGGAACTGGGCGCGACTGCGAATGATCCTGGCGCAGACTTTTATCGTCAGCTGATGGAAGGCCAGATTGGCAAAGACTCCGAGTCTCTTGACATGCTTCGGCGTACTGCGTCTGGCGAGTATCTTAACGGCAACCCTTATCTTGAAGGCGCTCTTTCTCGCGCCAATCGCCTTGCAACTGAATCGTATCAAGAAGGTCTGCGCGGTCTTCAATCTCAAGCTTCTGCGTCGGGTCGCTACGGCTCTGCCGCAATGGGTCGGCAAGTTTCAAAGGGTCAGGATGTGTTTGCCCGCGCATTGACTGAGCAGAATCAGCAAGCTTACGCACAAAACTACGCTAACGAACGAGCTGCACAGGAAGCCGCAATTGCTCGAATGATGGGCTTTGAGCAGCAGGGAATCCAAAACCGTATGGCCGGAGCTACTGCGCTTACATCTGGTCAGCAACGGGCTTTGGAGACTCAGTTGAGCGCATTGGTTAATGCTGGGCAGATGACTCAGGCAGACGCTAATCGTCAACTGCAAGCGGCTCAACTGGCTCCGACTCTTGCCGAGCAAGATTACGCCGATATGCAAAAACTGCTGATGGTCGGTCAGGCTCAAGAAGGATACGATCAGGCGGCGCTGCAAGATGCAATGGCCCGTTGGAATTACGAGCAGAATCTGCCATATCAAGAATTGCAGCGTTATATGGCGACAATTAGCGGTTCTCCTATGGGGACTATTACCAGTGCATCAGGAGGGGGTAAATAATGGGCGATCCGGTGACTATGGCAGTTGTGGGCGGGACTATTGGTGCTGTTGCATATCCTGATGACCCATTAAAAGGCGCTCTTATTGGTGCTGCTGGTGGTTATGGTGGAACAGCGGCACTTACTGGCGGGATGGGTTCTATTGGCAGTAGTTTAACAGGAGCAACGTCTGCTGCTGGAACTGGTGGTGGGTTTTTGAATGGTGGATATGGAAGTGTAGGACTTTCAGGACAAACAGCTTTGGGTGGTTCTGGTGCTGCTGGCGGTGGCTCTACTGGGTTTCTTGGAAACACTATGGCTGGACTTGGGAAAGATTTTGGAGCAATTAGCCAATATGCTCAAAACAACCCAAATCTATCAAATATGGCTATGGGAGCAGGGATGAATGCGCTTCAGCCAGCCCAACCATTGCCTTCTGGTGGGATGAAGCAAGGAAGCATTGAATATCCGCAGCTTGGCATGGGTATGCCGCAACAGCCGTTTATGCCGCAACGCAAGATTTCTCTTATCTAGGTGATATATGGCTTGGGAAGATTACATACCTAATATTTTTGGCGCTGGTATGCCTCAATACTTGCCCGGCCTATTGGGTGATAAAGAGGCGGCAGAACTACAGAATCGCGCTAAAGTTCAAGGATTGCTTGGTGCTGGTCTCGCGTTGGCTCAGGGCTTGAGTTCTGCTGGCCCGCGTAGAAGTGCAGCGCCAAACATTCTTAGCGCGTTGGCTGGCGGCGTTTCTGCTGGTCAAGGCGCATATCAAGGTGCAACGCAAAACTACCTGATGCAGCAAAAGATTGCTGAGTCTATGCTTGAGCGTGAAAAAGCTAAGCTTGAAATTGAAGGCCGCAAAAAGTTCGCTGAAATGTATCCGAATCTTGCGCCTATTGCTGCTATTAATCCTACTGAGGCAGCAAAGATTGCTGGAGAAATTGAGTCGTTTAAGCCAATTGAAGAAATTTTCTCTGGTAAGAAAAAACAAGCAGTTCCGCAAATTTCTGCTCCAGCAACTCCAATTCCTTCGCAGCCGCTTGAAATGCAGGGCGCATCAACTTCTGCACCTGTAATGCCGCCAGATGTTGGCGCACCGGCAGCTACTCAAGCAAAAGAAAACGTTCTTGGCGCAGTGCCAGTTGAGGCAAAGGCGGTCGCTCCACAAGTAAGCGATCTAATGTTTGAGCGAGATCGATTGATTGAAATTAATTCTCAGCTTCGTGGCATTCGTGGTGGCGGGAAATATATTGATGAAAATAATAAAAGCCTAGAGGCTATTGATAAGCAACTTGGCGCATATACGGCTCAATCTTTTGATTTCCAGACGTTTAAAGGAATGCTCCCTGAGCAATTCCGGCCCATGGTAGACAACCTTGAATCTCTTGCATATTCTGGGGCTATTAATCCAAAAGATTTGAATAGTGAAATTGCTAAGATTAGCAATGCGGCTAACGAATTCCAGCAAAAGCAACAAGATTTTACAATTGAGGCAAATCGCGTTGCAATGGCTGAATTTGGTAAGCCAATCAATCAACTTACGCAACAGCAAATTGGCGCAGTCCAACTAAAACTTGAAGCAACTAATTCGCCTGAATATAGAAATTACTTGCTTGCTCAAAAAGATCCTAAATTCCAAGCATATCAAGAGGGGCTTCGTAGAGCTGGCGCAACAAGCATTAATATGCCTAGCGAATCTGAGCGTACAGCAGGATTTCTTACTAATCGCGTTGTTAATTCAATGCAGCAACTCCAAAAAGCTGTTGGTGCAGATCCAACGGCGGCATCTCCTAATTTTGGCGCAGAAGCTATTAAATTTCTTACTGGATCTGATTATCTTAAAAATATTGCTAATCCAGAAAAACGGCAGCAAGTTGAGGCGGCACAACTTGAAATTCTTGATGCTGCGCTTACGCTTGGCACAGGTGCTGCATATACTCGCGAACAACTTGAGAACTATCGTAGAGCGTATTTTCCTCAAATTGGCGATAAGCCAGAAACAATCAGAGATAAACAGCAGCGGCTACAAGCACTTATTGATTCAGCAATGATTAAATCAGGCAGGGCAGCTCCTACAGCATCTCCAAATATGTTTGGCATTACTACGGACGATATTGAGAAAGAACTTCAGCGTAGGAAAGGTAAAAAATAATGGATCTTTCCAAACTTTCAACAAAAGACCTTGAGTATCTAAAAGCAGGGCAACTTGACAAGATTTCTACTACTGGCCTTGAAGAACTTGCTAAACAACGAGGTACTCCTGCTGCACCATCTGCGTCAGTTGTTGCTCCTGTTGAGTATTCTCCTAAAGCTGAAGTTGCTAGGGCTGCTGCACAAGGGCTGACTTTTGGTTTTGCTGATGAGCTTGAGGCAATGTTTAGAACAGGCCAGATTAGCGGAGACCAGTATAAGCAGATGCGTGACCAACTTCGCGCACAACAGGCTCAATTTAAACAAGACCGCCCTGGCATGACTGCAAGCACTGAGTTCGCTGGATCAATGATGATGCCAGGGTCAATATTTAGGAATCCAGTAACACGTCAGGCTGGCCTTGTTGGTGATGTAGGGATTGGCGCTGCAATGGGTGGATTGTACGGCGCTGGAGCTGCCCAAGAAATGCAAGACGTGCCGTCACAAGCATTTATAAATTCTTTGTTTGGTGGCGGTGGGACTGCTGCTTTAAGTACGCTTGGCCGAGGTCTTGCGCCTAATGTTAGGCCAGAAGCTGCTGCATTGCGCGAACAAGGCATCCCACTTACTCCGGGGTCTGCGTTTGGTGGAGCTATTCAAAAGATAGAGCAATCTGCTGAAAGTATGCCAATTATTGGCAGCATTGTTACTGGCGCAAGAGAAAAGCAATTTGAGCAATTTAATACTGCTGTTTATAACAAGGTTTTGCGAAACATAGATCCAACGTTAAAGCTTGGATCTAATGTTACTGGTCGTGAAGCTTACAACTTTGTTGAATCAAAGATTAATGATGAATACCAACGTATTGCTCCAGCATTGCGAATTGCTTATTCTCCGCGTGTAGAAAAATCGTTTGACGCTGTTGTTTCTAGGTACTCAAAAGGCAAGCTTGGGACAAATGAAGTAAAAGAGTTTGAGACATACGTTAACGGGCTTAAATCTGATTTTGCGGCAAATCAAGTAATTGACGGACGCAGGGCACAAGCAATCAAAGAAGATTTGGGAAACATGGCTCAAGCATATTCGTCGGCGCAAGGATCTCAGCGATTGCTTGCTAATGCCTATAGAGATTTGCAATCTTTGTACATGAATTTAATGAGGAATCAAAACCCTGCTTACGCAAAAGAGCTAACAAAGGTTGATTCTGCATTTAAGGATTTTGTTCGTGTGCAAACAGCAATGGCAAAAACTCGCGGAGAAGAAGCAATTTTTACTCCTTCGCAACTAGAGCAAGCTGTTCGCCAATCTGACAAGTCTGTCCGCAAAGGCGCTTTTGCTAGGGGCAATGCTCCAATGCAAGAACTAGCCCAACGCGGCGTTTCTGTGCTTGGACAAAAAGTTCCTGACAGCGGAACAGCATCTAGAGGCATGGTTGGCGCATTGCTAACAGGGGGCGCTACTTACGTTGACCCAACGATTGGTGCGCTAACTGGGCTTATGTCTGCACCGTATTACAAATATGGCGAAAAAATGATGTTTTCCCCACGGCCAGAATCATTTGCTGAAGCAGTGCAAAGAGCGCGAACAGCTGTGCCATATGCGGTTCCTGGATTGATTGGTCTGACTGAAAATTTGATGAGTAGGTAAAACATGGCGAATTCAAAGATTAGCGAATACAGCAACATCCCTGCAAATAATACCGAGATTGACGGTATTAACATTGCTGAAGGCTGCGCTCCGTCTGGGATCAATAACGCCATTCGTGAGCTGATGGCGCAGCTTAAAGACTTCCAGTCTGGCACTGCTGGTGATGATTTTACAGTTGGCGGTGAGTTGTCTGTTGCTGGCGCAGTAAACCTTTCGACTGTTCTTTCGGTCACTAGCGGCGGCACTGGACTTAGTTCTGTTGCGGCTGGTGATATGTTGTATGCCAATGGAACAAACACGCTTGCAAAGCTTGCGGGCGCTGGAGCAACTGGTAGCGTCCTGCTTTCTGGCATTACTGCGCCATCGTGGGGTAAGGTTCCGCTCTCAACGCACGTTTCTGGCGAGCTTCCGATTGCCAATGGCGGGACTGGAGCAAGCACTGCAACTGGCGCCATTAATGCCTTGCTCCCATCTCAAAGCGGCAACGCCAATAAAGTTCTTGGCACTAATGGCACTAACGTTTCCTGGGTTGCTCAAGCAACGGGCGGGACTGCCGGAGTAACTAGCATTACTGCTGGATCTGGTCTTTCTGGCGGAACAATTACGTCTACAGGCACCATTTCTATGGGAACGCCGAGCACGCTTAGCGCAACATCAACAAACTCTGCCAGCGGGTCAACCCACACTCATGCGGTCACTTTCCCCGTAACTTCGCTTAAAGGTCAATCTAGCGATTCGTCGCAAACCGGCGATATTATTCTAACTAACCTTGCGTCGTTTGCTAAATCACTCGGGACTAACGGCTATCAAAAGTTCCCCGGTGGCTTGATGATTCAATGGGGCGTTGCAGCGGGAGGAAGCACGACAACGACAGTGACATTCCCAACTGCGTTTTCAACTGCTTGCTATTCGGTACAGGTTATTGCTTTGGTTTCTGCCGATGTTGGTGGCATTGATAATGCAACAGTTCTCAAATCTGCGCCGACTACGACTGGCGTTGACCTAAGCACGCCCACTGGGCCTGATTCATTTTACTGGGTTGCAATTGGCTCTTAATCATGAAAGACCATACTATGACGGCGCATGAAACAACGATGGCAGCATTTGGCAGTAAAGCTACTTACACGGGGGCTTCGACCAGTGTTGTAGGGTGGATTCTTTCTAGTGAGTTTGGCGTTTTTGCTGGTATCGTGATTGGCGCTGTTGGCCTTTTAATTAATTGGTACTACAAAGCAAAACAAGACCGCCGCGAAGAGCGTGAGCATAAAAAGCGCATGGCAGAATGAATCGCATACAAATTGCATCGCTAACGTTATCTGCGGCAACATTAGTTGGTATAGCGGTGCATGAGGGCTATCGATCTGACGCATATACGCCCGTTGCTGGCGATGTTCCTACAATTGGGTTTGGAACCACAGAAAACGTAAAGTTGGGTGACAAAATTAGCGTAGAACGTGCCTTAGTTCGATTGCTTGATGACGCATCAAAGTTTGAGCAAGCAGTTAAGCGATGTGCGCCAGTTCCAATGTATCAGTACGAATTTGATGCTTATGTGTCGCTTTCGTATAATATAGGGGCTGGCGCATTTTGTTCATCTACGCTTGTAAAAAAGCTAAATTCTAGTGATTATGTTGGCGCTTGTGAGCAGATATTGAGATGGGATCGGTTTAAAGGCAAGCCATTGACAGGACTAACTAAACGCCGTCAGCAGGAATACAAACAATGTTTGGGTCAATAAATATCCTTCCTTATGTTATTGCCGCATCAATTGCTTTGACTATTGGCGGATATTTTAAAGGCCGATCTGACGGCAAATCAGTTATTGCTGTTGAATTTGCGCAATACAAAGAGTCGCAATCAAAGACGCACGCTGATGCTGTACTACAAGCCAGGGAGAAAGAGCAAAAGCTTCAACAATCTGCAAACAAGATTCGAGAGGAAAAAGACCGTGAAATTCGCAAAATTAATTCTCTTAACGCCTCTCTTGTTGACAGCTTGCGCGACAGGCCAGATCGTCAAATGCCCGACGATCCCGACGCTAGACAAGATTCATGTACCGGAAACAAGCTATACAGAGAAGATGCAGAATTTCTTGCAAGGATCGCTGGAGAAGCCGATCAATTGAGAGTCGCGCTAAAGCAATGTTATTCACAATATGATTCATTAACCAAATAGGTGAAATCATGAAGCGTCTAGCAATATCTCTAGCTTTTGTTAGTTCTGTAGCTATAGCAGCAGTTCAAAATGAAGATGGAAGCGTTTTTCTAGAAGCTAATGAGGCACAATATATTATTAGAGTGTTTAATGATATGACTGAAAAAATAGCTTTGCAGCAGATGTACATTAAAGAGCTAGAGGGCGAAAACAAGGCTATCAAACAATCCCATTGTGCAAAATGGTAAAAAAGAAGCCTGAAGAATTAAAGCAGTGTCAGTCTTGCCGATTTTTCCTCATTGAGAAGAATGAAGAATTAGGGGAATGTCGGCGTAATCCACCGTCTATGTATTCAGAGGATGGCGAGATTGGTTATGCCTTCCCTGTCGTTCCGCTAACCGAATGGTGTGGCGAATTTCAATGGAAGCTTGACTCATGAAGCCAGCATGCTCTGAAGATGAATTTATCCGATTGTGGAACTATTTTCAGTCTGTTTCCAAAATGGCGAAAGAATTAGGCGTTAACGAAAGAAACATAAACAAACGCCGTAAGAATATTGAGAAAAAGCGTGGCATTTTGCTGACTTCTCCAGACACAAGAAGCCCTACTTTTAACGTCACGATACCAAACAATGGCGTAAGGGTTGGCGTTGAGGTAGATGATGGCGTTATTGTAGTAGGTTCAGACGCTCACTACTGGCCTGACATCATTAGCACAGCGCACCGCGCATTCGTAAAGATCATTGCAGAGCTAAAGCCTCAGATGGTCGTTATGAACGGTGATGCCTTTGACGGAGCAAAGATAAGCCGCCATCCTGTTTCTGGATTTGAGGTTCATCCTAACGTAAAGCAGGAACTAGAGGCAGTTACGGAACGTCTAGGAGAGATTGAGGCAGTATCTTGTAACGCTAAATTGCATTGGACATGGGGCAACCATGATATGCGGTTTAATGCTCGTATTGCTACGATGGTTCCAGAGTACGAAGGTGTAACAGGGTTTTGCCTAGCAGATCACTTCCCTAGATGGAAGTTCTCAACGTCTATCATGGTCAATGGCCATACGCAGATAAAACACCGTCTTTATAACGGCGTACATGCAGCCTACAACGCCACGATGAAGTCCGGCATATCTACTGTCAACGGACACTTACACAGCCTTAAAGTAACACCGTGGACTGATTTGACAGGCACTCGATATGGCGTAGATACTGGCTCTCTGGCTGACGTATGGGGCGATCAATTTGCCTACACTGAGGACTCTACAAGGAATCACAGGGCTGGCTTCGCTGTCCTTACGTTCTACAAAGGCAAACTAATGCCGCCAGAGCTATGCGAGGTTGTCTCGGAAGATGACGGCTTAGTGTACTTTAGGGGTCAAGTGTTAAGCGTTTGAATCTTCTACTTCGTCCAGCAGTCGGTTTATCTCTCGCGTGATGTACCAATATGCCTTACGAAGATCCTCAATCTTGTTCCCCTTATGCTCTGCCCGTGAAATGTATTTCACAGCATTGCCGAGGTTGTAACTGAGATTCTTTGCTTCAATAAAGTCGATTGTCTCAATGCCGCCTATTGTATAGTGCGATGGGCTATTGACGTTATCCATTAGCTGCTTTCTCCGCTTCATCTGCATAGTGTTTGCAGACTTTCATTATCATTTCTTCAGACATGCCGCCACGGGCTATTAGCCCAGACATGGCAGCAGCAAAGTAAAACTTCCATTCGTCAGAGCGTTTAGTCTCTGGTTCAACAATCTTACGCGGCCTTCCCATTATCCTAGTCCAATTTCGTGGTTACGTTCCTGAATGATTTCATGCAGCCTGGCTATCTCTGTTCGCATAGCCTCTATCTTTGACTGAGATGACTCTTTGCCAGCCTGAAATGCCATATACGCATCCATAGTTGGCCTAACGTCAGCTTTCATTGTCCACTCGAAGAATTCGGCATAATCCATTGTGCTGTCCAATCAGGTTTAACTTTTATTCTCTTGTTTCTACGCTTTGCATTTTGTATAGAAACTTTATGCACATCTTTTTTTAATTTTTCCCTATATCTTTTGCTTTTTTCTGCATTAGACAAATTTTCTGGTTTTGGCTTAGATTTTTTGCTTCCAGCCTTGTAATAAGGCCAGTGCATAGTTCGTTTGCCGTGCTTTTCGAGCTTCCACGAACTAATGTAGATAAGCTTTTTTCCAAGCAAATAACTCAAGTAATTTACTGAATGGCTGTATGCAATGCACGCTTTTTCTCTAATATCCATAGCGCACATTTCTTTTTCAGACAGCATTGCAAGCAATTTATCAATCCTGGCCTTTGATGCGGCTGAGGTAAACGAATATCTATCAAGCCGTCTTGATAAATACTCCGTTTTCGTTTGTTTTCCCTGTTCTGTTTTTGATTTGTTCATAAGCTTCAGCAAAACATTTTTTTACATCCAAGTCTTCAATAGCAGCAACCATAGTAAGGCATACAAGAACGTCGCCAATTCCATCAATAATTCCTGCTCTGTCTCGTTTGATAATCGCATCTGCTAGTTCTCCCATTTCAGACAAGGCTTTTAGCAATTGTGTTTTTGAATCTGAGTCTTGAATGATGCCTTTTGCCTCACCCCATCGCACAACATGCATTTCTGTAATTTCGTAGCTAGTCATTTCCCACATATCCTTTTCTTAACTGTTTTCATATTTGATTCAAACATCCACTTAAGGCACATTTTGTCTTTATCTTCAGGAACAATAGACTGAACGCCAGCATCAAAACCTGATCTATAAGCGTTTTCTATTAAGCTGTCTTGCTGATAGATAACGAGCATTGAAAATGCTATTGAGCAGATTGCGATGGCATATTGCATAGCGATTTAATCTCAGCGATAGGAATTCCGAAAACTTCGTGAATACGGATCATCATTTCTGCGCTGACTTTTGTATGTCCGTTGCGAATACGGCTGATAACTGGCGTAGATATATCAAGTTTATCTGCCAAATGTCTATCGTTTTTTAGATCATAATTACCAATAATAAAATCAAGAAGCTTCATTGTTACTCCTGTTTGTGGCGCTCTTTGCCGGAATCGAACCGACTGTCTCCTGATTACAAGTCAGGCGCATCGCCAGCAATGCTTAAAGAGCTTTGTTTACTACAAATAAAAATGATCTAGTTGCAGTCCACACATAGCCGGTTACAAAATGTACCTATCGCTCTTGGCTAGATCATTTGTATTTTCCCTGTCTTTCCAGGGTGTCATTAGCTTCAGCATGGGAGATTTGCCAGCTAATGCCGATGTTATTACCGCCACTATCGGCTAGGCGGCGCTGATCAAAAACAGGTTGTGTTGCAATTACCGCCGTAATAACAACAGGTAGTGCAAACAACCATTTTGCCGTTATACATATATGTATGCGTGGAGCATTGTTGCGCCCATGCCAGCGTAGCGACTCCGGCCAACATTGATCCAATCAACAATTTAAGCATATTAATCTACTAATCAGAATGGAGCGTCTAGATCGTCATTAATAAAATCGTTGCTTTGTTTTTTTACTGGCTTTGCTTTAGCTTCTTTTGGCTTAATGGATAGACTAAGAAACTTATTTCCTGCCTTGCTTTCTTTAGTCCATGCTGACAGCCAAAACTCTTGTCCATCAACATTAATTGAACCTGATAGGTCTGGGTGATTATCTGCGGTCTTATTCGGGTTTTTCATCAACATACCGCGATTAGTATTGTCGTATTGCATATTTCCTCATTTAACAGTTAGTTTTTTAATAGCAGAGCGTTGCTTAGAATCAAGCTGGCTCCATAGTGCAGTTTTCCAGTCTGCATCTAGGTCAAGGCTGTTGATGTACTCTAACGCGCCTTCAATGTCTCCATCGTTTGTCAGACTAGTTACCTGCATTGCAAACGACAGAATCATTTCTTTTTCATCTTCAGCCAGGCTATCAAATACGTCCTTGCTTACAGGCTTTGCAGACTTCTTTTCTACGATAGGTTCTGATGCGTCAACCGCATCATGCTCAACGATAGCCAATGCCATGACGAGAAGGTATCGCGTGATATAAGTAATCGATGCGCCAAGATTCTGCACTGGGTGGCATCCTTTAAGTTCTGCTCCAGCCATAGGGCATGAGAACTTAGCGTCTCCACCGTTTTCAGTATCAATGACGCGAAGAATTGCAACTTCAGGATAAAACTCAAGCGTATGGCACAGTTTCAGATCAGAAAAAATCTTGTTTACTGTTGGCAGGAAGTCTGCCAGTTCAAAGTACTTGTATCCTGCGAACTTGTTGTGGCCTGACTTTTTAAGATCCTGGCTTTGTAGAGCGATACGAGCTGCCTGAAGCTTATCGTAAACAATCCATTGCTGACGCTCTTCTTGCTCCTGCTGTTGGCGATAGTTTTCCATTATTTATCCGAATTTTTTATTGATGACAATATTGAGTGATTTGCTTTCCTGTACAGCTTGAATTTTTGAAGCCTCTTTTTGCTCTTTTCGAATACGATCAAAAGTTTTTTGAATATTTGTTTTGGAAGATGACACATATTTAAAATCTTTGTCCAAAATTGATTTCATATGTTATCCATAATCATTGACAAAAAAAGGATGCAAACAATTACGGCAAGACAATGTTTGTCTATAAATTTTGCAAGCCAATCGTCTGTTTTAAGCATCATTTTTTCTCAGCTTCGTTGTCTTTTTTGTTTTCGTAATACCTGTCACATTCGTCAAGCCAGTTGCCGTCTTCATCAACATAGTCTCCGTCAATTCCTTCCATTCTTGCCACGTGTTCTGCAATACGATTGCACATGTTTTGAATGTGACGGTTTATTGCGCCTTCAAAGTTTGCTCTTCCTTTGAATACGCTCCAGGTATAAAGAAGTTCTGCTAGTTCTTCTTCGTAAAGGCTTGAAGGCATACGCCAAGTGAAGTCATAAACGTCGCCATTGAGCAAGCTAGTAAAAAGTTCGTTTTCAACGTCATATTTGGTTTTCATATTTGCTCCTAGTAATCGCTGATGCGATGGAAGAATCATAGTTCAGCCGCAAAACTTTGCAAACGAAAATATTTCTATAGCAAAAGCAATTTCTATAGAAATTTTCTATTTGCAACACTTATGCTTGTTGTCTATTGTTTGTCTGCGCCAATTGACGCGGCAATTTTAGGTGGTGACAATGGACGTTTGGGAATTTGTAGATATATTCGAACTATATGCGGCTATTGGGATTGTCCTGGTTGCTGCGATTCTATGGAGGCATGAATGAAATACGAACAAACGCTAAAGCGGCTTCAAAAAGAAAGCCAAGAGCAAAGCTGGTTCAAACCGTTGAAGCTTACCTACCCAACTGAATCTCCTAGAGGACAACCAATTGAACGACGAACGATTAAAACTCTCTACTCCTCCGTCAAGCCAAGCTTCCGAGACGAGCTATAACTTTAAGTTAAAGTTCTGTCCTGGTTGTAAGCGATCTAGATCTGGCAGCCAGTTTGCAAAAAGTAACGTGTGCAGAATTTGCCAGCTTCGAGGCGTTACGATATGATGTTTAGGAACGGACTAGGGTAGCTCCCGAAAAGGCGATTCGTTACCGCCCTGTCCTGTTTCCTTCAGTAACGACTACCCAAGAACGTTAGGGGAATATGTTTTCTTATCATCATCATATCGGTGATTTTCGCCGTGACACAGCATCGCTATCTGACGTTGACGCAATGGCGTATTTGAAGCTGTTGTGGATGTATTACGATACAGAAGCACCGCTTCCTGCCGATGCAAAACTTCTCGCATTTAAGATAGGCTCAACCGCTGATTCTGTGCAACTAATTCTTGACGCATTCTTTACGTTAGACGGAAATGTTTACCGTCAGAAACGATGCGATGCTGAAATTCAAGCCTACTACGAAAGAAAAACAGTAGCACGAGACAAAGCCAACAAGCGATGGAAAAATGCTACAGCATCAATAAACGATGCTACAGCATTGCAACAGAATAGCGCCAGCATTGCTGCAGGTATTAAAAACGATGCTAACCGAGAACCGAGAACCGAGAAAAAAACAAATACTACGCCTCAACGTCCAGATGACGTTTCGGAAACAGTGTGGGATGACTGGCTAAAGCAACGCAAATCGTTAAAAGCTATCGTTACTGAAACAGTCATAAAAAAAATTAGAGGCGAAGCTTCAAAAGCTGGAATAAGCTTTGAATCGGCACTCGAAATGATGTGCTTGCGAAGCTGGAGAGGCTTTCAGGCAGAGTGGCTAACAAAGCAAAACAATTCTACTAACGTAAATCAACTAGGAAGGCGCGTCATATGATCGGAAATCTTCTCAATCGCCTGGAGAAAGTTAAAGGAGGGAAAGGTCGCTGGACTGCTTGTTGCCCTGCTCACGGCGACAAAAGCCCGTCACTAGCCATAACGCAACTTGATGATGGTCGAATCTTGCTCAAGTGCTTTGCTGGTTGCTCTGCCTACGAAATTGTTTCTGCCGTAGGCATGGACATGACAGACCTATTCCCTAAAGACGATCTTTTAAAACCAGGCATCCACGGCCTGAAATCAGAGCGTAAGCCGTTCTATGCTGCTGACTTGCTGAAAATTATCCATTTTGAGGCACTTGTAACGTCGCTGGTGGCGTTTGATATAGCAGAAGGTAGGCAAGTATCAGCCGATGATAAAAAACGGCTTAAAACGGCCTTTGAGCGAATCAATGAAGCGGTGGGGTATATCCAATGAAAAAAGACGAGATTATCAGCATGGCGCGGGAAGCTGGAATTCCAGAGCTATACATAGGAGCCTATTACGGAGCAATTGAGCGCTTTGCAACTCTAGCCGCATCGCATGAGCGCGAAGAATGCGCGAAAGTTTGCGAAACGCACATGGAATGGGGTGAAATAAATCCAACGATTGCGATTGCTGCTGGCAATTGCGCTGATTTAATTCGTGCAAGGGGGGACAAATGAGTATTGAGGCTAGAGCATTAGACCTAGATGCCGCCCGTAAAGCGCGGATTATTAAGTCAGACTCTATTGACGTAGAGAAATATCTTCATGCCAATGACGTAACGATTAGGGTAAAGAAAGCTATTGATTGGCTTGAAACGATTAAGGAAAACTATCTTTCTGAGGCAGCTAATCATCAAATTACTTTGCCGTGGACGAAAACGCATAACGGTTTTGCGTATCGTACTGGAGAGGTAACGGTATATGCTGGTGGCAACGGTGGCGGAAAGTCGCTGATTACTGGTCAGATTGCACTAAACCTAGTCAAGCAGGGCCAAACCGTTTGTATCGCTTCGTTTGAAATGAAGCCTGAACGGACGTTAGAGAGGATGATGCGACAGTTTGCCGGTGAGTTTATTGATTCTCCGATGACGCATGACCGTAAGTCTTACATTGAAAAACTTGTTGGCAGGATGGATAAGTTCCTGTCTGACAAGATGTACATTTATGACCAACAGGGAACGACTTCAGCCGATAAAGTCATTGCGATGGCCAGGTATTGCGCGATTGAGTTGGATGTGCAGCATATTTTTATCGACTCGCTGATGAAGTGCGTAAAGGGTGAGGATGACTTTAACGGCCAAAAGAGCTTTATTGATGAGCTGACTGCCATCGCTCGTGACCATAACGTGCACATTCATTTAGTGCACCATATTCGCAAGCTTGTTAACGAGGAACAGCAGCCGAACAAGAACGATTTGAAGGGTTCAGGCTCTATTTCTGATCAAGTCGATAACGTATTCTTGATGTGGAGAAACAAGAAGAAAGAAAACCTTCGCAATATGGGTGAACTGGTAGACGAAAATATGCCTGATGCTTATCTGATGTGTGAAAAGCAACGGAATGGAGAGGCGCAGGAGTGGTATTCACTTTGGTATCACGCCAGCAGTCAGCAGTTTGTTGAGAAACTTGGGTCTTTGCCGCAAGATTTTGACAATATGGGGGTAATGTGAATGAGTTGGCTCTTTTCGCGGGCGCTGGTGGAGGAATTCTTGGGGGCAAACTGCTTGGATGGAGAACCGTCTGCGCCGTTGAATGGGAACCA
>JACCDX011895709.1_pt1 | contig 19042 bp, 28 predicted proteins | sample 7449681 | NCBI WGS metagenome assembly JACCDX01 (sample SAMN15323450, study PRJNA562643) | freshwater metagenome | isolation source: river surface water | place: USA:Blue River Watershed | collected 2017-08-18
AACTTTTCCTTATTACTGCACGAATTAGAGATAACAACGATTTTAAACATATCTATCTTTCCAAAGAGATAGGAGAAAAACATTTTTTTAGTGGAAGAGATAATATCTATTATCTCCCCCTCTACCAATACCATGCCCCAGACTTCCTCAACCCCGAAGGCTCTCAATCTACCAACTTCAAAGATGAGTTCCTAAAGACCTTCGGTGAGAGCATCGGAATGTCTTTCCAAGACGCTCCTGAGCTCATCACCCCCTCAACCTTCTCTTCCCTAAATGTGTTCGACTACATTTATGGGGTTCTTCATGATGAGGAATACCGAGCTAAATACAATGCCTTCCTTAAAAACGACTACCCCAGAGTCCCTTATCCAAAGACCCAAGAGGAGTTCCTTGCTTATGTCACCAAAGGAAAAGAGTTTAGAGAACTTCATTTATCCGAAGGAGAAGGTTGGGAGGATGAGATTAAACTAGGAGGCAAGGGTGGTGGGGAGGTAAAGCCCTCTTATGACAAGGGCATTCTTAACCTAACCCCAACTTTGTCTATTGACTTAACCCAAGAGGAGTGGGAGTTTAAGATCGGAGCATGCTCTGTTATTCAGAGCTGGCTAGGATATAGGGAGGGCTTGGAATTAACCCAAAAGGAATTGAATGAATTTAAACGATTGGTGGTTCGGGTTAGAAAGCATATTGAATTATTAGGGAAGTAAGCCACCGACCCAACCATTATCCTCAGCCCATTCTAATACTGCACGGGCAACCACTCTATCTTTTTCTTTTTCATCATTGGATAATGAATGGTAAGAAGTCTCGGCAAGCATCTTACGACTATTGAACTTCTTTTGACCTTTGGTTAAACCTGTCGCTTCATCCACAATGGTGGGGTCTTTGTATGCGGGGTCTTTAACGGTATGGAAAGCATGGCTCCAGCCTTTATGGACGGCATCAGCGATTGCTTCAATATTGGTGTTGCCTGTAGCGATAACATCTAGGGCATGGAGAACAGATTGTTCATTGGCTTTGTAACCGAATGAGCCGGGCTTGGAGAGACCATAATGATAAGCATGGTCTAATGCCTTATCGGAGATATGGGTTAATTCAGCTAAGTCATGAGTGGGGAGCTTAACATGAGAGCCGGCGGTTTTAATAACGGAGAGGTTATGCTCTAGGTTATTCAAGCGTCTTTCGAGAGCTGCGAGTTTATTTAACATGGGAGGTCTCCTATGAAATCTAAAAGGCTAAGGGGTGGGGTTAAATCTTGGATAATGGTTTAACCCTATATAGAGAAGCATGGGAAACACAAAAACAAGGAGAATACCCATGCTTGACAAACTTATCATAGCTGTTCTACAACAAAGAGAACAGCATAAACAATCTAAAGCCCCCGCAAAAACCCTAGTCGCAGACGATAAGAAAGAGAAGGCACTATAATGGACGAGCTAACCCAATACGAGTTTGACCTTTGTGTAGGCAACCCAATCACAAGTATCCCACCACAAGTGTATGATAATCTATACCTTGCGACCTTGACCTTAAGGGAAGCTGATACTAGCTTTTTTAACAACGGAAACCACCATGCCTTTTATAGCCAACTAAACCACGAAGTTCAGAATAACCCCGAAGTGATAAAGTTTGGGTTAAAGAAGTTACCATCCCAATGGGTGTTGCCTTATATCTCACCGAGGGCAATAACCCCTATTTTAAAAGAAGTTTTTGCTGAAGCCTATCAAAAAGACCCAAGTGAGAGCTATCATGCGTTTAGCTCTCATTTTGAGAACTTTGCTGATTTACTAACCCCCAATAAAGAGCAGTTTTTATGGGTGCATCGCAATCTTATTGTCAACACCCTTAATCATCCCGACTTTTTATTCCCCACCCGAGGGGGATATTAACCCCTAAGTCGTTGTCTTAATAAGTAAACATTGCTCTCATGAGCATTGGCAGTAGCCATAATATAATCATCAAGCCCCAAAGTCATGCAATCCATATCAACGAGTTTATCATAAGTGCGGGCAAAGATTTCTTGCAAACATTCTTCTACAATAGATGCTCTTTGAATGGGGTTGGTTTCTTCCTTAGTGAGCATACGAATGCCCATGGTCATCAACTCAATTTGTTGTAAAGGTTCAACGGCTTCTGGGCCAAAGTAACCCACGATTTTTTCAGCTAGGGTGTCGATTTCTTCAATCACAGAATTGTAAATCCTGTCCATAAGTAAATGGTCACCATAATAGGAAGTACCCTTCACTTGCCAGTGGCTTGTCCAATGCACAAAGTGTGCAGCTCTAAGACATGCCAATAGCATTTGCATGTGGGGTAGGCATTGAGATTTCATATTAATAACTCCTGCGGTTTTCTTTTGTTGGTTTCTTCTATAAGTTTTTGCCCGTTGTTTATCTGTGCGATAACCACCGACATCTTTTCGTTGATACTTGATAGGATTGTTACGTCTTCTCTTCTGATAAATCAAGATTCTTCTCTTGTTTCTCCTGTAGTAAGCCTTCTGCTTCCTTTGAAGAGTCCTTTTATTCTTGCGATAACGCCTTTGGGCTTTTAGTTTAGCTTGACCCTGTTGCTTCCGTTGTCTTTTTCTTGGGTAGGTAAGGGTGTTAATCTTCGCAAGGGGTTTAGCAGTCTTATTATTAAACCTAGCTTCTTTACCCGCTTCATAACCATCATCATAACCATCCTCATACCCATCAGCATAAGAACTATCATCATCCTCGATAAGTTCTTCCTCCATTAAGACATCTACATCATCATCAATGCTCATATCATTCAAGCCATCCTCAAACCCATCGGTGTACCCATCTTGATGCCCTTCGTTATATTCAGCATCATATTGAATAGACTCGGATGCCGTCATGGGTCTTCTTTGGTTGAGGATAGTGCCTTGGTTCATATAAGGATGCCCATATTCCTCCCCGCTAACAGCAAGGGTTCTTGACCTTTGGTGGAGGGGTTTACCCATGGGTTTGGGGCTGAGGGCATAATCATGGGTGTTGCCTTCGTTACTATCCGAGGGGACATTAAAGACCTCAGGTTTAACAACGGTGATAGTTCTATTTGCGGGATGCTCACCCCCACCGCTGTCCCTACCGCCGCCGTAAGACGGCAAGGGTAAGACACGATCACGGTCGGGTTTGCTATCCTCGTAGGGTGTTCTTTCTGAGCCGTGGTCAGCATACTCGTTTTGAACCCAAGTGCGGACACCAGCAAAATCTTGAACGGGGGCTCTGTAGCTCATCGTTACTCCCGGAAAAAGCATTATATAAGGGGGAGTGGTTATAAAGGATTAAATAGTCCAACCATTTTTAAGGAGGCGGATGACCTTGTTGTAGTGTTCGGGAAGCCTCACAAGCAGGTTTACCTGCCCGTGAGATAAACCATAAACTCCAATAGACTCATTTCTGTGTAGAGAGATGATATAGGAGGGGAAACGGAAACCTTGTTGTAGGAGGGGCAAGATTTCTTGAGGGGATGCCTCATAAGAGGTTTCATCCGGAGCAATAAGTATCATGGTATCACCACCTTGTAGAATAGTATGAACAGACTAGAGATGAGAAAAATACAAAACACCTTAACTTCAAAGTGGTCTTCACACGGAAAGACAACCTCTACCATCTGTAAGACCACTAGATGGGCAAGCAACCCAAACACCAACATAATAAGTAACATAACGCCTCCTTGGTTTTTCACAAGTAAAGCGGTCTTATTATAAACCTCCTATTAGTATAATAGGTCACACATCAAACACAGCCCCATATTTTTATTTTTACAAGGTATTTCCCATGGTCTTCTTTGGCTCTCCATACCACCTAACCTCCCTACCCACCCCCATCGTTGCCACATCCAGCATGGATATGGCATTTCTTCTTCTTGCCCCATGGGAGGCTAGTTCTTTCACCATCTCGTATGTTTATAATAAGATATTCTTGCAGGAAAAATACGAAGGGGCTGTGGAACAGGTCTTCAAGGGCAAATCGGGATACATCTATTCATTAGAAGAAAAGCCCTTTGCGAGGTTGGATGAGGAGCAATTCCTTGCATTCACAGAACCCCGCATCTTGTTTTCCCATTATATTCCGGATGCCTATGCGATGATAAAGAACAACCAGAGGTTTATTATTGGTTTATAGTGGTGTTCTTATGTAAGAAAACAGGAGAAGTTAAAATGATTGACCAAAACGACCCACTAAACTACCTGCATTCCACCTATGGTTATGTATTGAACAGCTTAGATGGGCATGTAGAAAGACTAGAAGCTCTTATTGAAAGCGAAAGCAATGTTTGGCTTGAATGGAATAAAACTAATATTAAAGGAGACCCCGTTGAGTTGCCTGATTGCACCTATCAAGAACTATTTGTCATCTACCATAAGATTGCCAAAGCAGTGAAACGCTTTCAAGTAACCTTGAAGACCACTCTTGTAGTTGTATTAGACTATGATGCTCCTCTATTGGAAAAGAAAGAAGCAGTGCGTTGTGCAATGCTAAAGAAAGGGCATTATGAGTCGGGTTGGTTTGCAGGACAAACCTTGTTTAACAACTTTTATGCCTTAGTGGATGTTCTCAATCTTCATTTGGCAAAATTGAGGAAGAGATATGATGAGCAGTTGGATAGGGGTGAGATGGATAGGACAGATTTGCATGAGTTGCAAGACTTGTTAAAGAACCATGGGATAGCGATGTTTGAGTTATGCTCAAATATCCTATTTACACTTGATAGGGAGATTAACAGGGTTATTGGAGAATTTAAGTACAAGATTAAAGTAATGCCCCAACCAAGAGCTTAATGGTGTTTTCTCATGGTGGCTCGGTATGCCTGTTTAACTTGGGTGGTATCTATTCCAAAATGTTCATAGCCATCTAGTATATCCATGTAGTATTCCATGCTAGGTCTATTCGGGACATGGGGGTGGACTAGGTAGTAAAGGAAAAAGGGTCGTCCATCGGGGAGTTTAAAGTAAACCCGTTCATAATCACTGTGGATTTCAATATCGTATTCTGACCCAACGCCCTCATCAGCATCTAATGCTGGGAGTTCATCCTCGGATACTTCCCACATAACACCCCAGACGGAGCTATTGGGGTCTCTTTTAATATTGGCAACCCCTTTATAACCATAACCACTAGCTGTCCCCTCGAAGACTAACCTAAACCCATCAATTTTATGGATACCCACGGGTTTGGCATTAGGGCATTCTTCTAACATTCTTTCAGGCTTGGTTCTACACCCATAGGCAAAATATAGCATCATTGTATCCTTTGTTTTAACTAACAAAGGATGCCTACATAAAAGACTTACTGCATTCCTTAAGTATCCCCACCATAAAAAACCTCCGATATATTAAGCTATCCCCAAGGTCATTCCCTAAGAAGATATTAATGTCCCGAAAAGGGTCATCGCTTTCAGCGACTACCATGTTCAAGACTGCCTTTGCCACTTGGTCTTCCATTAGGACTTTTCTAGGGACATAAAGGACAACAGCCCCGATAGCAGAGGAGTTAGCTAGGGCTTTGAGGACGACCTCGGGGTCAGCTTTGTATTCATCGGTTAGGTTTTGGATAAGGCTACCATGAATGGCTACCATTCCGAGGGCATCTTCTTTTGTCATACTAATCTCTGTTCGTTACCAAAGGCTCTTTTTAGTTTGCTGTGCATTTCCTCTAGGTTCACATGAGCTCTTTGAGCTGATGCTCCAATTACATCCCCCATCTCATGCAGGGTTGCACCTTGCAGCGATAGTTGGAATAGGGTTTTGTGTCTAGCGGTTAGGTGCTTCTCTACATAATACTCAATATCCCATAGAGTATCTTTATCTGGGGCTGGTTTTGTATTTTCGAGGGCTTCAGTAATTTCGGTGGTCTTTAATTGTTTACCTTGCATAAAGTTACGGGCTACGGTTCTGAAATGCCAGTCAATCATACATTTAACCCAATTCTTTAGGTGGTTTCTATCATCAAAGCAATGGTCTTTCTTTTTGCTTGTTAGGATAAAGACCCACACATCTTGAACAAAATCATCATAATCCCTTACCTTCCTCCCCCTGTCCCTTAGGTAAGTCCTCACTAGCCCGTGCATCTCCTTCTCGGTTAGGTCTATCACTGTCAGTTGTTTTTCTGTTGTCATTTTTATCCCCTTCCGTAGGTTTAAAAAAGTCCGTGTGGTTCTTAAAAAGTTCTAATATTCTCGCTAACTTATGCTTCATGTCATACCTCCTTGTCTTAGTGCTAAGAGAACAGGACATATAAAGAAGTTAGGACTAAAAGGATTGGTTATATACTTATATGAGTACTGTATTAGATAATTACAAAAGAAAGATAGAAAGATGCCTAGAAAACCCTACATGCAACAGCTTGCAGAAACAATCGACCCAAACGCCCATACCTACAATTTATGTACTATCTGTGGAGAAAAGTCCAACTTTTCTTTGGGTAATGCTATCCGTTGGGAGACCCGTAATGGTGGGGTTTGTAATGGTTGTGTTACCACACATAGGGGTCGGTGGAAAAAAGAAAATTACACAAGTGCTTACTTAAAGAAGAAGGCTAAACAAATCCTAGAAAAACAACCAGAAGAAGAAATCACCATGGAAGATATATTTAAAGTCAGGGCAATGCTTAAAGGTGAGTCTAAATTTTAGTATATAACATCATATCTCACCAACCCCGTATATGAGGTGGCTAATTCAAAGGTAAACCCTGTAGTGGTTTTGTCAGTGACAATAATGGGGATAAAATCATCAATGCTAAACACCACTTGATATGAGGTGTTAGCCAAGACCTTATTAAAGAGGACAGCCCCTGTGCTCTGGTCATCAAGAGAGACGACGCCGTTAATTTTTGATGTGTTTGCCATAAGGTTCTCCAAACGGTTGATGGCTTCAGTAATAGCTTGGTGGACTTCATAGGGGTAAGCAGCAGTCCAATAAGTAGAGCCTCTTCTGAGGTCAGAAACGGAAGTGCGACCCGCAGGGTCTTGACTTACTCTGAAGTAGAATACACCTTCGGGTGTATGAACGGAACAGTCTAATGAGGTGTTTTCGATATCCATATTAATCCTCCACGAAATATCCTAAACGGGTAAGGGTGACAACAAGTTGGGCTAGTTTGAGGGCATCAGTATCGGTGATGACAATCTTGCCCTCTTTTTGGGTTATTTTCCACTTGCTATCAGTAAGGTATCTTATAAACCGTTCAGTAAAAGGTCTATTATTGGGATGCACCGTGATGGAATATTCTTGAGTGGCATGACCTTTAAGCCATGTATCAACCAAGTTCTTTGGCACTATCACCTTGTTCTCGTCACTCATAAAATCACCTTAATCTCATCCTCTTCTTTTTTTACACCCCGAAGTAAGGAAAGATTCTCACCTATCATCTTAAAGGCTTGATGCAACTCCTCTAATTCAGGATTACTTGCCAAGACCTTTAAACACCGGATAAATCTATACCGAATTTTACCTTGGGACTCGTTTACCATACGAGCAACCTTAGACTGACTGCTCCATAAATAGAGCTTGGTCATTACTTCAGCATCCTTCGGGTCTTTAAATAAACCCTCCAAAGCTTCTTCTAAGAACTCCTCATCATACAAAGGTATCTGTAATAAAGTCTTAATTCTATCCAAACCCCTACGCACACGATAGTGTATGTTAGGTTGAGTAAATCCAAAGATTTTTGCCAATGTCCCTTGAGAGACTCCTCTCAGGACATGCAGTTCTACTATATCAGCTTCTCTTGGGCAAATCCTTGCCATATACTCAAAGATGAGGTTTACTTTTTCTCTGTCTAATTCATCTAATTCCCTAAGGGTAGGGGCTAGATTACCAAGAGAAAAATCTTCCGAGAACATGCTTTCTATGAGGTGTGCATCCATGGGTCTTTATCCTTCTAGGGAAAAGTTGTCTATCAAGGTGATAATTTCAGCAGATCGTAGCTTAATATATATGGAATAATATACAACCCCAACTTCTAGTGGAGGCGTTCGGCTCACTTTTTTTACAGGAGGAAGCCCGTCCATTATCTGCTTGTTTATATATTTAACTTTTATAGACCTTATCTGGTCTCGTGTCAATGTAATACCTAACGACTCCAACCAATTTACCTCATCCTCTGCCCCCGGCTTTATTATATCCAATATTTCTGCCTCAAATCCAGATAACTCCCCATTCTTTATCTGCACCTTGTCCCCAACTTTATATGTCCCACCCATCTTGGTGGCTTTCTTTACCATGTCCTTTAAATCCTCATCACTTATCACCCCACGACCTATCATCGCTGACCGGTCATCAAACTCCGTTAGTATCTGTTCTATCTGGGGCAAATTCTTTAACCGATAATAATTACTCGCAGGATACCCCGACTTTATAAAAACATACCCTTCCATTAAAAATGTCGGGTTCTTTGACCCGACATTCATTATGGGGATGTAGATGTCAGCGGGGTCAAAGTTACCTACTCTCTCTAATACCCGAGAAAGTACCCCCATCTTAGCATCTTCTTCCCCTCTACTCGTTATCTCAATTACCACCCAATTTAACGGGCTTTTGGGTTGTGACATTTTCATTAGTGGCTGACTCTTTAAGCTGATTGACAAGTTTCGCAAAGGACTCTAAATCATCATCCTTTTTTTCTGTTATCATCATACTACCACCTATGCCATATTTCCAACCTAAAACATCCGTTAAAAACATCGCATTTGTCGCCCCTCTCAAAACCCTCTCTGCAAATCTCCTAAACCCATTCAACAACTCGTCTATCGAATTGTTGTTAATAACCTCCATCACCAACCCCGCCTCCCATAAAGCATCTGGCTGTCTCACCCCCAAATACTTATTCACCAACATCGTCCCCGCCTCACTCACCAAATTGTATGCCTCCCCCACAGGCACTTTGTCCAATAACTCATTCGCATACCTCAATGCCTCCCCCACCTCCACCGCCCCTATCATCTTTAATACCAACTCATACTTCTCCACCTGCAAATACTCCCTCACCGCACCCTCCTCCACTGAGTTCGTCCCACTCGAAAAGGCTACCATCTCCAATGCCTTCAAACAATCCCTAATATGCCCCTTGCTATGCAACGCTATCAGTAATAGACCTTTCAGGTCATACTTAAAGCCTTCTGCATCGCATACCTCTTTCAACCTCCCCACAATCTTGTCCATGGGGGTTTCCTTAATCGTGTAGATAACACAACGACTTCGTATGGTCTCTTTCATCTTGGATGGCTCTGTTGTACAGAAGATACAAACCAAGCGTTTATCTTGTGACCCAAACTCATTATCCTCCATGGGCTTCAACAAAGCAGTCTTGGCTTCTTCACTGAGACGGTGGGATTCATCAAAGAGGTAAATTCTCTTCTTCCCTGAGAAGGTCATAATCTCAAGGTCGTTCAAAATGCGTTCAACATCATCCTTGCCACTCTTGGAGGCGGCGTCAACTTCTACGAAGGCATCATGGTTGCCCCCTTCGAGCATGAGAAGGCAACTATCACAGGTATCGCAGGGTTCGCCAGAGATCGGGGCATCGCACAGAAGTGCTCTTGCGAGGATGCGGCCGATGGTGGTTTTCCCGCACCCGTAACCGCCAGAGATGAGGTATGATTGGTGTCGTCCTACGCCTTTGGCGACGAGACCTTTCATGGAAGCGACGTTTCCGTCTTGCCCGAGGATATCTTTATAGGTTCGGGGTCTGTATTTGGTATCTAAGCTCATGTATAAACTCCTATGTAGCTATATCGTTATATGAGCATGGGATAAGAAAATCACTAAATCTTTTATTCGAGGGATATTGTTATGTATGGGGTACTTCCTATTGATGAGGGTACTAGTTTTATTCATAAACATATCTTATCGTCTAATTCAGGATTATCCGCATGGAAAACCATGAAAAATAATAAAGGTTAACATCATGTCACACCAAAGAGTCGCCGCTCGCTATCTCAGAGCAAATGCACCATTACCTCCTAATTTTAAACTTAGCCCTAGAGCAGTTAAAACGATGGAAAACTTTGTCGGAAGAATGGAACACTTCGCAAGTCTTTCTTTAGGGTCATACGGACACAGCCTAGACTCTCTGGCTTGGTTTGTAAAAAATGCCGTTACTTTACAGGACTTAATCCGAGAGGTGGTTTCTGCCTTTAATCATGTAGAAGCTATTCTTGAAGCAGAACAAAAAAGCCCAGATGGACAAAAGCATTCCAAAGAATTGAAGGCATCCTTTGAGACAGTACGCAAGTTATATCTTAACCCCGCTCGTATTAATATCGCCCATATCCCTAAAGAAGATATTGCTATGCTAGGTAATTTGAAGGATATCCATGTTCAAAGAGGCGAGATCAATTACTTTAAAAAGAACTTTATTTTCCCTGTCAAAGCTTGTTTTACTAGTGCAGTAGACGTACTACAAAAGACTTTGATTATCCTCCATAATGTAATCCCCGAATTACAAGAACTTGCTGATAAGATTACCACTGAAAATGCGATGATTGCCTCAGAGGAAATTCAAGGTGGAGGGTTTTTCAAGAAGTTATTTAGACGTGCTAATTTAACTCTGGAAAGTCGTTTAACCCAACCTTTAATTGACCTTAAGAATGAGATTCATGCTACAGGGGTTGAGCGTATGAACCCTAAGAGTATTGATGATGCACTTATTGTTTATTCTAAACTTGCCATTTTTGAGGATAATTACATCTCGATGTTCAAGTATGCAATGATCGAAAATTATGTTATGCCAGAAGATAAACCTTTCATGGATTATCTTGCCTCCACTTTAGGTAGTTTCCAACATTATAATATGCACAATCATAGTATGCCCTTAGAATATATAGCTTCCGATACTACAATTCTTCATGTAGTTCAGCTACAAGCTCAAAAATTCTTTAAGGTTTGGGCGGAAGTAAGCAAGTGAGTCTGTTTGAAGTAAATGCTATCCTTTATTTAGCGTATATAGTATTATCCATCTCATCCGAAGAAACCGAACTCCCCAAAGACGTTTTTGCTCTCCTTTTCGTCGGGGGGTTCGCTCTTGGACTTATGTGCATTATCCTCTATATTTCCTTAAAGCTCCCCGTAATTATGTTTATCTTGCTCACATTCTCCGTAGCAGATAAAGTAGCCAAGAAGCTCGATTTGTAATACCTTTATAAACCCCTCCCTTTTAATAAAACCAAAAGAAGGGCTTAAAAAATGTCTTCCAAAAAACAACAAATGGCTATCCGAGTAGCTAGTCTTTATCTTAAAAGAGCCAATATCCAAGGGCAAGTAAATAGCCCCTTAACTAAAGACCAAAAAACCGCATTTAATAATGTGATTAAGCTCTTTTTCGTACCATTCCTTCAAAGTTACTCCAATAAACAAACTCATGAGTCTATTCAGATGATGACTGAAGGCATTAACAAGTATCCTATGTTACACAAGGATATCAACGAAGTTTATGTAGAATTTCATAAAATTGTTTCAAAAATCGTCCAAGAGATTAAAGGTAGTGGTCTTCAAATTAACCCCCAATATTTTAAAGCCTTATCTCGGGTCGAAGAATTATATAATGACTCCCTTAAACTCTTCAATCTCACCCTCCCCTATCTCAAAAGAATGTCAGCAGACCTTAATAGCAAGAAGTTCCATCAATGTGATGCCACTCTTGCTGAACTCCAAGCTATCGCTAAAAACAATATCATCCTCTTACAAAGACTCCTAAATGTTGTTCAACAACTTAAGAAAATGAAGCCCTTTGTCGATAAACCTCAACAACAAGAAGAACCAAAAAAGAACTGGTTCCAGAGAATGTTCAAACTCGCAAATGGCAGTCTCATTCAACACCTTGAAGTTAGGGCTAATGACTTATTGCAAATTTGGTCTGAGGACTTTTATTTCTACTTCGAGGATGCGGTTCAATTGAGAAATGCTTGTATCTTCTACACTCAACCCGAAAGATTAAAAGAAGGAACTCACCACCTACTTGATGTCTTCCCCAAGCAAAGCCATCCAAAAATTAACCATCAACTTCAAAACTTATCAATCGCAATAGACAATATCATCCCAGCAGATAACAGAAGTTGGGATATGATGGTCAAAGAAATAGAGAGACTTTTTAGATTTGTAAAAGAAGCTATTGTTTAATGTCTCATTAACACAATTAAAAACATCCCCACTATCTCAATAGACAATACTGCCATCCCACCTATACTCATTACTTCGGGATATAAATAGCATAACACAGATAACACAGAACATAAGACAACCCACAAGATGCCAAAGTAACTTTCGTTATCCCTTGAAGGCCCGGGCACTATCACCCGTGATACCGTATATAAAAGCCAATGAAAAATTACCACCGTAATGGTAATTGCGTATGCGAAGAAGGTGTCCATCTTTTTTCCTTTTTTTGTGGTCAGACAATATACAATTTATACCTATGCTCTTTGATATAAACTACCTACACTCTCATATTTAAGGAGAATTATCATGGCTTATGGTATTAAAATTACCCTAACTCATAATGGCACTACCACATCTCCCGTGGAACTTCGTGTCCCTATGGTTTCCGTCCCCGTTGGTGGGTCTATTGAACTAGTTTTTGATGACAAAGTAGCTAGAAGCTACGAGTCAGGTCAAATTCGTCAAGCTGTTGAAGACCTTCTCATCACAACCTCATTCAATGTTGGAACAGAGTTTAGTGATGAAGTTGGTGGTGGGGGTGGTTTTGTTACGGGGTGGACTACTTTCAATGGTTCTGACCCCACAGAGGGAGCTTTCCCCGGAATTGGAGTTGGAGATAGAGGCTACCTTATTCGTGGGGCTAGTGATACCGCTAAGATGGCTTTCTACTATGATGACAGCACCAATAGACTCTACATTAAAGGTGAAGAAACCGCTGGGGGTTCTGATGTTTATATAGAAGCGGGACATTCCACTTTAGATAATGGCGGGAAAATTAGACTCTATGCAGGTAATGCCGTAGAAAATGGACATGGGGGTTATGTTCGTCTTAGAGGTGGTTATGCGAATAACAACTTTATTGGCGGCTACCTTGAACTCCAAGGCGGCAATTCAGCAAGTGGTGAAGGTGGTTATATTCACCTCGATGCGGGTGAAGGTAATGGGGCGGGTGCTCTAGGCGGGCATATCAATTTAAATGGTGGGCTTGGTAACTTCGGGGGTGCTATTACTATCCATGCAGGGCAAGGCACTGCAGGCAACGGCGGGGATGTCACTATTGAAGGGGGTTATTCTGGTGGTGCGGGCAATAGAAGTGGTGAGGTTAATATTTCTTCGGGTGAAACAGGCATTGTTGGGGGAGCTACTGTTGGTGATGTTAATATTTTCACACCTAATGCAGATACTGATGGTTATGCTGGGGATGTTAATATCACAGCGGGAGATAGTGGAGCAACCTTTCTCGCCCATCAACCCGCTAGGGTAGGTGGTTCTGTGGAAATTAGGTCAGGTATCAGCTTGTCCGATACTGATGGGTCTCATGGCGGAGCAGTCAGTATCCATACCGGTAACGGAGGTGGAAACCTAGACTTAGCTTGGAACGAGGGTGCTATGGGTAATGCAGGGGCTTTCAATGTTATTACGGGTAATGCTCAAGTTCAAGGATATGGTGGCGATATTTATATGGCTACTGGTGTTGGTGTCGGGGCAGAAAATCGTGGGGGTAATATCATCCTCGACCCCGCAGGTGCTAATGTAGGTGCAGATGCAGGTCAAGTTATCCTTTATAACACCGTTAAATTAGGGGACTACAATACCAATGGTCTTGTCACCACTTCCAATAGTGATGGTACTTTAGCTACCTTAACCCATGGCTATGGTCGTGTTGAAGTAACCTTTGCCTCTGGAGCAGGGCTTTCTATTAATGTGGATATTAACGATACTAAGGTAACTCTTACAAACACCATCTTGGTTTCTGTTGAAGTAGACAATGATGATATGTTTGGTGTAAACCCACCAAGAGCTACCATTCGTGGAAGAACTAATGCAACTAAAGCCGTTGTCCGAATAGACTATAATAATGGAAGTATGGGTAATATTACAGGTTATCTAAACTATCAAATTTTGGGATAATTAGTATAATTCATTAAAACCCCTTTACATAGGAGTATTTAATGAATGTTATAAGCCTTTTTGCCGGGGCAGGTGGCTTAGATTTAGGCTTCAAAAAAGCTGGCTTCAATATCGCCATGGCTAACGAATATGATAAATCTATATGGACTACCTACCAAAAAAACCACTCTTTATCCCCCCTCCTCGCTAAAGATATTTGCTCCGTCCCCTCCTCCGACTTCCCCAACTGCGAGGGCATCATCGGAGGCCCTCCTTGCCAATCTTGGAGTGCAGGCGGCGCCTCAAGAGGCATCGCCGACCACAGAGGGCAACTCTTCTACGAATACATCCGTATCCTCAAAGATAAACAACCCCTCTTCTTCCTCGCCGAAAATGTCAAAGGCATGATGTCTCCAAAGCACAAAGATGCTGTGGATGGTATCATCGCCCAATTCGATGATGCGGGTTATGATGTCCATCTCACTATGCTTAACGCCAATGATTATGGTGTCCCCCAAGATAGAACCCGTGTCTTTTATGTTGGCTTCCGTAAAGACCTCAATATTAAATACACCCCTCCCAAACCCCATACCTACAAACCCACCATCAAGGATGCCATCTTTGACCTCAAAGATAATGTCATCCCTAGCCTAACAGGTAATAGAACCAATGGAGCTTCTTGTCTATTCCCCAACCATGAGTATTATATCGACTCCTACTCCCCCATGTTTATGAGCCGTAACCGAGTAAGACAATGGCATGAGCCCGCATTCACAGTGCAAGCTAGCGGCCGCCAATGCCAACTCCACCCCCAAGCCCCCGTTATGCCCAAGGTAGATAGAAACCTTAATGAGTTTGTTAAAGGGCAAGAACATTTATATAGGCGTCTCTCTGTAAGAGAATGTGCCAGAATACAGGGTTTCCCTGATAACTTTATTTTTCATTACACTCATCTTAATGATGCCTATAAGATGATAGGAAATGCCGTCCCCGTTAATCTAGCCTATGAGATGGCAGTATCTATTCAACTTGCCTTAAATGGTTAATAAATAATAAGTTTATATTCTTCTCCTTATAGAAAACTCAATTAACATACTCTTTTTAAGGAGAATTGTCATGGCTTATGGTATCAAAATTACCCTAACTCATAATGGCACAACTACCTCAGCGGTAGAACTTCGTGTCCCTATGGTTTCCGTCCCCGTTGGAGGGTCTATTGAACTCGTTTTTGATGACAAAGTAGCTAGAAGCTACGAGTCAGGTCAAATTCGTCAAGCTGTTGAAGACCTTCTCATCACAACCTCATTTAATGTAGGTACAGAATTTAGTGATGAAGTTGGTGGTGGTGGCAATAGTTCTATTCTCGAATATGTATCAGGGACAGAATTATGGAATTTTAACCCTCACACTAACGAATTACTTATCCCTGCAGGGGATGTGAATGACCAAGGTATTCGCATCAAAGGTAAAGAGGGTGTTTCTAACGGATTTGCTGACATTTTCTTTGATGAAAGTACTTCTTCTTTAAAAATCGTTACACACCAACCCACAATTAGAGATAGTGGGGATGATGCAGATATCTATGTATACACCTCTATTGGTTATTTCTTCGATGATGGTGAAAATTCTTCTTTCCAAGATGGGGGTGATATCGAAATTTACACAGGTAAAGGTTATGATAGTAATGAAGAACAAACCTCAGGAACAGATGGCGGGGATATGAACATCAACCTAGGAGATGGGGGTGCTTTCAGCGGAAGAGGCGGGGCTTTTAATTTGAACACAGGTAACGGAGGTAATGGGGATATTAATAATGGGGGTTCATCGGGGGGTGATATTGATTTCAATACCGGTGATGGGGGCTCTGGCCTCGGAGGTTCAGAAGGTGGTGATATTGATATTACTTGCGGTAATGGCGGTCAAGGTCTTGCGGGTGGAGGCGGGACGGGAGGTGATTTATTCCTACGTGCGGGTCATGGCGGTCAAGGTCTTACGGGGGGTCAAGGAGGCTATATTACTCTTAGGACAGGGGAGGGTGGTTTTGGTGAGGTAAATCAAGGTGGGGAAAGCGGGTACATCACCCTTGAAACCTTGGATGCTGGGGGTAGTACTTCAAGCGGGGCTAATGCTGGAGATATTAACCTAACTACGGGTCAAGGTAATGGAGAGGGCTTTAGAGGAGGTAATGTAAATATCACCCTAGGGTCTGCTAATGGGGATGCTAGTGGAGGTAATCTCATTATTAACGGCACTACCTTCTCTAATGGTATCCTTGTTGCCAAAAATTCTACGATCTCCTCTACCAATACCACAGGCCAATCCACTGTGGTTATCGCCGCAGGTGCTCTTGCCACTACACCTTTCTCTCTCACTATTCCTAGAGTAATTGCCATCGGTGAAATTTTCTTGTTCTCTTGCTTTGCTTCTAATGGTAATCTTGCAGTTACCTCTCAATATTTTGAGATTGATGGTGAAACAGGAGAACCCATTGTTAAGGGCACTGCAAGCAACTCAGATGGTGTTAACCCCTACAACCTCTATATCAATTGGATGGTTGTCCCATTCTTTAACGACTAATATATTCCTAGCTATCGCCTCTAATACAGGCACTGTTACCGAATTGCCCGCTATCTTATATAACCGACTATCCGATACCTTTGGCGGGAATACATAACTACTCGCATACCCCTGAAAATTAAAACACTCTCTCGGGGTCAACTTTCTTATCGCTCCTCCCACCTCCCTCAATAAAGGCACATTATGCCCTCCCGTCCCCATGTTCGCTGTTAAACATGGACTCACCTTACTCTTGTTCTCCCGAACATACTTCCGCCTCCACTGATACAGCGTGTCTGTTCCAGACATGCTACTATCTAGGATGTCGAAAATATCGGGATACTTCGCCTTGGTGTAGTAATACTTGCTATCAATAACCCCCTTTTCCAAAAGGTCTTGAATGCTAGTCGTTAACGGCATTTCTGCAGGGAAACTGAATTGGTCTATTGCTTCTTGACTTACCTTCTCTCGGTTAAAACCGACAATGTAAATCCTCTCCCTATTATGAGGGATGTTAGCAACTTCCATGCTGTTCAAGATAGCATACTTAACCTCATACCCTATCTCATCCAACACATTTAGTATCGTCGTAAAGGTCTTGCCATCATCATGGGTCGTTAAGCCTGCAACATTCTCTAGGAATACCACAGAGGGCTTATGCTTCTTGGCTATCTCTGCTACATCAAAGAACAATGTCCCCCGTGTATCAGTGAAACCCAATCGCTTCCCCGCATGAGAAAACGCTTGGCAAGGAAAACCACCACATAGAATATCGAACTCTTCTGGGATGGCATCCTTTGTTGCCTGCAACGTGATATCCCCATGGGGTCTAAATCCATGGTTAGCCTCATAGACCGTTTGGACTATGGGGTCAATCTCACTCGCATATACACAATCAGCAAGCCCCTTGAAGGCAAGGTGGAAACCACCCGCCCCCGCAAAGAGGTCAATCATCTTGAGCATCAATATCATCCTCAAAATCTACAGGGTTAATAACAACGGTGATAGCTAGTCTTTGCAACTTCTTGCAGTACTTTTCTGCCAACCTACGGGTCTTGAAATATTCACCACTTGTGGATGAAGTTAGCTTCTTAACATAAAAAGAGGATTGTTCCTCATCAAACTCAATCTTGTATCGCATAAGAGCTCCTTTCGTATCTTCTTTATATGAGCCTCGATTATAACATTACCAATTATATAGGACATTATTATGAAGGTACTAAATAAAATCGCTTCCGCCTCCCTATTCTGCGATAACCCAAGGACAGGTAGCATCCTTCGCACTGCTTGTCAGCAATGCGGCGATAAGAACCACATGAACTTAATCCTCAAACTTGCCCATGAACTCTATCATTCCGATATGGGCTTCCGTACTGCTGTTAAAGAAAATAAGCAACTAAGTCTATTCGACATGGATAAGGTAACTAAGACCCGTAATCCCCGTAACCCTAAAGCACCCTTTACTCCCGATGGAAGACAACTAAGCCTATTTGAGAACTATGACCAAGAAGCCCATGCTCTCGTTGAAAGAGGTAAAACCCTAGAGAAAGATGTATCCCTAGATGAAGACCCACCTGAAGAAGCATTACACGGTCTCCATGTTTCTGTCTTTAGAAACACCACCCAAAATTGCTTCTCCATCGAAAAACCCAAAATCCCCGGATACTCCTCCTTTAAAGGCAACTACCTTGCTGATGTTATCCTCCTTAAAGATGTATCCTTTTATGTTCATGAAACAAGCCGTATCAGGGGCTTCCTTTATGGCTTACAAAAAGATAAAGCCAAACCCGACCCCTACCACAAAACCGTACACGCTAGTGTAGATGGTACTGTCGTTAAACTCACCCACCATGAACCCGGAACTAAAGGTCGTCATACTGATGCCCCAAGTGATTGGGTTGAGATTAAATACAACCCCGTCATCCAAGGGGACTTTGTTCTCGCAGGGACTGATATTCCCGTGTACTCAGCTGAACAATGCCTTCTAATTGTTGTTAATGGTAAACAGCTCATGTTCACCAAAAACCCCTCCATCGCTATTGCAAATAGAACCTACGAACCACTAGCCCCAGAACAACAAGAACATTTTTATAACGAACTTCTTAAGTATGTTGATGCAGCCAGAGCAAAACATATCGTTTATGACACAGCCCAAAAGGATAAAGAAGCCCTAAACAAAACAGCATCCAAAGTGGCTTCTATGTATTTAAATAAAAATATTTAATTCACAGTAGGGCGAAAACAAAAAGAGAAAAAATCCCAACCACTAATATCCCCCCTACAACTAGAAATATGTTCCCCCTCGGATACCATATCTAAAGTATCTGTAAAATAACGGTCACTAAGATGATGATGAACTAGAGCTTTGGCGTGAATGTCATTGAGCTTTTGTAAAGTCTCTTTCTCCCAAAAAGAGATAATCGCTTCATA
>JACCDX010554807.1_pt1 | contig 19036 bp, 15 predicted proteins | sample 7449681 | NCBI WGS metagenome assembly JACCDX01 (sample SAMN15323450, study PRJNA562643) | freshwater metagenome | isolation source: river surface water | place: USA:Blue River Watershed | collected 2017-08-18
GATACAGCTCCATCGGCCGGCCCCACTGCTGCAGCCGGCCGTCGGCCAGCACCGCAACGCGGTCGGCCACGGCAAAGGCCTCGCGCTGGTCGTGCGTGACGATCACGGCGGCGGTGCCGGTCTGCTTCAGCAGGTCGCGCACCTCGAGCGCGAGGCGCTCGCGCAGCGTGACATCGAGATTGGAAAAAGGCTCGTCCATCAGCAGCAGCTCCGGCTGCGGCGCGAGCGCGCGCGCCAGCGCCACGCGCTGCTGCTGGCCGCCGGACAGCTCATGCGGCGCGCGCCGTGCAAAACCGGCCAGGCCAACCAGCTCGAGCATCTGCGCCACCCGCCGCTCGCGCTCGGCGCGCGCCAGCCGGTGCAGGCCGAAGCCGACGTTCGCGGCGACGTCCAGGTGCGGAAACAGCGCATAGTCCTGGAACACCATGCCGATGTTGCGCCGCTCGGGCGGCAGCTGGTGGCGCGCGCTGCCGACCTCGCGCTGCATCAGCCAGATGCGTCCGGCGCGCAGCGGATGGAAACCGGCGATCGCGCGCAGCGCGGTGGTCTTGCCGCAGCCGGACGGGCCGAGCAGGCTGGCGATCTCGCCGCGCGCAAGCTGCAGCGAAAAGTCCGCCAGCACCGTGTGCGGGCCGGACGGCGTGTCATAGGCCAGCTCGAGCGCCTCCAGCTCGAGCGCATTCATTGCCAGCCGTTCTTCGTCGGCTCCTTGCATCGCTTCCTCATTTCTCCGTGGCGCGCACCAGCAGCCGCACCGGCAGCAGGCCGGCGGCGACGATGCACAGGCTGGGCAGCGCGGCGCGCTCCCACATGCCTTCCGAACTCATCTCGAACACGCGTACTGCCAGCGTATCCCAGCCGAAGGGCCGGGTCATCAGCGTGATCGGCATCTCCTTCATCACTTCGACGAACACCAGCAGGCAGGCGCCCAGCCAGCCGGAGCGCAGCATCGGCACATACAGCCGGCGCAGCACCTGCCAGCGGCCGAAGCCGAGGCTGCGCGCGGCCTGCTCCTGCGACGGCGTCACGCGCTGCATCGCCGCCTGCATCGGCTCGAAGCCGACCGCCATGAAGCGCGCCGCCAGCGCCAGCAGCATCACCGCCAGCGTGCCCTTGAGCACCGGCGCCGGCTGCACGCCGAGCGCCTCCCAGACCGGCCGCAGCTGCAGGTCCAGCCACGCGACCGGCACGAACAGCCCGACCGACAGCAGCATGCCCGGCAGCGCATAACCCAGCATCGACAGCCGCACCCAGGCCTGGGTCAGACGGTCCGGGTGCTGCCGCTGCGCATAGGCGACGCCCATGCCGCAGGCCACCACCAGCAGCGCGGCCAGCGCCGACAGCAGCAGCGAATGGCCGATGAAGCCCCAGTAGCGCGCGTCCCAGTCCTGCCGTATCACGCCGATCGTCCAGCCGAGCAGCTGCGCGACCGGCAGCACGAAGGCGGCCAGCAGCACCAGCGCGCACCAGGCGAAGGCCAGCGCGCGCCAGCCGCCGCGCAGGCGGATGCGTTCGGCCGCCTTGCCGGCGCCGCTGCCGCTGTAGCGGCGCTGTCCGCGCTCGTGCATCTCGAACCAGGTCAGCAGCAGCACCGCCAGCGCGAGCAGCGAAGCGAGCTGCGAGGCCACCGGCAGGTTGAACAGCGACAGCCAGGCCTTGTAGATCGCGGTGGTGAAGGTGTCGACGTTGAAGATGGCGACGGTGCCGAAGTCGGCCAGCATTTCCATCAGCGCCAGCGAGATGCCGGCCGCCCACCAAGGCCGCGCCATCGGCAGCGCGACGCGGAAGAACGCTTGCACGCGCGGCAGGCCGAGCGTCTGCGCGGCCTCGATGCTGCGCTGTCCCTGCGTGAGGAAGGCCTGCCGTGCGAGCAGGTAGACATACGGGTACAGCACCAGCCCGAACACCAGCACCGCGCCGCCGACCGAGCGCACCGGCGGCAGCGCCGCATCCGGGCCGAACGCGGCGCGCATGGCCGCCTGCAGCGGCCCGCTGTAGTCGAGCAGCCCGACCATCACCGACGCCAGCACATAGCCGGGCAGCGCCAGCGGCAGCAGCAGCGCCCAGGCGAAGAAGCGGCGACCGGGAAACTCGCAGGCGGCGGTCAGCCAGGCCAGCGGTATGCCGAGCAGCGCGGTCAGCAGCGCGACGCCGGCCGCCATCCACAGCGTATTGGCCAGCACGCGCGGCAGCACGAACTCGCCGAGGTGCGCCCACACCTCGGGCTGCGGCTGCAGCCAGCTCGCGGCCACCACCAGCAGCGGCACCACGGTCAGCAGCGCCACCGGCAGCACCGACCACGCGGGCCGCGTCGCAGTCAGGGCCATCGGTCAGCGATAGCCGGCGCGGTCCATCAGCCGCGTCGCCGCAGCCTGCAGTTCGCCGGCCTTCGACACGTTCAGCAGGTTGGGCTTGAACGTGCCCCAGTTCTTGATCAGGGAGTTCGGCTGCACTTTCGGGTTGGCGGGAAACTCGAGGTCTTCGTCGACATAGAAGTTCTGCGCGCCTTCCTGCGACAGGTACTCGACCAGCTTCTGCGCGCCGGCCGGGTTCTTTGCGTGGCGGGTGACGCCGGCGCCGGACACGTTGACATGCGTGCCGCTGCCGCTCTGGTTGGCCCAGTGCAGGCCGACCGGGAAGTCCGGCTCCTTCGCCAGCAGGCGGCCGAGGTAATAGGTGTTGACGATGCCGACCTGGCACTGGCCGGCGGCGATCGCCTTCAGCAGCGAGGTGTCGTCCGGGAAAGGATCGGTCGCGAGGTTGGCAACCCAGCCGCGCACGATGGCTTCGGTCGCGGGCTCGCCGAGCTCGGTGATCATCATCGCCACCAGCGACTGGTTGTAGACCTTCTTGCTGGTGCGCAGGCAGAGCTTGCCCTTCCACTTCGGCGCGGCCAGGTCTTCATAGGTCGACAGCTCGGCCGGCTTCACGCGCGCCTTCGAATAGACCATGGTGCGCGCGCGCACCGACAGGCCGAACCACTGGTTGCCCGGGTCGCGCAGGTGCGCGGGGATGTTCTTCTGCAGCAGCGCGGAATTCAGCGGACGCAGCGCGCCCTGCTGCGCGGCCAGCCACAGGTTGCCGGCGTCGACCGTGATCAGCACATCGGCCGGCGTGCTCTCGGCCTCGGCCTTCAGCCGTGCCAGCAGCGCCCCTTCGTTGGCGGTGAGCAGCCGGACCTCGGTGCCGGTGTCCTTGCTGTAGCGGTCGAGCAGCGGCTTCAGCAATTGCTCGTTGCGCGCCGAGTAAACGGTCACGGTATCGGCCTGCGCGGCAGGCGCAAGCAGGGCAGCCACGGCGGCGCCCAAGGCGATCAGTCGGGGGAAGAGTCGCATCGTCGGGTTCTCATCGTCAGGGGGTCAATACAGCCCGCGCATTGTACCTCCGATGAGAATAATTCTCAGTTGTGTTCCGACACAGAGAATGCCTGTCACTGCCTCGCGCGCAACGAACCGAAGCGCCGCGCATACGCCCAGGTGAATTCGGCGCCGAGCAGGAAGACCTGGGCCGAGTAATAGACCCAGACCATCAGCACAACCAGCGAACCCGCCGCGCCGAATACCGAACCAAGCCCGCTGCGACCGAGGTAGAGCCCGATCAGGAATTTACCGACGGTGAACAACAGCGCGGTGACCGCTGCGCCGAGCCAGACATCGGCCCACGCCACCCGCGCACGCGGCATCAGCTTGTAGATCATCGCGAACATGGCCGTCACCAGCGCAAAGGCGATCGCCTGGTTGAGCCATTCGGCCAGTTGCAGCCAGTGGCCGAACCAAGCGCCCCACCATTTGCCCAGCGCCGACAGCGCGGCCGACAGCAGCAGCGAAACCATGGTCAGGAAGCCCATGCCGAGGATCAGGCCGAGCGACAGCAGGCGCGTGCGCAACAACGCCCACAAGCCGCCGGCTGCGCGCTGCGGCGCGCGCCAGATGCGGTCGAGCGCATCCTGCAGCTCGGCGAACACCGTGGTCGCGCCGACGGCCAGCAGCGCCGCACCGGCCAGTGTCGACAGCAGCCCCTGCGCGGGCCGGTCGGCGCTCTCGACCAGGCCTTCGACCATCTGCGCGCCGGCTTCGCCGATGAGTCCGCGCAGCTGCGCGGTGATCTCGCCGCGCGCCGCGTCGGCGCCGAACACCAGCCCGGCCACCGAGATCACGATCAGCAGCAGCGGCGCGATCGAGAACATGGTGTAGTAGGCCAGCGCCGCGCCCATGCTGGGCGCGCGGTCGTCCACCCATGCCGACACCGTCTCGCGCAGCAGCCGGCCGAGGCGGCGCGCGTTCAGCTCGCGCACGCTCACCGGCGCGCCCCGCGCTGCAGCCCGGCGCAGGGGCTGCCGGTGTCGCCGCCCGGATTGACCAGCGCCAGCAGGCCGGCGACGGGCGCGGCCACCGCGCCGAGCGCGAGCGCCGCGCCGGCCCGCAGCGCAACGCTGCGCCGGTCCACGCCGACCGCGGGATCGCCGAAGCTGCCGCGCACGTACAGCGGGGAGCGCAGCGAAAAGACGCGCACGCCCTTGCTGTGCGGATGCAGGGTCAGGTCATAGCGCTCGCCCTGCAGGTTGATCGCGCCGGTCACGGTGACGGTCGCGTCGGGCGTGTCCAGCACGAAGCTGCGCGGCAGCGCGATGCCTTCCTCGAGCCTGAAGTCGGCGACGAGGCAGTTCAGCGGCACCTGGCGGTCGCCGAAGAGGCGCACGAAGGCGGCATTCGCAATGTTCAGCCCGGCGGCTTCGAGCACGAACTTGCTGACCGAGCCCTGGCCGGCGGCCAGGTGCAGCTCGCCGCTGGCGCTGCCGAGCAGCGCGGCCACCGAGTTGCCGCGCGCGGACAGCTGCGCGCGCGCGCCCAGCAGGCCGATGCTGGCCGGTCCTTCGCCGATCTTCGGGAACAGCCGCGCCAGCTTCAGGCCGTGCGCGTCCAGCGCCAGCGTTCCTTCGGCAGGATCGGCGCGGCCATCGATGCGCACGCGGCCCTTCAGCTCGCCGCCGGCGATGCCGAAGGCCAGCGGGTCGAGCGTCAGCACGCCGGCCTGCATGCGGATGCGGGTATCGAGGTTTTCCACCGGCAGCGCGGCGCGGCGCAGGATGCGGCGGCCGGCAAAGCGCACGTCGACATCCATCGCCTCCCAGCGCTCGGTCTTGAACGGCGACACCGGCAGCACGCGCCCGCGCGGCTGCCTGACCTGTCCGGGCCGGCTGCCGGTGTTGCCGGCGCCGATCAGCCGGCCAAGATCGACCAGCCGCAGCTGCTGCGACACCACCTCGCCGCGCAGTGTCGCGCGCGGCTGCTGCTGCCGGTAGGCCAGCGTGCCGGCGATGTCGCTGCCGCCGACACGGCCGCTGAAATTCTCGTAGCGCAGGTCGAGCTTGCCCGGCTCGAGCCGGCCGACCACGCGCCCGCGGGTATCGAACTTCGGCGTCTCGGGCAGCAGCAAGCCGCTGATTGGGAACAGGTCGGCCATGCTGGCGCCGGACAGCGACAGGCGGATGTCGAGCGCGCGCGGGTCGGATGGATTGGTCACGCTGCCGCTGGCGCTGATCTGCGTGTCGCCGAGGGTCAGCTGCGCATCGACCGGATAGCGAATGTCCGTCGACTGCAAGGCCAGCAGCGAGCCGGCGCTGCCGCGCCCCTGCAGCGGCTGTGCGTTGTAGCGGCCGCCGGCCTGCCAGCGCAGGCTGCCATCGGTTTCGGTGGCCAGCTGCAGCTGCAGGTCGGTGCGCTTGTCCGGTTCGAGATAGCGGATGCGGCCGCTGGCCACCGCGATGCTGTCGATGCCGAAGCGCCAGTCGCTGCGCTGCTGTCCTTCCGCCTTGCCGAACTGCCAGTTCTTGCGCTGCTGGCCCTGCTTCTCGAACACCAGCACCGGGCCGTCGAGGCGCAGTTGCGTGATGCGGATTTCCTTCGCCGGCAGGCGCCACGGGTCCAGCGTGAAATCCAGCGCCGGCACCTGCGCCATCAGCGGGCCGCTCTGCGCCCAGTCGGGATTGCCGACACGCACGCGCGTCGCATGCCAGTGCGGCCACGGCAGGTGGCGCCGCCAGCCCTGCATTTCCGGCGGCGGCCGCCATTGCAGCGCCAGATCACCGTCGATCGCGACAGTGCGGCCGCTGGCTTCGCTGAGCTTGTCGTTCAGCCACGGCTTGACGCGATTCCAGTCGAAGGTGAGCAGCAGCACCGCCAGCAGGGCCAGCAGCGCCGCGCAGGCGGCAAGGCCATAGCCGGCATAGCGGAGGGCGCGGGTCATGCCGCTTAGATAGGGAATGGGTGGCGGGGGTTCGGGGGGCAGCAGGTGCATGTGCTGTTGCCGTCTGCCGAGCAGGGGGAAAACAAAGTCGCTGGGTCCCGGCGTGCGCCCAGCCTTCGCTAAGGCGGTGGCTGGGGCGTCGAAATTCGGAGGTATCCGCTCAAATCGTCGCCCCAGCCACCGCCCCAGCGAAGGCTGGGGGCAAGCTGGGGCCCATGCTCACTCGCTGAAAGATTCCGCCAGAAAAATGGCCTTAACTTCCCGAAAAAATTCTCCGAACCGGAGGGCAAAAAACATGCATGTACGTTTCGTGCGCCATGACTTCAAATCTTCCGGACTGTGGTGAGCGGACGCTGGGATCCATCGTCGATAAACCCTTGACGTCAGCTATCGGGATGCGGTGATGGGTCCCAGCTTCTGCTGGGACGACGATTCAAGAGTCTGCCGTCATTGATGCGAACATTCGGTCAGCACCGGGATGATGCTATCGAGGAACGACCGCGTTCCCTCGGCTTGCCGAACCGCACATCCGCGCCGACCGCAATCACCCGCCCCCCTTCAACAAGGCCGCCGCCTCGCGCGCGGCGACGCGGCCTTCGTCGGTCGGCACCACCCAGACCTCGACCGCGCTGTCCGGCGCATGGATCGCGACAGTCGCATTGCCATCAGCCGCCGCATTCGCTGCCGCATCGATGCGTACGCCGAGCCAGCCCAGCGCAACGCAAACGTCGCCGCGCAGCGCGGCATCATGCTCGCCGATGCCGCCGGAGAAGGCCAGCAGGTCGAGCCCCTGCAGGCAGGCGACCAGCGCGCCGCTTTCGCGCACCACGCGGTGCGTGAACAGCGCGATCGCGCGCTGCGCATCGGCACTGCCATCGGCGCGCAGCGTGCGCATGTCGGCCGAGACGCCGGACACGCCGAGCAGCCCGCTGTCCTTGTACAGCAGCCGCTCGATCTGCGCATGGCTCCAACCCTGCTCCATCAGGTACAGCAGCACCCCGGGATCGAGCGCGCCGCAGCGCGAGCCCATCATCAGGCCGTCGAGCGCAGAAAAGCCCATCGTCGATGCGATGCTGTGCCCGTCGATGGCCGCGCACAGGCTCGCGCCATTGCCCAGATGCGCCATCAGCGTGCGGCCGCGCGCGCGTTCGCTGCGCGCCAGCAGCTCGCCGATGATGTACTGGTAGGACAGGCCATGGAAACCATAGCGGCGCACGCCCTGTACCGTCAGCGTATACGGCAGCGCAAACGCCTGGTGCAGCGCCGGCGCATCGGCGTGATACGCGGTATCGAAGCAGGCAAGCTGCGGCACGCCGGCAAAAGCCTCCATGAACGCGCGCACGCCGGCAAGGTTGTGCGGCTGGTGCAGCGGCGCAAGGCTGTTGAAGCGCTGCAGCCGTTCAAGCACGGCCTCATCGACGAACACGCTGGCGCTGAACTCCGCGCCGCCATGCACCACCCGATGCGCAACCGCCTGCGGCGCGGGCAGTCCGGATTCCTGCAGCCAGGCGCGCAAGGCCGCAAGCGCGCGCGCGAACGGCTCGCCGTCGCCGGCCGGAAGCGCACGTTCATGGCGGCCAGCACCGTCGCTCCAGCGCATGCGCGGCACGCCCTGCGGCTCTAGACCTTCAATGACGCCGGTCAGCGCGGCCGGCCCGATATCGCCGTCGTTCAAAGGATGCAGCGAAAACTTCAGCGACGACGAGCCGGCATTGACTGCGAGTATCGCCATCGCCGCCTCAGCCCGCGCTGTCCCGCTGCAGCTGTGCGCCGCGCAGCGGGTCGCGCCGCCATGCGTGCGCCGACAGCAGCGCCAGCAAGGCCGAAGCGACGCGCGCGGACGGGCCGTCGGCGCGGCTGGTCAGCGCGATCGGCACGCGCGCGCCGACCACGAGGCCGGCACTGCTGGCGCCGGCGAGATATTCGAGCTGCTTGGCGAGCATGTTGCCGGACTCGAGGTCGGGCACCGCAAGGATGTCGGCGTCGCCGGCGACCGCCGACACGATGTGCTTGATCCCGGCCGCATGCGCCGAGATCGCATTGTCGAAGGCCAGCGGGCCGTCGAGCAGGCCGCCGCGGATCTGGCCGCGGTCGGCCATCTTGCACAGCGCAGCGGCATCCAGCGTCGACGGTATCGCCGGGTTCACGGTCTCGACCGCGGACAGGATCGCCACCTTCGGCTGCGGATTGCCGAGCAGCTGTGCGAAGTCGATCGCGTTCTGGATGATGTCCGCCTTGTCGGCCAGCGTCGGTGCGATGTTCAATGCGGCATCGGTCACCAGCAGCGGCTTCGGATACATCGGCACCTCGAAGCGGAACACATGCGAGATGCGCCGCCCGGTGCGCAGCGCCGGCTGCGCCAGCACCGCATGCAGCAGTTCGTCGGTATGCAGGCTGCCCTTCATCAGGATCTCGACCTCGCCGTCGGCCGCCATCTTCGCGGCGATCTCGGCGGCGGCATGGCTGTGCGGCGCGGCGACGATCTCGACACCGTCGAGCGACAGGCCGGCGGCGGCGGCCGTCGCGGCGATCTTCTCCGGCGGGCCCACCAGCACCGGCAGCAGCAGGCCCTGCGCGGCCGCGTCAAGCGCGCCGGACAGCGATTCGGCATCGCAGGGATGAACCACCGCGCAACGCACCGCTTCCAGGCCGTCGGCCTTCGCCAGCAGCGCACGCAGCCGCGCGGCCGGGTCGAACCGCTGCATCGGCGGTGGAGGCATTGGCGGATCTCGCACCTCCTGCTCCGGCGCGATCACCTTCGCCGCGCCCTGCAGCACGGTGTCGCCCTCCCGGGTCGTCACCACGCAGTCGAGCTCGACGCGCTTGTCAGCGTCATCCTTCGCGGTCACCGTGACGCTGACGGTCAACGTATCGCCGACACGCACCGGCCGCGTGAACGCCAGCTCCTGCCCGGTCATGCCGCCCAGCCCGAGCAACGCGCGCGCTCTCTGTTCATGCACTGGGTCATCGGCCTGTCGGGCCTGTTCGGCCGAGAGCAGCGCGTACGGCTGCGACGGGGTGTCGTTGTTGGGTTCGGCAATCATCAGTTCATCCGGGTCCAGCGCAGCGCATCGGGAGGCACCCGAGTTTTACGATGCGTCCATGTCGCCAGTATGAATTCTGCACAACAACAATTTCCTTGGATCGAACAGACTTCCCTGAGAAAATTGATTGAGGTCAAAATTCCAAACGGTTCGATACACCGTTCATTTCAAATCAGAAAACGGTCAGCCCCCCTATCTTGGTTTTCCCGATTCCCTTGCGCACCCTGTGGGGCATGACGCGGCCCGGCTTTCTCGCCGCGACCGTCGTCGCCTGCGCGCTCGGCATGGCCGCCGCGAGCGCCGTGACCGGTGTGATGCCCGATCCGTGGCGCGCGGCTGCGACCCTGCTGCTGGCGGCGATCGCGCATGCCAGCGCGAACGTGATCAACGACTACTTCGATGACCAGAACGGCGCCGACGCAGCCAATGCCGGCCGCATCTCGCCTTTCACCGGCGGCGCGCGCTTCATCCAGCAGCGGCTCGTGTCCGCGCACGACACGCTGCGCTATGCGCTGCTGCTGTTGCTGCTGGCGATCGCCGGCGGCTGCTGGCTCGCGCTGGCCAGCAGCCCCGGCCTGTTTGCGATAGGCGCGGCCGGCCTCGCGATCGGCTGGAGCTATTCGGCGCCGCCGCTGCAGCTGATGTCGCGCGGCCTTGGCGAAGTGGCCGTCGCGCTGGCCTGGTCGCTGATCGTGGTCGGCGCGGCCCTCGTGCAGTCCGCGCAGTTCGATGCGCTGCCGGCACTGGGCTCGCTCAGCTACGGGCTGATGGCGGCGAACATCCTGATGATCAATGGCTTCCCCGACGCCGCGTCGGATGCGCAGGCAGGCAAGCGCACGCTGGTCGTGCGGCTCGGGCCGGCTCGCGCAGCGCTGGCCTATGGCGCAATTGCGCTGGCAGCGCACGCAGCGCTGGTCGCGCTGGTGCTGCTGTCGGCGATGCCGGCCACGGCCGCGTGGGGACTGCTGTCGCTGCCGTTCTCGCTGATGGCCGCAGCCATCCTGTGGAGCGAACGCGATGCGCCGCACCGGCTGCGCACGGCCATCAAGCTCACCATCGGCGCCGCACTGGTGCATGGCATTGCGCAGGCCGCCGGCCTGCTGCCGCGTTTCGGAGCGTTTTGACTCAAGTCAACTTTTACCGGAAGGCAAATTGGTACATTCAAAAGTAACAATTCACCCTGACGGTAAATCATGCTGACCCATATCCTCGTACCGACCGACGGTTCCGCCGATCTTGAAGCGCCGCTGCAGGCAGCGCTCGAGATTGCGAAAAAGACCGGCGGCAAGATCGTCGCGCTGACTGTCGCCAGCGAACTGCCTTTCGACCCGTCCGCCAACGCCATGCCGGCGAGCGAGTGGGAAAAATACGAGAAGTACCTGCGCGGCGAGGCGACGAAGAACCTGGTCGCCGTCACCGACGCCGCCAGTGCGGCGGGCGTGCGCTGCGAGACCGTGGTCGAGCAGAGCGACGATGCGGCGCAGAAGATCATCGAGGTCGCCGAGCGCATGCAGTGCGATGCGATCTTCATGGCTTCGCACCGCAAGAGCGCGCTGATGCAGCTGTTCGTCGGCAGCACCACGCAGAAGGTGCTGGCGCACGCGAACGTGCCGGTGATGGTGTTTCGTTGATGCTGCGGCTGCGGCCGCTGTCGGTGCCGGCCGCGCTGCTGGCGCTGGTCGCCGTGCCGCTCGCCGCGTCTTTCCCGGCCGGCTTCCCGTCGTGGCGCGCGGCGTCGGCCATCGCCGCATGGGCCGGCTACGGCCTGATGCTGGCCAGCCTGTTGCTGATGCTGCGCGAGGTGCGCATCAGCCGCATGTTCGGCGGCGTCGAGCACATGACGCTGTGGCACCACTACGCCGGCATGGCCGCCTACCTGCTGCTGCTCTTGCATCCGGCGCTGCTGCTGCTCGACGGCTGGCGGCATTCCGCGCCGGCGGGCCTCGCGGCGATCTGGCCGCAGCCGCCGGGCGCGATCATCGTCAGCGGCTGGGCCGCACTGCTGTGCATGATGGCCGGCCTGCTGGCGACCTTTCTCTACAAGCTGCCCTACCGGCTGTGGCGGCTGCTGCATGCACTGCTCGGCGTGGCCGTCGTGATCGGCGGCGCGCACATCCTGCTGATCGATGCGCAGCCGCTGGCCTGGCTGATGCTGCTGCTGTCGGCACTGGCGCTGGCGCTGCGTTTTCTGCGCATCGATGCCGGGCTGTCGGCCAGGCGGCATGAGCTCACGCAGGTGGCGCGCATTGCGCCGGACGTGGTCGAGCTGACGCTCAAGCCCCTGCAGCCGCCTGCGCGGCCGGTGGCAGCGGGCGAGCTGGTGTTCGTCGGCTTCCGCTGGCGCACGCTGTTCGGCGGCACCGGCGAATTCCATCCGTTCACGGTCAGCGGCACCGGGCCGGACGGTGCGCTGCGGATCGGCATCAAGGCGCTCGGCGCGCACACCACGCAGCTGCAGCAGCTGCCGGTTGGCGTGGAGGCCGATGTGCAGGGGCCCTACACGGGCTTTCTGAGCGAACGTCCGGCCGTGCCGCAGCTGTGGATCGCCGGCGGCATCGGCATCACGCCCTTCCTCGCCGAGCTGCGCTCGACCACGCTGGCGCAAGCGACGCGGCTGATCTGTATCGTGCATGCGCGCGCCGGCGCCGCCTACCTCGACGAGCTCGAGACGCTGGCGCAGCGGCAGCCGCAGCTGCGGCTGCAAATCGTGCTCACCGAAGGACGCCGCCCCGCGCCCGACGACCTGCTGCCGGCCGATGACGAGCTGTCAACGCAGACCTGCTACCTGTGCGGCCCGCCCGGGCTGACCCGGCAGTTCATCCGTGCGCTGCGCTCGCGCGGCGTGCCCGACGATCACATCCACTTTGAAAGGTTTGACTACCGATGACGAAGCGACTTTTCTTTTTCTCGACCGCGCTGTTCTGGGCGCTGGTGGCCGGCGTGAGCGGCAGCGCGCTGCTGGGCGTGCCCGACGAAGCAATCGCCGAAGGGCAGCAGGGCAAGGCCCGCGTGATCGGCGCTGCCGAACTCGCAAAGCATGCGTCGACGAAGGACTGCTGGATGGCGATCCGCGGCTCGGTGTACGACTTCACGTCCTACCTGCCGCAGCATCCGACGGCGCCGGAAGTGATCAACGCCTGGTGCGGCAAGGAAGCGACCGAGGCCTACAACACCAAGGGCGTTGGCCGGCCGCACGGCAAGTACACCGACAAGATGCTCGACATGTACCGAATCGGCGAATTCCGCAAGAAGCCCTGAGCGGCAAGCGCCGTTGCGGCGCTCAAGCTTTCGCGCCGGCCGCCGATTCATCGGGTAGCTTCATCACGCACGGACCGGCAATGACTGCAAGAACGCTTTGGACGATCGCCCTGCTCGCCGGCCTGACCGGCTGCGCAGGTTCGACCGTGCGCGACCGCCTGCTCTGGCAGGTGGCCGGGCGCACCGACGCGAAGGAAGCGGCGCCGGTCGACGGCCGGCAGGCTTTCCGCTTCGGCAATGGCGACCTGCTGGTCGGCAGCTTTCGCAACGGACAGGTGATCGGCCACGCGACCGTGCTGTACGCCGACGGCAAGCGCTATGACGGCGAATTCTTCGCCAACCGCATCCAGGGCCGGGGCACGCTGCAATTCCCCAACGGCGACCGCTATGAAGGCAGCTTCGTCAACGGCCGCCGGCACGGCCAGGGCGTCTACCATTTCGGCAGCGGCGGCCGCTACAGCGGCAGCTTCCTGAACGACCAGATCAGCGGCAGCGGCGACTTCATCTATGCGAATGGCGACCGCTATGTCGGGCAGCTGCGCGAGGGCAGCCACCATGGCCTCGGCCGGATGCGCTTTGCGAGCGGCCGCGCGCCGCTCGAAGGCCGCTGGGAAGACGGCCGCTTCGTCTGGCCGCAGCCGGTGCGCGGCGACTGACGCCGGCAACTGACGCCGGCATTACGATCGCATCCAGAAGCCGATCGCCGTCTCGCCGACCTTCCCCTTCGATTTCTTCAGCAGCTGCAGCACGCGGTTGCGCGCCGACTCCGCCGCCAGCTCGCCGAGCAGCAGCCGGTTCGAGCGGATCATCCGCGTGATGCGCAGGTGGTTGTGATCACAAGGCGCGAGCCAGTCGCTGCTGCGCGCGAGGAAGCCGAGGAACCACTCGGTGGAGCGCTCGACATTCATCGTCGCCGGCGCGGACTTGTGGATCAGCTCGATCTCGGCCGGCTCCAGCACCGGCGCATCGGGCTGGGCGCCGCTGGGCTCGTCGAGCGGAAAGACCCACTGGATGAAATCGTGCGTGGATTCGATCTGCGCGTCGCTGAACTTCCAGATGTCCGACAGGAAGCGGCCGCAATGATCAGGCCGGACATCCTGCAGGAATGACAGCAGCTTCATGACGCCTCCGTTGCCGTGCAGGTGAGTCCCTACTGTACCTGATCCGCCGATGCCGGGAGGGCCGGCAGGGCTTTACAGCCGGACACAATTTGCCGCTTTACCGGCGCACCGCGCTACGTATACTGCCTTCACCAGCGCTGCGTTCGCTGGTGCCAACAGAAAGGGACATTGTCATGAAGACCAAAATCGCCGCACTGGCATTGCTGGCCGCCGCTGCGGGCAATGCATCTGCTGACAGCGGCGACGTGCTGGCCGGCGCCGTGGTCGGCGCCGTGATCGGCAGCGCGATCGGATCGTCGTACGGCGGTCCTTCGGTCAGCGTCCATTATGGCTCGATGCCGCCGGCCGTCGTCTACGGCCCGCCGCCGGTGGTGGGCTATGGCTATGCGCCGCCGACCCCGTACATCGGCTATGCACCGCCTCCGCCGGTGATGGTCTACCCCGCGCCGCGCGTCTACTACGGCCCGCCGCCGGCCTGGCGTTATCCGCACCGGCATGACTACCATCATCACAACCACCATCGTCGCGATCATCATGACGATGGCCCGGGACGCGGGTGGCGCGGGCATCGCTGAGGCCGCGCGGGCGCATCACATCCGTCAGGCCATCGCCGCCAGTTCCAGTTTGTCGAACGGCGGCAGGACCGACTGGCGCAGCAGGCCCGGCACCTGCTCCGCCGGCAGCGGCCGCGAGATCAGGTAGCCCTGCAGTTCGTCGCAGCCCATCGCGCGCAGCAGGCGCAGTTGCGACAGCGTCTCGACGCCCTCCGCCACCACCGTCATCTCGAGCGCCTCGGCCATCGAGATGATCGCGCGGTACAGCAGCTCGCCTTCCGAGCCTTCCGACAGCGCGGTGGTGAAGCCGCGATCCACCTTCAGCACATCGACATCAAGCCGGTGCAGCTGCGCCAATGACGAATGACCGACGCCGAAGTCGTCGATCATCAGCCGGATGCCGCCGTCGCGCATCGCGTCGAGCTGCTGCGCGACAGTCACGCTGCGATCGACCACCGCAGATTCGGTGACCTCGACCTCGACCAGCGACGGCTCGACCCGGAATTCATGCAGCGCGGCCAGCAGCAGTTCGGCGAACTGGCCATTGCGCAGCTGCAGCGGCGACACATTGACCGAGACCGGCACCGGCGTTTCGCCGTCGGTCTGCCAGCGCGCGATCTGCGCGACCACTTCGCGCGTCACCCATTCGCCGATCGGCACCACCAGCCCGGTGTCCTCGGCCAGGCCGATGAATTCGCCCGGCGCGACCACCCCGCGCTCCGGATGGCGCCAGCGCACCAGCGCCTCGAAGCTCGACAGCCGTCCGCTGCGCGCATCGACGCGCGGCTGGTAATGCACGACGAATTCCGTGTGCTCGACCGCCTGCCGCAGCGCGCGCTCGCGGCTCAGCCGCAGCAGCAGCGCCTCCGACATCTCCGGCTGGTAAAAATGATGGCAGCCCTTGCCACCGGCCTTTGCCGCGTACATCGCGACGTCGGCATGCTTGAGCAGCAGCTCGGCCGCGTCGCCGTCGCGCGGATAGACGCTGATGCCGATCGACGCGCTGATCAGGTTGCCGCTGCCGGCCGCCAGCGTGAACGGCGTCGCCAGCGCGGCGACGATGGACTGCGCGACCTGGGCGATGGCCTCGTCGGAATCGACATGCTCCAGCACCACGGTGAACTCGTCGCCGCCGAGCCGCGCGACATGATCGCTTGCGCGCACCGCCTGCCGTATCCGCTGCGAAGCCTGCTGCAGCAGCTCGTCGCCGGCCTCGTGCCCGAGCGTGTCATTGACGGTCTTGAAATTGTCGAGATCGATGAACAGCAGCGCAAGGCGGCCATTGCCACGCGCCGCGCGCCGGATCGCCGCCGGCAGGAAGCCCTGCAGCCAGCGCCGGTTCGGCAGCAGCGTCAGCGCATCATTGTTGGCGATGTCGGCCAGCGCCTGCTCATGCGCCTTCAGGTCGGAAATGTCGCGCAGGGTCAGCGCGATGCCGGACGCGAAGCGCACCGCGCGGCGGAACACCCATGACGCGCGCATCCAGCCCGACGGCACGCGGAATTCGTCCTCGTACTGCCCATGTGCGATCGCCTTCTCGCACAGCGCGAGCAGGTCGTGCCAGTGCGGCTGCGCGAGCGTGCGGCTGAGCGGCGCGCCGACCAGGCTGGCCGGCGTCGTGTTCAGCAGCTCGGCCGCGCGCTCGTTGCAGTCCTCCACCAGCAGGTCGACCAGTCGGCCCTGCCGGAACTGCGGCCGCAACATGTAGAAGCCCTCGTTGGCGGCATCGGTCGCGATGCGGTAGGTCAGCCGCACTTCCTCCGCCATCTTGCGGCGCGCTTCCAGCCGCGAGAACAGCGCGATGCCGCCGGCAGCCAGCGCCGCCAGCAGCGCGATCACGGTCGCCGCATTCTCGCGATAGGTGCGCGCCAGCTGCCGGTAGGAGGCCAACGCATCTTCCTCGGTCAGGCCAGCCAGCGAGACGACGGCGTAGCCGGGAATCTTGCGCCACGCAACAAAGCGCGCGCGCTGGTCGCGAAAGCGCCCGGCCGGCTCGAGGCGCGCGCCGCGCGGCTCGGCAAACACCGGGTCGGCGCGGTAGAAGACCGGTGGCACCGCATGGTTTTGCCCGACACGGGTCGCCAGCAGCGGCCCGGTGTCCAGCCGCATGCTGACGAAGTCGTTGCGGCCGCGCAGCGCCTCGTCCTGGAAGGTCGCGAGGAAGTCCGGCACGACCGACGCAAACACCACGCCGGCAAAACGGCCGTCCTGATGTTCCATGCGCCGCGCAAAGCGCACGACGTCGCGCCCCATCCACGGACTGAAGGTGATCGGATAGATGGCCAGTCCCTTGCAGCAAGCGTCTCGCTGTTCGCGGAAAAAGCTGTAGCCGCTGACATTCAGCGGTGCATCCAGCTTCAGCGAGCTGTGAACCACGCGGCCATCGGCGTCGGCGATGAACACGAAAAATTCCTTACCGCCGGGCAGCAGACCGCGTCGCCGGTCGCGCTGCAGATCGACCGTATCAGGACGGTCGATCCATGCGAAGGCGACGCGCCGTATCAGCTGGTCGATCTGCTCGGAAACGTACTGCAGCTGCGCCGCATATGAATTGGCGAGCGACTGCGCCTGGCGCAGCGCATCGCGGCGCGCCAGTGCCTCCTCGCGCAGCAGCCGGTCATGCGTGCCCAGCACGATCGCTGCAACGACCAGCGACAGGATCGCCAGCCAGAGCACCGATGCCCAGAAGCCGCGCCGCCCGTCCGGCAGGTAATCGCGGATTGCCGTCTTTCGCTCCGTGCCCGTCAACGTGATGCCTCGCTACGGATATGCCAGTCAACAGTGAAGTGGAAAGCGGGGGCCGGTGAAAGGTTCCTGAGAAATATCCGTGCCGGCCGTCGATGCCGCACAAAGCCCGCCGCGCGCGCGGCCGCACACTGCGAACGCGGCGCGGCGGCGCGCCCCGGCCGATTCGGGAGGAAACATGCATCACACGCTGGCGACGGCCTGCCGCCTGGCCCTGGCCGGCCTGCTGGCGCTGGCCGGCTGCGTTTGGACGTGGCCGGTCGCGGCGCAGGTCGCCACCCGGGCCCCGGCCGCGCCGGCGCGCGCGCCACCGGGGGCCGCGATGATCATCGCGCTGCCGCTGGGCTACGAGGGCAATCGGCTCGACCGGCTCGGCGACGGCCCGCGCGCCTATGGCGTGCGGCAGGCGCCCGGCGGCGCGCCCGCGCTGCCATGGCGGGTGTCGCCAGCGACGGCCGTGCTGGCGTCGGAGCGCAACTTCTTCGGCGGCGACCGGCGCGCGTGGACGGCGCTGCAGGTGTCGGGCGCGAACAATGCGGGACTGCTCGCCGGCCACGGCGTCGCGGCTGGCCGCCATCTGGCGTGGACCTGGGACGGGCGGCCGGCGATCCGCCGCACGCTGCCGGCCGGCATCGAGATCGCCGGCGTGGCCGGCCCGTCGGACACGGGCAGCCTGGCCGCCGATACCTATGACCCGGCGACCTACACGCAGGACATCCTGCTGTGGCAGCCGAGCGGCAGCGTGTCGCTGCTGTACCGGAACCTGCAGGCACGGCGCGGCATGCGGCTGTTCGGCATGGCCGGCAACGGCCTCATCGGCGCGATCGCGCGCGACGGCATCCTGCTGACGGTCATGCTGTACGACGGCCAGTGGCGCACGCTGCCGTTCGACTACGCCAACTGCGCCTGCGAGGCGCTGCGCGTGAATGCGGCCGGACAGGTGCTGATGACGCCGCAGCTGCCGCCGCCGGGCGGCGACGCGCAGGGCTACCTGGTGTCGCGCACCGGCGCGACGCTGCTGCCGCGCGCGGATGCGCGCACCCGCTACACCGACCTGAACGACCTCGGCGACGTGATCGGCGACGCCGGCGGCCGCCCCGTCGTCATCCTCGACGGCGTGCTGCATGACTTGAACGCCTATGCGAACGCGGCCGCGGCCGGCTGGCAATTGCTGAGCGCCGTGGCGATCAACCGGCAGCGGCAGGTGCTCGGCGCCGGGCTGTGGCAGGGACGGCCGCGCTGGTATCTGTTGAGCCTGCGCTGAGTCCGCGCCGGGCCTGCCGAAAAGCGCGACTCGCGCCGGACGCAACGGTATGATGGCAGCAGGGGCCGGCGCTGCCCGGCCCGCATGAGAACAACAATGGACAGCCCTTCGGAAAACGCCCCCATGCAAGCCAGCCCGAGCTCCACCAGCACCACGCCCGCCGTGAACGGCGAACGGGAAAAACTGAAACTGAAGGTCAGGCGGGTCGCGATCGATACCCATCTGGAAAACGTCGTTTACCTGCACCGCGACTGCGGGGCCTACCGCACCGAGGGCTTCCGCGCGCTGTCGAAGATCGAGGTGGTCTGCGGCGGACGCAGCGTGCGCGCGACGCTGAACGTGGCCGACGATGCCGGCATCGTCGGACCCGACGAGGTCGGGCTGTCGGAAGATGCATTCCGCCGGCTCGGCGCCGAGGCCGGCGTGATGGCGAGCGTGCAGCATGCGGAACGGCCGGCGTCGATCAGCGCGCTGTTCCGCAAGATCAGCGGCGAGCGCCTCGACAAGCAGGATTACCACGCGATCGTCGCCGACATCGCCGGCAGCCAGTACACCAAGATCGAGCTGACCGCCTTCCTGATCGCGACCAACGACGGCACGATGGACCGCGAGGAACTCTACTACCTGACCGATGCCATGGTGGCCAGCGGCCGGCGGCTGCACTGGCAGGAACACATGGTGGTCGACAAGCACTGCATCGGCGGCATACCGGGCAACCGCACGTCGATGCTGGTGGTGCCGATCGTCGCCGCGCACGGCCTGCTGTGCCCGAAGACCTCGTCGCGCGCGATCACGTCGCCGGCC
>JACCDX011099516.1_pt1 | contig 19032 bp, 17 predicted proteins | sample 7449681 | NCBI WGS metagenome assembly JACCDX01 (sample SAMN15323450, study PRJNA562643) | freshwater metagenome | isolation source: river surface water | place: USA:Blue River Watershed | collected 2017-08-18
ACATCCGTGTTGCAATTGTTGGCGTTGGAAACTGCGCTAACTCATTAGTTCAGGGCGTTGAGTACTACAAGAACGCTGCTGTTGATCAAGAGATCCCAGGTCTTATGCACGCTGTTGTTGGGGGATATCACATCTCCAGCATCAAGTTTGTTGCAGCCTTTGATGTGGATGCGAAGAAGGTTGGACTCGATCTTGCAGATGCAATCTGGGCAAGCGAGAACAACACAATTAAATTTAGTGATGTCCCAAAGACTGGTGTTCCAGTTCTTCGTGGCGTTACAAATGATGGTCTCGGTAAGTATTACCGCGAGACAATCAAAGAGTCAGATGCACCAGCTGTAGATGTAGTTCAGGTCCTTAAGGATGAGCAGATCGATGTTTTGATTTGCTACCTTCCAGTGGGCTCTGAAGTAGCTGCAAAGTACTACGCACAGTGTGCAATTGATGCAGGATGCGCATTTGTAAATGCACTTCCAGTATTCATCGCTTCAGATCCTGTCTGGGAGAAGAAGTTTGCAGATGCTGGACTTCCAATCGTTGGAGATGACATTAAGAGCCAGGTTGGTGCGACTATCACTCACCGCATCATGGCTAAGTTGTTCCAGGATCGCGGAGTTCACCTAGACCGTACCTACCAGCTCAATGTTGGTGGAAACATGGACTTCAAGAACATGCTCGAGCGTGATCGTCTTGAATCCAAGAAGATTTCAAAGACAAACTCGGTTACATCTCAGCTACATCATGATCTTGGTGAGAAGAATGTTCACATCGGACCATCGGATTACATTCCATGGCTAGATGATCGCAAGTGGGCCTACGTTCGCCTCGAAGGCCGCGCATTTGGCGATGTTCCTCTCAACCTTGAGTACAAGTTGGAGGTATGGGATTCACCAAACTCAGCTGGTGTGATCATCGATGCACTTCGCTGTGCAAAGATCGGTCTTGATCGCAAGATCGGTGGAGCGTTGCTCTCACCATCTAGCTACTTTATGAAGACTCCTCCAACTCAGTACACAGATGAGGCAGCTCATACAAAGACTGAAGATTTCATTTCAGGAAAGCTAGATCGCTAAACAGGCACAGTTCGCAATTATTACCGCAAGAGAAAGCGCCCCTGGGATAAACCCAGGGGCGCTTCTTTAACCCCTCACGGAGAGTTGAGGGTTAAATCATCGCATCCTCAGGGGTGCGATGAACATGTGCCAATCCAGCGATGGCAAGTACAAGCAGAACAATTCCACCCAGCAAGCAGGCAAGTGCTGCATAACCTGCAATCACACCAAACATTCCAAATGCATACGCCTCAAGAAGCATTCCTCGAAGAGTGTTTCCCATGAATAGGGTTTGGCGAAGCTCTTCAAGTTTTGTTGTCCGCTCTACATCTTGACTACCTCCACGAACCGCTGCCATGTACTCAGCTGAGACCTCTGAATAAGTTGCAGGTTTTCCCATCACAGCTGTGGCTGATGCGTTCATGTGTTCGAGAATGTATAAATCTGAGTAATCCTTGGCCATCTCTCCAGTGGTAACTTGCATCCCCGCCCATTTCAGCAGTTGATCTTTTGTATTGGCAGGCAACCCAGCTTCTACAGGGAAGGCAATGTTCTGATTTTCAAGTTGACTCTGGACATTGTCATTTGCAAAGCCCGCCCCGAAGTTCAGCAAACCAGCGAAGATAAATAGCAGGACAGCTAATCCCAGGCCGACTATTGAGACTAACTTGTCAAAGGTTCTACGTTTCATGATTTTCTCTCTCCCTCTTAGGTATTGATATGGAAAATCAATACAAGGTATTTGTACTCTGAGAGAGTCACTGAGTTGATAGAAAAAGCGAGGGTCACCTCTCGGTATGGGAAGTGTGAGAGTTTCCCCTCATATTATGTGATCTAAATTATTGAAAAAAAGTTAATCGATATGACGGTTGCACATTGATTTGCCATCGGGCCCAACTTCGAAGTGAGCGCATGGAACATTTAACTTGTCGAAAGCTGAGTCACCATAATGAGTTCGGTATGCGAGAGCTAACAAAACTCGTAAATTTGTTTCGCCATCTGATTTGATCCCGAAAACTTGCGCGCTTCGGCTAACGGTATTTTCAATAACCTTTTCGCTGTGGGATGTTTGAGATGCGATAGCGGCGTTGGATTTGCCCTCGCAGACCAGCTCTAGAACTAATTGTTCAAAAGGGGTCAACTCTCTTGTTGAAATTGTGATGTCACGTGCCATGGTCTTTCCGCCTCTCCGCGTGTTCCTATTCTGCACTTCTTTTTTTCGGAGGTCACCCCATAAGATGCGCAAATGAGCGAAATCTTGAGTCATGTAGAGAATAGAGTGCTAACCCTCACATTCAATCGCCCCGAAAAAATGAACGCCCTGACCCGTTCCATGTACTCAGGGTTGGCTAAAGGTCTCAATGATGCTGCGGGGGATTTTGGTATTAGAGCGGTTGTGTTAACGGCAGCGGGGGATCACTTCACCGCCGGTAACGACATTATGGATTTCATGAACAATCCGCCTACATCTGATGATTCAGAGGTAGCTCAATTTTTAGCTGCACTTTTAAACTTTCCAAAACCTCTTATTGGTGCGGTTAAGGGAAATGCAGTTGGTGTTGGAACAACAATGTTGTTGCACTGCGATGTTGTGATTGCGGGACCTACGGCAAAGTTTTCCATGCCATTTGCATCCCTTGGTCTAGTTCCCGAAGCCGGTTCTAGTTACCTGTTTCCACAGCTAGTCGGTTACCAAAGAGCGGCCAGAATCTTCATGACCGGCGAAAGCTTTGATACCGACTCTGCAATAGAGATGGGATTGGTTACCGCAAATGATCCCGACCCATTGGCACACGCAATCAAAGTTGCCGAGCAGATTGCTGAACAACCGCCGCAAGCAATTATCAATACGAAGGCGCTTCTTAAAGCTCGGAACCATGACTCTGTTGCAGCTGTCATGAAGGCTGAATTTGAAATCTTTGCAATGGCGTTGCAATCCGAAGAGGCTATGGAAGCCTTCATGAAGTTCATGTCTAAGAAGGGTAAGTAAATGTCACTAGCCGGAAAGAGAATTTTTATCACAGGCGGTTCCCGTGGAATCGGTTTAGCGATCGCACTCCGCGCAGCACGTGATGGTGCATCGATCGCTATCGCTGCCAAGACATCTGATCCCAACCCTAAACTTCCGGGCACGATCCACACCGCAGCAGCGGAAATTGAGGCGGCAGGTGGCAAGGCGCTAGCTATTCAATGCGATCTTCGCGATGAAAATCAGATCGAAGCAGCTGTGGCTCAAGCTGCTGAAGCCTTTGGTGGCATCGATATTCTGATCAATAACGCCAGCGCCATCAACTTAACTCGCACCGATCAAACACCAGCAAAGCGTTTTGACCTCATGTTTGATGTCAATGTTCGCGGAACTTTCCTCACATCCCAGGCTGCGCTACCTCATTTACGTAAGTCAGCGGCGGAGGGTCGTAATCCACATATTCTTAACCTTTCTCCACCTCTTTCAATGAAGCCGGTTTGGTTTAAAAACCATGTTGCTTACACAATGGCTAAGTACGGAATGAGTATGTGTGTTCTAGGTATGGCTGAAGAGTTCAAGCGTGATGGAATCGGAGTTAATGCTCTGTGGCCACGTACTGTGATTGATACCGCTGCGCTTCAAATGATCCCGGGAATTGATGCATCTGCGGGACGCACACCAGAGATCTTGGCAGATGCTGCTTACATCATCTTCAATCGCGATGCGAAAGAGTGCACTGGTAACTTCTTTGTTGATGATCTTGTACTTGCAAGTGAGGGAATTACCGATTTAGAGAAGTATTCAGTGACACCAGGTACTAAGGATTTCTTACTCGACTTCTTTCTAGATTAAGATCCCCACTATGCGTAAATTCATAAGTGTCCTGTCTATTGCTTTTCTAGCATTTGCTTCTACACCTCAAGCTTCTGCTCATGTTGAGATTGTGAGTTCATTCCCGGAGCAATTTTCCAATGTGAACCCAATCCCGACGCAGGTATGGATTGAATTCAGCGGAGATCTACAAACCCTTGATGGACAAGCGGTTAACTCGCTAGAAGTCATTGATTCAACAGGCATTGCTGTGAACTATGAGGACGCCATCATCAGTGGTGGGCGAATCACCACCAAGATTTCAGGACAAAGTGCTCCTGGCGCCTTCACAGTTAAGTATCGAGTAGTTGGCGATGATGGACATGTAATCGAAGGTGAGTACACCTTCAACGCATCACCTGATTATTCAGAGGGTCAATCTCCAATGCCGATAAGTGCTGAACCGCAAAAAACTGAATTTTCAGTTGGAGCGATCGTTCTAGCCGTGTTTTTGGTGATCTTTGCCATCGGATACTTCGTAAACCTCAAAAAAGATAAAAGGTAGAAATGCCTGTATTTGATCTCGAGATCAACGGCCCTAATGTAATTGCAGACTCTGAACGATCAGGAAAGGCCCGATCTTTATTTTGGCCTTGGGCTGGTGCAAATGTTTCATTACTAGCCCTTTCCTATGGAGCCTTCTTTTTGGGGTTTGGAATCTCATTTAGACAGGCAACAGCTGCTGCCTTTATCGGAACAATCGGATCTTTTCTATTGGTGGGAATTAGCTCACTTGCCGGGAAAAGATCTAACGCTCCAACGATGGTTTTGTCGCGGGCATCTTTTGGTGTTAAAGGCAGCGTTCTTCCGGGAGCACTTTCCTATCTGATCTTCGTGGGTTGGGAGACGGTTTTAGTCTCACTTGCAACACTTGCAACGGGAACAGTTTTCTCTCGAATCGGGGGAGTCGATAATAATCTAGCTTTAATACTCGGATTTATTCTCGCAGTCTCCCTTACCGTTTTTGGAGGGGTTTTAGGTTTCACGGTAATCATGAAACTTCAAAAACTGCTGACAATCATGACAATTGTTATGACTTTGGTTTATGTTTTGTTAACCGTAGATAACATCAATTGGAGTGTGATCAACGCTATTCCAGATGGATCACTTCAGAGTTTCATCGGCGCAGTAATTTTCGGTGTCACCGGCATAGGTCTGGGTTGGGTTAACGCTGCAGCAGATTACTCTCGTTATCTTCCTCGCTCAGTTTCTAGCAAAGCGGTAGTTGGTTGGACCGTTTTAGGTGCATCGATTGTTCCTATTGTTTTAGTTATTTATGGTGCAGCTCTTTCTGGAAGCAGTAAAGAGCTAAGTGAAGCAATCTCAATGGATCCGATCGGTGCCTTAACTGCGATGTTGCCATCCTGGTACCTCATTCCCTTTGCGCTAGTAGCAATATTGGGCTTGGTAGGCGGCGCCATTTTAGATCTGTACTCATCGGGCCTGGCGCTAGTTTCGATCGGTGTTCCAATCAAACGCCACCAAGCTGCGATTATCGATTCGGTCATTATGCTTGCCGGCACTATTTATATAGTGTGGGTTGCAGATAATTTCTTTTACCCTTTCCAAGGTTTCTTAATTACCCTTGGAGTACCAGTTGCTGTGTGGTCGGCAATATTTGTTGCTGATGTTGTTATGCGCAAGAAGGCTTATTCAGAAAAGGATCTCTTTGATTCCAATGGTTTATACGGATCTGTTAATAAGGGTTCGATCCTTTTGATGGGTGTGGGTTCGATTATTGGTTGGGGTTTTGTGACAAACACCTTTGCTCCATGGCTCGAGTGGCAAGGGTATCTATTCCGTTTCATTGGCGGAAAAGATGGAGCGTGGGCGTACTCCAATATTGGAGTTATCTTCGCCTTGTTGATCGGCTTTTTCGGCCACATCATTTTGTCGGCTCGAAAAATCAAAGCGCAGGAGAGTCTGCTCAGTTAGAGTACGAACATGGGCCGTCGGATATCTCCACTTCGCGATTTTCTCAATCGTGAATCAACCAGCGGCCTATTGATCGTTGCAGCCTCTGCACTAGGTTTATTGATTGCTAACTCACCATTTTCTGATTATTACTTCTCAACCTTGGATTTTCACCTTTCGATCGGTGCTGACTGGTATTTACTAGATCTTTCAATTCTCAAAGTGATCAACTACCTACTTATGAGCATCTTCTTCTTTGTCGTTGGCTTGGAGATTAAGCGTGAATTAACCACTGGTCACCTTGCTTCATTTAAAAAAGCAATGTTGCCCTTTGTTGCAGCTCTTGGTGGCATGGCTGTTCCAGCTCTTATTTATTTAGCGATCGCCGGCGATGTTGCTCCAGGTGGTTGGGGAGTACCTGTTGCCACCGATATCGCTTTGGCGGTTGGGTTGTTAACCATGATCGGACCTTCTGTGGCCACCTCACTTCGCTCATTTCTCTTAGCTCTAGCTGTTATTGATGATATCGGCGCCATTGTGATAATTGCATTTGTATATTCAACCGGAATTAATTTTTCCTGGCTTGCAGCGGGCATTATTTCGATTGCCTTGATCGCTGGATTGAAGAGAGCAGGTGTTGAGTCAACCCTTATTTACTCCTTCTTTGCCTTCACCTTGTGGTTCTCTTTATACAAAACAGGAGTACACCCAACTTTAGCTGGTGTGATTCTTGGGTTAATGACCCCCAACATTGTTCGCACAAGAACTAGAGTTGAAGATGTCGAGGATGGTTCAGTATCGATTGTTGAATGGTTGGAGCTGAAGTTTCATCCAATTAGCACCTTCTTGGTAGTGCCGATCTTTGCCTTTGCAAACACAGGTGTTGTCATTACCGCCGATTCAATTAAAGGGGCATCCCAATCTGTTATTGCCTGGGGTATTTTCTTTGGACTAGTCCTAGGTAAACCACTTGGTGTGCTTCTTGCATCGATCGCAGCAAAGCGACTGAAGGTAGCTGATTATCCAGATGGCGCCACTAACTCATCCTTACTGGCAACGGGAAGCGCCGCTGGAATTGGATTTACAGTTGCGATATTTATCGCCAACCTTGCATTCAAAGATGAGCAGACTCAGGATATTGCGGTGTTAGCCGTCATCCTCGCATCCGTTGTCAGCGCGCTGTTGTCAGCGATCTTCTTCAAGGCGTTAGCAAAAAGGTAAAAAACAAAACCCGCCTTTTTAGGGGCGGGTTTTGTTCTAACGGAACTATGAAATCACATAAGGTTTAGATGTCGTAATACAGTTCGAACTCAGCTGGGTGCGGACGTAGTCGAACATAGTCGACCTCTTCCTTACGCTTGAATGCGATCCATGTATCAATAAGATCCTTCGCAAATACTCCACCGCGAGTCAGGAACTCGTGATCCTTCTCAAGGTTGTTAAGAACAGCATCAAGAGAACCTGGTACCTGAGGTATTGATGCAGCCTCTTCGCCTTCTAGTTCGTAAAGATCCTTATCAACTGGGGCAGGTGGTTCGATCTTGTTGATAATTCCATCTAGACCGGCCATCAACATTGCAGCGAATGCTAGGTATGGGTTCGATGATGGATCTGGGCAACGGAATTCGATGCGCTTTGCCTTTGGATTGGATCCGGTAATTGGGATACGGATACATGCAGAGCGGTTACGAGCAGAGTAGACAAGGTTTACAGGTGCTTCATACCCTGGAACCAAGCGACGGTATGAGTTCACTGTTGGGTTAGTGAAAGCAAGTAGTGATGGTGCATGCTTCAAAAGACCACCGATGTACCAACGAGCCATATCTGAAAGATCGCCATATGTTCCTGCTTCGAAGAACAGTGGCTTTCCATCTTTCCAAAGCGATTGGTGAACGTGCATACCTGAACCGTTATCTCCGAAGAGTGGCTTAGGCATGAATGTTGCGGTCTTTCCGCCTTGCCATGCGGTGTTGCGAATGACGTACTTAAACTTCATTACATCATCACCAGCATGCAAAATATCGGTGAATCGGTAGTTGATCTCCATCTGGCCAGCAGTTCCCACCTCATGGTGTGAACGCTCAACAAGAAGTCCTACCTTGCCTAGCTGCATCACCATTTCATCGCGAAGATCTGCAAACTGATCTGTTGGTGAGACAGGGAAGTAGCCACCCTTAACTCGTGTGCGGTAACCACGGTTAGGTGTTCCATCAGCATCGTACTCAACGCCTGTGTTCCAAGCGCCTTCATATGACTCGATCTCATGAACAGCTGAGTTGATTCCGGTCTTGAAGCGAACGCTGTCAAAGACGTAGAACTCAGCTTCTGGTGCAAAGAAAGCGGTATCTGCAATTCCTTGTGAGCGCATGTAATCGACTGCACGCGCTACGACTCCACGAGGATCACGGCTGTATGGCGTGTTATCAACTGGATTGTGAACTGAGAAAATAATGATGAGGGTTTTTTCTTTACGGTATGGATCAATGTATGCAGACTCTGGAACTGGTAGCAGTTTCATATCTGATTCATTGATTGTCTGGAAACCTCTGATAGAGGATCCATCAAACATTAGGCCATCGGTAAATACAGCTTCATCAAATGATTCAACAGGAACGTTGAAGTGATGCTGAATACCAGGCAAATCTGTAAAGCGAACATCAACTAACTTGACATCCTCTTTCTTGATGTAAGCAAAAATTTCTGCTGCGTTCTTAAACATGCTTCTCCCAATTTCACATGTGATGCGCAGACCCCTCATCATTGAGTTTCTGGCGCTTTTAGGTAGTTGAACCCTAGGTCCACATGGTGAAAATGACATAACCCGCTTGTTAAATTCATGTTACGTCTGAGGGGCTTGAGCGTTAGGCTTGTCACATGAGCGCCCAATTCACCCGTGTATCGCTGGGTCGTCGGATGTCGGCGTTGATGGTTGATTGGCTGGCCTGTTACTTCATCGTTGCCGCCTCAGCTGGTGGGCTCGGCAAGATGGCCCCCAACCGATCCTGGACAGTTTTGGCGCTCTTCTTTGCTGAGGTTGCGATCTTGTCAGCCTTACAAGGCGCATCGCTGGGGCACCGAATATTTGGAATCAAGATCATTCGCTTTGCCGACGGGGGAGCGATCACTCCAGTTCAAGCCCTGATTAGATCAGCGCTCTTAGTTACCGTGATTTTTGCAATTACCTTTGATGAAAATGGCAGAGGAATGCATGAGCGCTTCAGTGGAAGCGTTTTAACGAGGGCTTAGCTTTAACGCTTCTCGAGTTAGCGGATTTTTGGAGCGCGGGTTGGCATAGGTCCCTTTGGAATTGGCATAGACATTCCGCCAACAGCCTTCAGACGTGCACGAACCTCACGCATTTGATGCGGTGTTAACTTCTTTGGAAGTCGTCGCATCTGCTTTTGAAGTTTACGAATTGGTACTCGACCATCTTCGCTACCAACGAGAATCTCAGTGATTGGAACTCCAGGTGCAAAACGTTCCGCTCTCTTGCGTTCATCTGCCAACATTTGGCGAACAGCGTTAGATCCTTCGCCAGTTAAAACAATTCCAGCACGTCCAACACTGCGATGAACCATGTCCTGGTTTCTAGCAACCGCTACAGCGGGAGTAGTTGTCCAGCCTTTACGAATCGCCATTAAAACACTTGCGCCTGCACCAATCTGACCTTCAATTGATGTGTAAGCAGCTGTTCCAGCCTGACGTGTAAAGAACAAAAGGGTAATAAGGAGAGCTAGTGGAAAGAAGATAAATCCAAAGTAATACGGATGGCCAAGAGCTGCACCAATTCCGATACCGATCGCCCACGAAACAGCAAAGATTCCAATGAGCGCGATGGTGATCCAAGGCTTTACTTGCTTAGTCACCTTGTAAGCATCGCGGAAGGTTTGGAAGCGAGGGGTCTTGATCTTCTTTTCTTTAGCTTTTCTCTTAAACATGGCTTTAGTTTAGTGGCGCGGGAGCGGTTCCACCAAGACGAACTGGTGCCCAACGCTGGCCCACATGACTATCAGGGTAGTTTTCTTGAACCTCATGGAGCATTGAGGTCATCACCTGTCGTAAATGAAGTTCTGCCGACTCAACATCTACATCTTTTGAATAATTAATCGCTTCGCCAAAACTCACCGTCACCGGGGTTTTGCCTCGCTTGAAGTTTGGCTTCACACCCTTTGTATAAACACGCTGGCCACCCCACACAATGGTGGGAACAATTGGAACGCCGGCCCCTGCAGCTAGTCGCACCGCTCCAGATTTCAACCCTTTAATTTCAAAACTGGTAGAGATAGTTCCTTCTGGAAAAATTCCAATTATTTCGCCGGCTTTAAGAGCACGAAGTGCTGCAACAAATGATGCCGAACCATTACTGCGATCAACGTTAATGTGGTGCATACCGCGCATAAGTGGTCCAGCGATCTTGTTGTCAAAGATCTCCTTCTTTGCCATAAATCGAACATATCTTTTGACCGGAAGTACGCCGGTGCCGGCTATCGCAAAATCCAAGTAACTTACATGATTGATAGCGAGGATCGCTCCACCTTTGCGAGGAATATTTTCCTGACCCTGGAAATCAAATTGGAACCCTAGGTATTTCCAAAAACCCTTAACTAGAGTGATTACAGGTGGGTAAACAAGATCAGCCACGTGCAGATTTCTTTTCCATGGCTTGCTTATACAAGCGGCCGGCTCGATAAGAGGAGCGAACGAGCGGTCCACTCATTACTCCGAGGAAACCAACTTGTTCTGCTTCTTGGGCTAGCTCCACAAACTCCTCAGGCTTTACCCAACGTTCTACTGGGTGGTGTTTGTTTGTTGGGCGTAGGTATTGAGTAATAGTGATGAGGTCGCACCCTGCATTATGTAAATCCACCAAAGCTTGAGAAATTTCCTCACGGGTTTCGCCAAGTCCTAGAATCAAATTGGATTTTGTAATTAAGCCAAAATCCTGAGCCATACCGATTACCTTGAGTGATTTTTCATAGGTAAATGCAGGGCGAATCTGCTTAAAGATACGGGGAACGGTTTCAAGGTTGTGCGCGAAAACCTCGGGACGGGTTTCAAAGATTGGATTCAGAAGCTCTGGTTTGGCGTTGAAATCAGGTGCCAGCATTTCTACGCCGGTACCAGGGTTGAGTTCATGGACAACGCGAATTGTTTCTGCGTATAACCATGAGCCCTCATCCTCAAGATCATCGCGAGTTACACCTGTGATAGTTGCATAGCGAAGACCCATAGATTTAACAGATTCAGCGACTTTGCGCGGCTCTTCACGGTCAATTGGAAGTGGTTTTCCAGTATCAATGTTGCAGAAATCGCAACGTCGCGTGCAGCGATCTCCACCGATTAAGAAGGTTGCCTCTTTATCTTCCCAACATTCAAAGATATTTGGACAGGCCGCTTCTTGACACACAGTGTGCAGACCTTCGCTTTTTACCAAGGATCTCAATCGAGTGTATTCAGGACCCATGTTGGCGCGGGTTTTGATCCACTCTGGCTTGCGTTCAATTGGAGTTAAAGCGTTACGGGCTTCAATGCGAAGAAGCTTGCGTCCTTCTGGTGCCATTGTCATGCGCTCACTCTTTTCAACGATTCGAATATGTGTCGTTCAACCAATGGAGCAACCTCATCAATCGTAATCAAACGCTGTAACTCGATCTCCAAAGATGTGACATCAGCATCTGAAATACCACAGGGAATAATGCTTTTGAAGGCCGAGAGGTCGGGATTAACGTTGAGCGCAAAACCATGCATCGTTACACCCTTTGCAACGCGAATTCCGATAGCTGCGATCTTACGGTCACCTTGATTGTCTCGAACCCAAACGCCTGAACGTCCATCGATGCGTTGAGTTTCTAAGCCCAAATCAGAGCAGACCGCAATTAATCCAGCCTCAATCTCTCGAACAAATCCAACCAGCTCTGTTGGCTTCAATAACTTCACAATCGGATATCCCACTAGTTGGCCAGGACCATGCCAGGTAATTCGACCACCGCGATCTACATCAATTACTGGGGTTCCATCAGTTGGTCTTTCAGAATCATCTGTTCTGCGGCCAGCGGTGAAGACCGATGGATGTTCTAGTAGTAACAATGTATTAGGACGTTTTCCATCAACTACATCTTGATGAATAGCTCGCTGAGATTCCCAAGCCTTTTGGTACTCGACTAATCCATGGCGGGATAGAGCAATCGCCGAATCTGAAGGAGTTTCCAATAGGGGCACACCCATAGCCTAAAGGTAGGATCGCCACCTAACCAATTGAGGGCCGTAAGGCCATTTGAAGGCTGAAAGGTCCACCTACGTGTCCAGCACATTGAGTAAGAAGAGTCGTCGTCCACTCGCATACGCCCTGCTTGTAATTTTCCTATGGATCGGTGCCAGCGGTGTTTTTGGCCCACTATTTGGAAAGCTCTCAACGGTTCAAGAAAATGACAACTCTGCATTTTTGCCAGATAGCGCAGAATCAACTCAGGCGGCAAAGATCATTGCGAAATTTAACGCTGATGCCAATCAAAACCTTCCAACCTTGGTTTTGTACTTGGGTGAAGTAAACCCTGAAAAAATCGCAGCTCTTAATGAACACCTTGCACAGTTAGGCCCAAAGAAGATCATCGGCACAGATGTTCCGATCTCAAAGTATTTGACTCCGGGCGAGCAGATTTTTGCATTCCCATCTCAAGATGGAAAGGCGTTGTTAGTAAACCTTCCCTTTAAATCCGATATCGCGACAGATCTGCTGCCTAACAATAAGCCGGCTCTTCCAGAAGTAATTGAAACTCTTCGCGAGGACTCTGCTGAGTTTGCGAAGAGTGTTGGTCTGACCTCTAATGTGACTGGAATCGGTGCACTACTGGGAGATTTGTTTGGAGCATTTGAAGGTATTGACTCATCACTTCTACTCACAACCCTTGGTGTCGTTTCAATCATTTTGATCATCGTGTATCGCTCACCATTCCTTTGGATTCTGCCGTTATTTGCAGCGGTGATTGCGTTGTCTACAGCAGGTGGACTTGTTTACCTGCTTACAAAGAATGACTTCATCGATCTCAATGGTCAGTCACAAGGAATTTTGTCGGTACTGGTTTTAGGTGCGGCAACGGATTATGCATTGTTGTTAATTTCTCGCTATCGCGAAGAGCTCCATCACCACGATCATCCAGCGCAAGCGATGAAGGCTGCCTACAAAGGCGTATTTGAACCAATTCTGGCTTCTGGTGCCACTGTAATTGCAGCACTATTAGTTTTGCTTCTGAGTGATCTATCTGGAAACCGTGGCTTAGGTCCAGTTGGTGCAATCGGTATCGCGGCAGCAATGGTGACAATTCTTACCTTGCTTCCTGCATTGCTCGTAGCCTTTGGACGTTGGATTTTTTGGCCTCGAATTCCTCGCAATGATGATGTCAATGCACAGTTAACAGGTACCTGGGCAAAGATCGGAACCGCGGTTGAAAAGCGTCCACGCAAGTTATGGATTATTACCGCCGGAGCACTTGCAATTCTTGCTGGTTTTTCAACCACATTAAATGCAAAGGGTTTATCTACAGCTGATGCATTCACACAGCGTCCAGATTCAGTTGTAGGTCTTGAACTTCTTGGTGAGCACTTCCCGGGTGGCTCTGGTCAACCGACAGAGGTTGTTGTCCGCATAGAGTTAATTGATCCAGTCTCTGCAGCCCTTATGGGTGTTGAAGGGGTTTCTTCAGTTGAGCCAACCCGTGTATCGCAAGTAATTCCAGGTCAACCATTACCTGCGATCAAAGAGGTAGATGGTGCAGTGATTTTGAATGCAACCCTTGCACTCAATCCTGATTCAGTTGAAGCTCGCGATGTCATTCCAGAGATCAGAAAAGCTGTTCATGCGATCGATCCAGGCATTCTGGTTGGTGGCAGCACCGCAGTCGCCTTTGATACAGATGTCTCTGCTAACCGAGATAACAGAACGATTATCCCAATCGTTCTGGTGCTAATCACGCTCATCCTTGGCCTGCTTCTTCGAAGCATTCTGTCGGCGGCGTTATTGCTTGGAACAGTTGTTCTTTCATTCTTTGCAACGCTAGGTGCGTGCCAGTTGGTATTTGAAAATATCTTTGGTTTCAAGGGAGCTGATACCTCTTTCCCATTGTTTGCTTTCATCTTCCTCGTTGCACTTGGTATTGATTACAACATCTTCTTGATGACTCGAGTTCGTGAGGAAAGTGCCAAGATCGGCACACGCGCTGGCGTTATCAAGGGCCTAACAGTTACCGGTGGAGTGATCACTTCAGCCGGAATCGTTCTTGCTGCAACCTTTGCCGTTCTTGGTGTGCTGCCTTTGGTGTTCTTGGCTGAATTAGGTTTTGCCGTCGCCTTTGGTGTCTTGTTAGATACCTTGATCGTTCGAACAATCTTGGTACCTGCGCTTGTCCATGACATAGGTGGAAAAGTGTGGTGGCCATCTAAGTTGCAGAACTCATAACTATGAGTTTGCGGGTTGGTATTGCAGGGTACGGATTAGCTGGTCGTTACTTTCATGCACCTTTACTAAAAGGGTGCGGCTATGAGATAGCAGCGGTTCTTACCTCAGATGCAACCCGCGCTGCTCATGTGCTTGAGGATTTTCCACATGCGGTAGTTGTCTCGACGATGCAAGAGTTACTTTCGCAGCGATTGGATCTTGTCGTTGTGGCATCTGCAAATATTGTTCACGCTGAACAAGCCATCGCAGCACTTGAAGCAGGTATTCCAACTGTCGTAGATAAACCTATGGGCAGAGATTTCAATGAAACAAAGAGAATCATTGATGTTGCCACACAATCTGGAGTTCCAGTTTCAACCTTCTTTAATCGTCGATGGGATAGCGACGCTCTGACTATCAAGAAGGTTCTTGCAAGTGGCGTCCTAGGTGAGATTCACCGTATGGATTCCAGATTTGAACGTTTCCGTCCAGAAGTAAACACCCAATCCTGGCGTGAGAATATGAGCGCACACGATGGTGGGGGACAGTTACTAGATCTTCAACCTCACTTAATCTCGACCGCACTCGATTGGTTTGGCAATGCCCATCTTGTTACTGCAACTGTTCGATCCATTCGTGGCGCGGCAGATGATGATGCGGTCCTTGTTTTGCGACATGACAATGGAGTGAGCTCTTACTTGTCAGCTAGCGCCGTTGTTGGAGCACCTGGTCCTCGAATTCGAATTTTGGGAAGTAAAGGCGCCTTAGTTATTAATGAGTTGGATCCACAAGAGGCGCTACTTCGTGCAGGAAAATTCCCTGAAGGTGGATCTTGGTCTGAGCCAACTACCTCGGTTGCGCACATTCATCGAGGTGATCAGGTTGAGGAAATCGTTGGTGAACCCGGAAACTACGCACTGTTCTACTCAGCGGTTGCTTCTGCAATAACCAATGGCACCGCTTGGCCGATCTCTAATGATGATGCCTTACTTGTTGCGCAGATAATTGATCAAGCTCGAAAGATCGGTACAGATGTCTAGTAGTTCAGAGGTTTTGATCGTTGGAGCAGGTTTAGCGGGTTTGAATGCCGCAATCACTCTACAAAACGCGGGCGTTGATGTTCAGATAGTGGAGGCAAGCGATAGAGCAGGTGGTCGTGTTACCTCAGATGTGATTGATGGCTTCATTTGCGATCGTGGCTTTCAGCTGATTAATTCTCGTTACCCAGCACTACAAGAGTTAGATGTCATTAAAGAAATCGATTTCATTGCCGCACCCCGCGTAATCGAAGTAGCTCTTGGTAGTAACCGCCATGCATTGGGTGATCCGCGTGTAGCACCATGGACCGCACTTGATCGCGCAACAGGAACGATCCCCGAAAAACTAGCCTTACTTCGCTTCCTTGCGAGCAAACCGCCATCACATTTTTCAGTAGAAGACTCCCTTAAATCTTTGGGAACTACCTACGATCGAGTCCTGCGTCCTTTCTTGCACGGAGTTTTTCTTACCGATCCAAAAAATGTTGATGCACCCTATGGTCAATCAATAATTAAGAGCTTTGTTACCGGTTCGCCGGGGCTGCCTCGAAAAGGTGTCGCGGCGTTATCAAATGCGTTAGCAGCTCAGGTAAAAAACATCTCCTATCGAACTCAGGTGGATACAGTTGAAAACGGAACAGTTCACACCTCTGCTGGAACTTTCACAGCTAAGAAAGTGGTTATTGCAACGGATGCAACAACTGCGACGCAAATTCTTGGTTTGCCCGAGGTTCCACGGATAGCTGGATGCATCACCTGGTATCACGCAGTTGACAGTAATCCTTCAGGCACTGGACGTTTAGTTGTTGATGGCCAGAATCGTGGACCAATCATCAACACCATCGTTGTTTCTGATATCTCGACTGACTATGCACCTGCTGGTTCTCATTTACTGTCGACAACAACAGAGTTAGGTGCAACAGAATCTGATGTGCGACGCCATTTATCGATTATCTGGGGGACCAGCACACATGATTGGCAGTTGATTGCAAAGTACGAAATTCCGGCAGCCTTACCTATTCAAAGCATCGGACGTGCATTAACTCAGTCAGTAAAGATCTCAGATGATTTATTTGTTATAGGTGATCACAGAGCGGTTCCTTCGCAGCAAGGAGCTTTGTTTTCAGGTCGTCTAGCGGCGGAGTTAATCCTCAATTAATTGAGCTAAGGCCTCAGAGATATGAGGGTAATCCCACGTAAATCCCGCCTCTTGCAACACATGTGGAATCACACGCTTTGATCCAAGAACTTCAGAAGAAAATCCACCCAAGGCGATCTTTAGCGCAATTGCAGGCGCCGGAAATAACGCTGGACGGTGCATAGCGCGGGCAAGTGCTGCAGTGAACTCTTGATTAGTAACTGGGTTTGGCGCGGTCAGATTCACTGGACCTGAGATTGGATTTTCTAAAGCAAAGACAATCGCTCGGATTTGATCATGCAAAGTAATCCAAGACCACCATTGCTTTCCATTTCCTAATTTTCCACCAAGGCCTAATCGGAAAAGGGGCAACATCTTTCCAAGAGCGCCACCAGTTGGATCTAAAACTAAACCTGTACGAATCTTTACAGTTCGAACATCTCCTGCAAGATCGGCAGCACCTTCCCACTCGCGACAAACCGCTGCAAGAAAATCATCGCCAGCGCGATCTGTTTCGACAACTGCGCGGTTTCCACTTTCTCCATACCAACCGATTGCAGAGGCTGAGATAAAAACTTGCGGCTTTAACTCTGCAACAGCGTTGGCAATCGCGGTTGTTCCCAGTAATCGAGAATTAAGAATCTCGCTCTTGTACTTCTTGTTCCATCGTTTATCGCCGACACCAACGCCAGCTAAGTGAATAATTGCATCAACACCACGTAAAGGTTCTAGATCAACATAACCTGTTTGTGGATCCCACTGCACCTCATCGGCACCGACTGGGGTGCGACGTACTAAGCGCTGAACAGTGTGGCCTTCTGCCTTTAAATGGCCAACCAGTGCTGTTCCAATCAAACCGGATGCGCCAGTGATTGCGATGCGTTGTGGAACTGACATGAACTGTTAGAGACCTAGATCCGATTCAAAAGCGCCACCTTCTAGGCGCTCCTTCAAGGTGACTAGGAATCGTGCAGCATCTGCTCCATCGACAACACGGTGGTCATAAGACAGACCAAGGTAAACCATTGAACGGATAGCAATTGTTTCGCCACCATCTTCACCACGGACAACCATTGGACGCTTAACAACTGCGCCAAGACCAAGGATTGCAACCTGAGGTTGGTTGATGATTGGAGTATCAAACAGCGCTCCACGGCTTCCGGTGTTTGTCAGTGTGAATGTTCCGCCACCAAGTTCATCTGGAGTTACCTTGTTGTCGCGGGTGCGAGCTGCAAGATCTGAAATCTTTCGTGCGATTCCACCCATGTTCAAATCTCCAGCGTTAGCGATAACAGGTACGAGCAAACCGCGCTCAGTATCTACTGCAACGCCAAGGTGTTCTGCGCCGTGATAAGTAATTTGATCACCTTCAACTGATGAGTTCAGTACAGGGTGTTGCTTTAACGCTTCACAGACCGCGACAGCAAAGAATGGAAGGAATGAAAGCTTTACACCTTCACGTGCTTCAAAACTTGCCTTTGCGCGGTCACGCAGACGTGCAATCTTTGTTACATCAACTTCAACAACCGTTGTTAACTGCGCGCTAACCTGAAGTGATTCAACCATTCGTGCTGCAATAACTTTGCGAAGTCGTGACATGGTCACTGTTGTTCCACGTAGTGGCGAAACTGCGACTACTGGAGGCTTAGCTGCAGTTGGAGTTGATGCCGCGGCAACTGACGCTACAGGTGCGACCGGACGAGCAAGCGCTTCAACATCTTCGCGACGAATTCTTCCGCCAATGCCCGTTCCCTTAACCTGCGCGAGGTTTACCCCAAGCTCTGATGCAAGTTTGCGAACTAGGGGAGTGACATACGCATCGGAAGGTTGTGACACAGGCGCCGCTGGTGCAACAGGTGCAGGTGGTGGCGTCACTGGTGCTGAAACAACCGGTGCAGCAACTACTGGTGCAGGTGGTGGCGTTGGTGCAGACACGGCAACGGGTGTCGCTGGCTGGACTGGTACCTGTGCCACCGGAGTGGAAATCACTGCTCCGGACACACCGATTAATCCAAGACGAGCACCGACTGGAACAGTTGTATCGACAGCAACATCAATTGCAAGGAGAGTTCCAGCAACTGGTGAAGGAATTTCAGTATCAACCTTGTCAGTAGAAACTTCTAGCAGTGCTTCATCAACTGCAACTGCATCTCCAACATTTTTAAGCCAACGTGTAACAGTTCCCTCAGAAACACTTTCGCCAAGTGCTGGCATCGTAATAACTGTTCCTGCACCTGTTGGTGCTGAAGCAGCAGGCGCAGCTGGTGCCGCAGGTGCTGGAGGAGGAGTGACAGGTGCAGCAGCAACCGGTGCTGGTGTTTCAACTACTGGAGCAGCTGCTGCAGCAGCAGGTGCTGGCGCAGATGCAGCAGCACCGTCGGCGATGATTGCTAGCTCTGCTCCAACTGGAACGGTTTGATCAATCTGAACAACAATTTTTTGCAAAGTTCCTGAAACTGGTGAAGGGATCTCTGTATCAACCTTGTCAGTTGAAACCTCTAGAAGTGGTTCATCAACATTTACATGATCGCCCTCGGCCTTTAACCAACGAGTGACTGTGCCTTCGCTAACGCTTTCGCCAAGTGCTGGCATCGTTACTGAGAATGTCATCTTTTTCTCTC
>JACCDX010496049.1_pt1 | contig 19026 bp, 16 predicted proteins | sample 7449681 | NCBI WGS metagenome assembly JACCDX01 (sample SAMN15323450, study PRJNA562643) | freshwater metagenome | isolation source: river surface water | place: USA:Blue River Watershed | collected 2017-08-18
CGGGCAGATGCCGGGGTAGACGCAGCTCGGCTTGCGGCAGGCCGCCTCGATCTCGGGGCTCTTGCAGCCGATGCGGTACATGTTGGCCGTGGGACCACCCAGGTCAGAGATGACACCGGTGAAGCCTTTGACCTTGTCGCGGATGTCCTCCACTTCGCGGATGATGGATTCTTCGGACCGGCTCTGGATGATGCGGCCCTCGTGCTCGGTGATGGAGCAGAAGGTGCAGCCGCCGAAGCAGCCGCGCATGATGTTCACGCTGAAGCGGATCATTTCCCACGCCGGGATCTTGGTCGCGCCGTCGTGGCTGCCATGCTCGTCGGCGTAGCTCGGGTGCGGCGCGCGGGCGTAGGGCAGGTCGAAGACGTGGTCCATCTCCGGCGTGGACAGCGGCAGCGGCGGCGGGTTGATCCAGAGGTCGCGCTGGATGCCGTTGAAGTCGTAGCGCTGCACCAGCGCCCGCGCATTGCCGGGGTTGGTCTCCAGGTGCAGCACCCGGTTGGCGTGGGCGTAGAGCACCGGGTCGCTCTTCACCACCTCGTAGTCGGGCAGACGCACGACGGTGCGCTCGCGTGGCGGCATGCTGATGCGGCCGGTCCGGTGGATGGTGATGGGCTTGGGCGCCGCCGCGGCTTCGGGCTCGGCGGTCGAGCAGGTGGTCTCCTGCTTGATCTCCTGGTAGGGGCTGATCAGCTCGTCGATGCGGCCGGGGCGATCCACCTCGGTGGAGTCCAGCTCGAACCAGCCGTCGGCCGACGGGTCGCCGTCGCGGCGCATGAAGGCCGTGCCGCGCACGTCGGTCAGGCTTTCGATGGGCTCGCGGCGGGCCAGCCGATGGGCGATCTCGACGATGGCGCGCTCGGCGTTGCCGTAGACCAGCAGGTCGGCCTTGCTGTCCACCAGCACGGAGCGGCGCACCTTGTCCTGCCAGTAGTCGTAGTGCGCGATGCGCCGCAGCGAGGCCTCGATGCCACCGATGACGATGGGCACGTCCTTGAACGCCTCCTGGCAGCGCTGCGTGTAGACCAGCGTCGCGCGGTCGGGGCGCTTGCCGCCCTGGCCGCCGGGCGTGTAGACGTCGTCGCTGCGGATTTTTCGATCAGCCGTGTAGCGGTTGATCATGGAGTCCATGTTGCCCGCCGCGACGCCGAAGAACAGGTTGGGCTTGCCCAGCGCCTTGAAGGCGTCGGCGCTGTTCCAGTCCGGCTGCGCGATGATGCCGACGCGAAAGCCCTGCGCCTCCAGCGTGCGGCCGATGACGGCCATGCCGAAGCTCGGGTGGTCGACATAGGCATCGCCCGTGACGATGATGATGTCGCACGAATCCCAGCCGAGCTGCTCCATCTCCTGCCGGCTCATGGGCAGGAAGGGGGCGGGGCCGAACCGCTTGGCCCAGAACGGGCGGTAGGCGGTCAGGGCCTTCGGGGCGGCAACAGGTAGGGCGGACATAAGACGTCGATTGTCGGTTGACGGCCCCCAGAAAGCACAAAGCCCGCGCAAGGCGCGGGCTCTAGGCGTGGAGCCGGGCGTGAATTACAGCGCGCGGATGTTCGAGGCCTGCAGACCCTTGGGGCCTTGCTTCACTTCGAATTCGACCTGGGCGCCTTCAGCCAGCGTGCGGAAGCCGCCGTTGTTCTTGATCTCGCTGTGGTGAGCGAAGAGGTCCTTGCTGCCGTCGGCCGGGGTGATGAAGCCGTAGCCCTTGCCGTCGTCAAACCACTTGACGATGCCGGTCTGCTGGGTGCTCATGAAATTTCCTTGCGGTTGTCGTGCGGTGTGGCCCAGCCTGGAGAAGCTGCGCAAAACACAACAACTGCGGGAGGACCAACAAAAAAATGGCGCCATTGCCTGGCGCCTGGGCATGGATTCTAGGGCCTGTTCGCCGCCGCCCCTTTGGGGCGTTTCCCTGAGCGCGCCGCCGGCCGTGCGTTCAAGCGGGCATCAGCATCGGCACGGCGACCGCTGCATTGCGGGCCCGCGCACCGCCCTGGATGCGGCTGTCGTTGAACACTTCGCAAGCGCAATCCCGGCAGGCACCACAGGCCGTCGCCACCCGCAGGTCATCCTGCAGGGTCTCGAAATCCGGGCAGCCGCTGGACGCGGCAATCGCGATGTCGCGATCGGAGATACGGTGGCAGACACAGACAATCATGGGACGGAAGTCTAATGCGAATCTGTCTCATTTGCAAAAAGAGCGGTTTTGCTGAGGGGCTTTCGCTGGGGATACTTCGGCCTAACTTCACGAACCTGGAACTCCCATGCAAGGCGATCCGCAAGTCCTCGTCCACCTGAACGCCCAACTCAAGCTCGAGCTGACGGCCATCAACCAGTACTTTCTGCATGCCCGCATGCTGAAGAACTGGGGCCTGATGAAGATGGCCAAGCACGAGTACGAGGAGTCCATCGAGGAGATGAAGCACGCCGACAAGCTCATCGAGCGCGTGCTGACGCTGGAGGGGCTGCCCAACCTGCAAGACCTCGGCAAGCTCTACATCGGCGAGAACGCCGTCGAGACGATGCGCTGCGACCTGATCATCGAGAAGGCCTCGCACCAGCACCTGAAGGACGCCGTCGCCTACTGCGAACAGGTGCGCGACTACGTGTCCCGCGAGCTGTTCGTGCAGATCCTCGACGACACCGAGGAGCACATCGACCACCTCGAGACCCAGCTGGAGCTGGTCAACACGGTTGGCGAGCAGAACTATCTGCAGTCGCAGATGGGCGACGCGAGCTGAACCAGGCCAGTCCCGCCGCCACGGCGGACAGGGCGAGGCAGGTGGCCCCGGCCGCCTGCCAGCCCGCACGTTCGACGATGCTGCCGATCAGCGGCGGCCCGAGCAGCGCGCCGGAGGCGCCGAACTGCGTGAGCCGGCCGCTGGCCAGGCTGAGCCGATCGCTGCTGCCGGCCACGCGCGGCAGCAATGCAAAGACGAGGCTGGCAAACACGCCGGATGCGAGATTCGTCAGGATGGCGGCGACGGCCAGCTGCACGGGCGGCGCGCCGAACGCGAAAGCCAGCGGGTACAGCGCGCCCGACAGCAGCAGGCTCAGCACCAGCGCGCGCGGCACCCCGGCCGGCCGCCGCATGAGCCGCGCGCCGATGACGCTGGCCGGCACGTTGGCCAGCGCGGCGGCGGCCGTCCAGGCGCCCGCCTCGGCCAGCGGCAGCCCGGCACGCGTGAGCAGGCTGGGCATGAGCGCCAGCAGACCCACTTCGGTCAGCGCGTAGACGCCGAACGACGCCACCAGCAGCCACAGCGGCGCCCCGGTCCGCTGCCGCATGGCAGATGTGGCCCCTGCGGGCGGCTGCGGGGCTGCCCGCTCGGTGTGAGCCTGCATCGCCAGCAGGCCAGCGCCGAGCGCCAGCCCGACCACCACGCTCAGGCCCTGTGCCCAACGCCAGTTGCTGAGCCCGGCCGCCTGCGCATAGGCGAACGCGCCGACAGCCATGCCCACCGGCACGAAGGTGCTCCACAGCGTCATGGCCGCCGCCTGCCGCTGCGGCGGAGCCGCCGTGGCGATCAGCACCGGCGCCGCGACCACCGTGACGAGGTAGCCCAGGCTCTCGCACAGCCGCGCCACGGTCACCAGCGGCACCCCTTGCGCCAGCGCGGCCCCGCCCGCACCGAGCGCCAGGGCGAGCATCGCGAACGCCAGGCCGCGCTGCAGGCCGAACTGCGGCAGATGACGACCCGCCGCACCGCCCAGCAGCGCCCCGCTCACCTCCAGCAGCGAGGTCAGCGCGGCCATGGCGGCCAGCCCGAGCTGCAGGTCGCGCGAGATCAGCGGCGCCAGCGCGGCGAGCTTGCCCAGCTGCGCGGCCGCGAAAACACCACACAGGTAGTAGACGAAAATGCGCGGCCATGCCTTCATGACGCGGCCCGCCCCGGATGAACCACGCCCACTTGCCCGACACCCGCCAGATCGGCCGCAGCCTGCGGTTGTGGCGGTCGCTGCGCCGCCTCAAGCAGGAGGCGGTGGCGACCATGGTGGGCGTGTCGCAGGCAACCGTGTCGCGCTGGGAGAGCGGGCAACTGGCGCCGTCGCTGCACGAGCAGCAGGCCTTGCGCGCCCTGCTGGCGGCGCGCCTGGACAGTGCGGCCGACTTCGCGCTGGCGCGCATGGTGGCCGGCGCCAGCACGCCCATGCACCTGATCTGCGATTTCAGCCACCGGCTGCTGGCACTGTCCCGCCCGCGCGAGCGGGTGTGCCGCGTGCCGGGCTCGACGCTGATCGGCCGCCCGCTGTGGTGCTACGCCACACCACAGATCGTGGCGCATGAGGCGCGGCTGGACGAACTGGGGTGGTACGAGCCCGGGCCGGCAGCCGTGGAGTTCGACACCGAGGCCGCCGTCGACCAGGAGATGCCCATCGAGCGCAGCCGCATGCGGTGGGTGCGGTTGCAGCTGTCCGATGGCAGCTTCGTCAGGTTGACGGAGAACGTCGGCGCCTGAGCGGCCGAGGCGGGGCGGGAGGTGGTGGTCGTGGCGCACGGCGCCAATCTAGCGAGCGCCGGCTGCCGGGCACAAGGCATGAATTATTCCGGCGTCGCAGCGCCACGGTGCGGCCTGAGGGTGGCGGCCGGCCGGCCCGCGTGCCCTGTCGCTGCCCAACGGCGGCTGGCGTCTGTTGATGCAGCCTGTTGCCCGGAGCGCCGCCATGACACCCGCACCCCGCCGCCTGCACCCTGCCCTCCTGCCAGCCTCGCACGCGGCCGACCACGCCGCCGACGCCATTCCGTCACCGGATCGCCTGCCGCCGCCCCCCGCCCCCGGCTTGCCGCAGCCCTTGCCACGCTGGGCCATCGAGGCCGCGCTGGACGCCGGCGGCCGGGGGCTCTACGGGCCCATGGCGGAGACGCGGCTCGTCGAGCGGCGCGGCCAGGGCTAGCGCTCAGAGCGGCGTGGGCAGCGGCTCGCCCTGGGCAAGCGCCTCGACGTTGGCCACGAAGTTCATGACCGAGGCTTCGATGGACTGGGGCGACCAGCCGGCCACGTGCGGCGTGAGGATGACGTTGTCCAGCCCGACCAGCTCGGCCGGGGGGCGGGGTTCGCTTTCGTAGACGTCCAGCGCCGCGCCGGCGATGCGGCCGTCACGCAAAGCCGCCGCCAGCGCGGCGGTATCGACGCAGCTGCCGCGGGCCACGTTGACGACATGGCCGCCACTGCCCAGCGCCGCCAGCACCTCGGCGTTGACGATGTGGCGCGTGGCGGCGCCGCCGGGCGTGGCGACAACGAGGTCGTCCGCCCAGGCGGCCAGGCGGGCCACGCTGTCGAAATAGGCCGCCTCGCCGGCATCGGCGCGCGGCTGGCGGTTGTGATAGCCGATGACCATGCCGAAGGCGGCGGCCCGGCGGGCGATCTTCTGCCCGATGGCGCCCAGGCCGATGATGCCCAGCCGGCGGCGGTTGAAGTGCGGAAAGAGCGGCAGCGCGTCGCGCCAGACGCCGGCGCGCAGGGCCGCGCCCTGCTGCGGCAGCGCGCGCACGCTGGCCAGCAGCAGCGCGAGGGCGTGGTCGGCCACGCAGTCGTCGTTGGTGCCGGCCCCGTTGCACACGGCCACGCCGCGCGCGCGGGCGGCGGCCAGGTCGAGGTTTTCATGGCCGACACCCAACGCCGCCAGCAGACGCAGGCGCGGCAGCGCGGCGATCTCGTTGGCCTTGAAGCCCACCGTGCCATTGGTCAGCACCAGGTCGATCTCGTCGGCCCGCGTGGCGATGGCGGCGGCGCGCGCCGCCGGGTCCGGCGCGTCGATGACGCGAAAGCGCTCCAGCAGCAGGGGTTTGTGTTCGGCGGCGATCGGGATCAGGAGCAACAGCGTGAGCATGGCGGGAACGGGTCAGGGACAGAATGCGCCCATCATGGCCGAACCCACTTACTTCTCGACGCCCGAGGACTTTCGCGCCTGGCTGGCCGACCATGCCGCCAGCACCCAAGAACTGCTGGTGGGCTATCACAAGGTGGGCTCCGGCGTGCCCAGCATGACGTGGCCGCAGTCGGTGGACGAGGCGCTGTGCGTGGGCTGGATCGACGGCGTGCGCCGCCGCGTCGACGAACACCGCTACACCATCCGTTTCACGCCACGTCGTGCCGGCTCCATCTGGAGTGCCGTCAACGTCGCGCGGGTGGCCGCGCTGACCGAGGCCGGCCGCATGCAGCCGGCGGGTCTGGCCGCCTTCGGCCAGCGCACGGCCGCGCGAACGGCCGTCTACACGCACGAGCAGAGCGGCGAACCCGAGCTGACGCCGGCCATGGCGCAGCGCTTCACGGCCGACCAGGCCGCCTTGGCCTGGTTCGAGACCCAGCCACCCGGCTGGAAACGCAAGATGCTGCGCTGGTGCCTGGCCGCCAAGCAGGACGTCACACGCGAGAAGCGGCTGGGCCAGGTGATGGCGGCAGCGGCAACCGGCGAGCGGCTGTTTCCCTGAGCCCACGGGGCCCGTGCCGAAACGGGGTGCGGAAAGGGAGGGGGCCGCCCGAGCGCCCACAATCGCGCCACTTCAAATTGGCTCGTCCCCCTGATGAAACGACTCCTGTTGCCCCTGCTGCTGGCCGCGACCTTCGCGCACGCGGCCGACGAAACCCCGCTCGACGCACTGCCCTACACGCCCAGCCTGGATGTCGCGGCCATGGACCGCAGCGCCGACCCCTGCGACGACCTCTACCGCTTCGCCTGCGGTGCGTGGAGCAAGTCCAACCCCATCCCCGCCGACCAGTCCCGCTGGTCCGTCTACGCCAAGATGGCCAACGAGAACCAGCGCTACCTGTGGGGCGTGCTGAACAAGCTCGGCGACGCGGGCAGCGAGCGCAGCGCCACGCAGGCCAAGCTGGGCGACTACTTCGCCAGCTGCATGGACGAGGGGGCCGCGCAGGCCGCCGGCCTGAAGGGGCTGCAGCCGCTGCTCGCGCACATCGACGCCCTCAAGGACAAGCGCGAGCTGCCCGCGCTGCTGGCCGAGCTGCAGCTGGCCGCCGGCAACGAGCGGCTGTTCTTCGGCTTCAGCGCCGGCCAGGACTTCGCCGACGCCACGCGCCAGATCGCGTTTGCCTACGCCGGCGGCCTGGGCCTGCCGGACCGCGACTACTACCTCAAGCGCGACGCCAAGACGCTGAAGATCCGCACCGCCTACGAGGCGCATGTGGCGCAGCTCTTCACGCTGCTGGGCGACACGCCCGCCGCAGCCCGCGCGGCGGCGCGCAGCGTGCTGGCGACGGAAACGGTGCTGGCGCGCGCGTCGCTCAGCAAGGTCGACAAGCGCGACCCGTACAAGACCTTCCATGTCGTCGACGCTGCAGGCCTCAAGGCCTTGATGCCCGCCTTCGACTGGGCCGGCTACCAGGCGGCGCTGGGCACCGCGCCCTGGCATGCGCGCTACAACGTCACCGAGCCGGCGTTCTTCAAGGCGCTGGGCAAGCGCCTGCAGGCCATGAGCCTGAACGACGTGAAGACCTATCTGCGCTGGCAGCTCGCCAGCAGCCTGAGCCCCGCGCTGGACGACGGCTTCGTGCAGGCCAACTTCGACTTCTACGGCCGCACGCTGACCGGCACGCCCCAGCTCAAGGCGCGCTGGAAGCGCTGCGTGCAGCTCGTCGACGTGCAGCTGGGCGAGGCGCTGGGCCAGGAGTTCGTGGCGCGCAACTTCACGCCCGAACTCAAGGCCGCGACGGTGCAGATGACCGACGAGATCGAGGCCGCGATGGCGCGCTCCATCGACAGCCTCGCGTGGATGAGCCCGCCGACCAAGGCGCGCGCGCACGAGAAGCTCAAGGCCATCGTCAACAAGGTCGGCTACCCGGAGCGCTGGCGCGACTACACGGCCTTCGACGTGCGCCGTGGCGACTTCCTCGGCAACGTCATGCGCGGCAACGCGTTCGAGGCGCGGCGCCGCCTGGCCAAGATCGGCCAGCCGCTGGACCGCGGCGAGTGGAGCATGACGCCGCAGACTGTCAACGCCTACTACGACGCGCAGATGAACGACATCAACTTCCCGGCCGGCGTGCTGCAGCCGCCGCTGTACGACACGAAGATGGACGAGGCGCCCAACTACGGCAACACGGGCGGCACCATCGGCCACGAGCTGACGCACGGCTTCGACGACGAAGGCCGGCAGTTCGACGCGCAGGGCAACCTGAAGAGCTGGTGGACCAAGAAGGACGGCCAGGAGTTCGAGAAGCGCGCGGCCTGCGTCGTGAACCAGTACGCCGGCTACACCGTCGTCGACGACATCAAGATCAACGCCCGCCTCACGCTGGGCGAAGACCTGGCGGACCTGGGCGGCCTCATCCTCGCGTGGGAAGCGTGGAAGGCGCACATGCAGGGCAAGCCGGGCGAGAGCCGTGACGGCATGACGCCGGAGCAGCGCTTCTTCGTCGGCTTCGCGCAATGGGACTGCGCCGATGCCCGCCCCGAGGCGCTGCGCGTGCAGGCCAAGGTGGACCCGCACTCGCCGGCCCGCTGGCGCATCAACGGCGTCGTCGTCAACATGCCCGAGTTCGAGCAGGCCTTCGCGTGCAAGCCGGGCGCCAAGCTCGTGAAGCCCGCCGGGCAGCACTGCAAGGTCTGGTGACGGCGCGGCGCGGGCCGCGGGTTCAGCCCCGGCCCGTGGCCAGCACGAAGTCGGGGTGGATGTCGCGTTCGCCGTGGCGCGGGAACGCGATGCGCACCGCGTCCGTCGCGCTGGCAATGACCAGCCCCCAGCCGAAACGCCGCACGCGCACGCGCTGGCCCGGCTCGAACGCCGGCCCCTGCGCCTTGGACAACGGGCTGGCCGGCTCGGCGGGCTGCGTGTCTTGGGCCAGCAGCCGCTCGAAGCGGGCGCAGCTGTCGCAATGGCCGCAGCGCGCGGCGCCCTCGTCCAGCGCCTCGCCGAAATGCGCGAGCACGCCGGCCCAGCGGCAGCTGCCGGCCTTGGCGTAGAGCACCATGGCCGCGAGGCCATCGCGGTCGTGCTGCTGGCGCTGCTGCGCGGCGGCCTGGGCGGCGTCGATGACGGCATCGGCCCCGCGGCGCGTGGCCGGGCGCAGGCCGGTGGCATCACGCCCGCCCACGGCGCGGATGGCGCGCACCGAGCGCAGCGTGGCCAGCACCTGGTCCAGCCGGCGCTGCGGCAGCCGGGCCCACTCGGCCAGCGCCGCAGGCAACCAACCGCCCTGCGGCGTGTGGCTGACGAGGGCCTGCCAGACGCTGCCCAGCTCTTCACGCGTCGGCGCCTGGCCACCCGCAAAGAACTGCTGCAGCGCGCGGTCACCTTCGCGGAACAGCAGCACGCAGTCGGCCGGCTCGCCATCGCGGCCCGCGCGGCCGCATTCCTGCACATAGGCCTCGATGCTGGCCGGCATCTGCGCGTGCAGCACGAGGCGAATGTCGGGCTTGTCGATGCCCATGCCGAAAGCGTTGGTGGCCACCATGACGCGGTGCTCGTTGCGCATGAAGGCCTCTTGCGCCGCGCTGCGCTCGCCCGCCGGCAGCTTGCCGTGGTACAGGCCCGCAGCGATGTCGGCACCGCGCAGTTGCTGGTGCAGCGCGGTGGCCTCGCGCACGGTGGCGCAGTAGACGATGGCGCTGCCCGGCCGGTCGCTCAGACCCTGCAGATGCCGCTGGATGCAGGCGCGGCGCTCGGCCTCGGTCTGCGGCAGCTCCACCGCCAGCCGCAGGTTGGGCCGGTACACGCCGTGGCTGAGGATGCCGTCGCGCGGGATGCCCAGCGCCTGGGCAATGTCACGCTGCACCGGCAGCGGCGCGGTGGCCGTCAGGGCCAGCACGGGCGGGCGACCGAGCGCGCGACGGGCGTCGCGCAGCGCGCCGAACGCGGGGCGGAAGTCATGCCCCCATTGCGAGATGCAGTGCGCCTCGTCCACCACCAGCAGGCTCACGCGCTGCTCCTGCAGCAGGCCCAGCGTGCGTGCATCGGCCAGGCGCTCGGGCGTCGTGAACACGATGCGCACGGCGCCGCGCGTCAGCAGCGCCTCGTTCTCCAGGCGGCGGTTGGCGTCCAGCGCCGAGTGCAGCTGTACGGCCGCAATGCCCCGCTCGTTGAGCGTGTCGCATTGGTCTTTCATCAGTGCGATCAGCGGCGAGATGACGACCGTCAGCGCATCGCCCAGCACGGCAGGCAGCTGATAGCACAGCGACTTGCCGGCGCCGGTGGGCATGACGGCCAGCGTGCTGTGGCCCTGCAGCACCCGGGCGATGACCTCGCCCTGGCCCGGCCGCAGCGTGCGCATGCCGAACACCCGCTTCAGCGTGCCGCGCAGGCGGGCCGGCGTGACGGGCTGACGCGGCGGCAGCTGTTCTGCCGGCGGTGCGGGGCGGGGCGAGTCTTCGCGTGGGCCGGCGCGGCCCGGCCAGGTGGCGGCGGCGCTCATGCGCCCGCCCCACGGCGGCAGGCCAGCACGCGCGTCACGCGGTCCAGCACCTCGGGCGCCCAGCCCATGCCGATGTGGCTGGCCTGCACCTCGATGTCGCGCGCCAGCGGCCATGCGCGGTCATGCGTGCAGGCCTGCCAGGCGACGATGCCATCGCGGCGGCTATAGAGCGATACCGTCGGCACCGGCGGCGGCTCGGCCAGGCGCTCGCGCAGCGCGGCATGCTCCTGTGCGCGGCGGCCGTTGAGCAGGCGGAACAGCCAGCCCACATGGGTGTCGTCCACGCTGCCGGCGAACGGCGTGCCGATGGTGATGACATGCTGAACGCGGTCGGGCCAGCGCTTGGCCAGCTCGCGGGCGTAGAAGCCACCCAGGCTCCAGCCGACGAGGCTGACCTCACGCGACGGTGCCACGCGCTCATGCAGGGCTTCGGCGAGTCGATCCAGCCATTCGTCCACATCGCCCTTGGGCCCGGAGTTGAGCCCCTGGCCCCAGTCCAGCGCCCGGTAGCCGGCGCGCTCCAGGTGGCGGCGCAGCGGCCACAGCGTCGCGCCGTCGGTGCCCAGACCGGGGAACAACACCACCGTGCGGCCCTCGCCGAGCGGCTCGGGCGCGGTTCGCCATCGGGCCAGCGCCTGCAGCGCCTCCAGCACGGCACGCGCCGGCTCCGTGGCCAGCAGCGACAGCGCCGGCCGGCGGTGCGGCGCGGCAGGCGGGGCGATCAGGGGGAGTGACGATGGGGAGGTCATGGCCGTGCGGCAGAGCCGTGCAGGGGTCGGAAGGTGCGTCGATGCTGGCGCCGCGCCTGGCCCGGCGGTGCCAGCCTGGCGCCACAGCGGCTGTAGGACAAACGGTGTCGCTGCGCAGACTCCCGGGGGACAATGCCGGCATGGCCAAGTCCGCACCCCGCCTCAGCCCCGAAGAGATCAAGCGCGTCATCGCGACGGCCTGGGAGGACAAGCCGCCCTACGGCCAGGTGTTGCGCGAGCACGGCATCGGCCACGGCGAGCTGGTCGCGCTGCTCAAGCGCGAGCTGACGCCGGCCGCCTACAAGCTCTGGGTCGCGCGCGGCAAGACGGTCAAGGGACCGGCATCCAAGTCGACCTGGCCGCACGGCCGCTGAACGCCCGGCGCCGGCCGCTCGGCGCCCCCCACTGCACGTGCTGTTGCACGGCGTCGGCAACGGCGCCGTGTGGCTGCCCGCGCCCGTCGCTGCGGGGCATCCAGCCAATCGGGCCCTGCCCCCGGAGCGCTCACGGGCTTTCCCGAGGCGCCGATGCCCAAAGCGGCATCGACAGGGCCAAAAATGTGATTAGTCCCGGATCAGTCGGCCCCATAGCATGAAATGAACCCCAGCTCACAGGCCCGTCAGAGGCTTTGAAAAGCTGCAGCGGTTGGCCGTTCGTCCTCATAACGATTCCGGAGACAAGATGAAGAACCCAGCCCTGGTGCTGCCGCGTGCAGGCACCCCGACGCCGCGCTTTGCCTTGCGCCTGACGACCGCAGCGGCCATTGCCACGCTGTCCGCCACGGCCGTTGGTCAGGAGGCCGCCAAGCCCGAGAACCAGCTGGAGACGGTAACCGTCACCGGCGTGAAGGCGTCGCTGACCAAGAGCCTGGCGATCAAGCGCACGAGCGACCAGGTGGTGGAGTCGGTGGTGGCCGAGGACATCGGCAAGCTGCCGGACAACAACGTCGTCGAGGCGCTGCAGCGCGTGACGGGCATTCAGGTCACCAATCGCGGCGGCGGCGAGGTCGGCGCTCTGTCCATCCGCGGCATGCCCGACGTTGCCACCACCTGGAACGGCCGCAATATCTTCACGGCCTCGGGCACGCAGGTGGCGCTGCAGGACATCCCGTCGACGCTGGTGCGCCAGATCGACGTCTTCAAGACGCGCGACGCGAGCCAGCTCGAAAACGGCATTGCCGGCCAGATCGACGTGAAGTCGCTGCGGCCGTTCGATTTCAAGGGTGCGAAGCTCTCGCTGTCGGCGCGGGAAACCTATCTGCAGCCCGCCGACAAGGCGAACCCGCAGCTGAGCGTGCTTGCCAGCGACCGCTGGAAGACCGGCGCTGGCGACATCGGTGCACTCGTCAACGTGTCGGTCAACCGGACGAACTACCGCGACGAGAGCGTGACGCCGGGCGCGATGGTGCCGTTCGTCAGCGCCACGGCCGGCCAGATTCCGGCGGGCTATGTACCGTTGGAGCGCATCTTCGACACCAGCGTCTGGACGCCGGGCAGCTACACCGGCCTGCCGCAGGCCGCAGGTGCCACGCTGAACTTCAACGGCACGGCCTACCCCTACTACCTGTCGCGCGACGCGATCTTCCAGGCCGACGGCCAGGGCAAGCGCGAGCGCCCGTCCGCCAACGTCGCCCTGCAGTGGCAGCCGGTCGACAACGCCGTCTACACGTTCGAGGCGATGTACAACGGGTATCGCAGCAAATACTTCAACCAGCTGCTGTTCAGCTTCGTGGACTGGTGGGGCGACATCGGCAGCAACCCCGGCGCGACGTTCACCACCTACCCGGCTACCAACGTCATGAAGACGCGGACGGTCCCCAAGGTCTATGGCTTCAACAGCGGTGACTACACCACGTCGGCCACCGACTCCTTCGTCTACGCGCTGAACGGCAAGTGGAACCTGAGCGACCGGCTGCGCCTGGAAGGTGACGTGTCTTACCAGACCAGCAAGTACCACTCGGAATTCACCGCCACCCGGATCGACCGGGTGGCCGACTCCATCAGCGTCGACTTCAATGCCGGTGGCGGCAACTCGTCGTTCCATTTCGACGACGATGCCAAGCTGACCCAAGCGTCGCAGTGGAACGTGGCGCAGTTCTACGACAACGCCAACCGCAATGAGGGCAGCGCCGCGACGGCCAGCCTGTCGGGCCTGTACGACGCGGACTGGGGCGCGGTGAAGACGATCCATTTCGGCGCGCGCTTCGATGACCGCAAGGCGTCCGAAGCCAGCCGCACGCAATCGGGGTCTCTGGGCAAGAACCTGTCCGAGCTCGATGCGAAATACCAGTACGTCAACTCGGGCTTCGGCACCGACATTTCGAGCGTTCCGCGTTCATGGATGGACGTCAACGGCTACGCCGTCCGCGACAGCATCGACGAATGGCGCAAGATGTACGCCGCCGTCAATCCGGGCTTCCTGACGACGGACCAGCTGCACCTGCAGAAGACCTTCGACGTCGACGAGAAGACGGCGAACCTCTATGTGATGGCGGACACCGACACCGAGTTGTTCGGCCATCGCCTGCGCGGCAACTTCGGTGTGCGCTATGTGCAAGTCAACACCCGCATGACGGCGTACAAGGTCGACGCCACCACCAAGGCGGTGACGCCGACGAATGGCGAGAAGACGGCCCGCAAGTTCCTGCCCAGCCTGACATTGCGCTATGAGCCAGTCAGGAATGTCCTGCTGCGCTTCAATTACGGCGAAACGCTGCGCCGTCCGGGGTTCGGTGACCTGAACCCCATCGTGATCCCCACCGAAGACGTCTCCAAGGTCGGCTACGGTGGCGGCAGCGGCGGCAACCCCGACCTGGAGCCGACCCGCTCCAAAAACCTCGACCTGACGGGCGAGTGGTATTTCCAGAAGGACAGCGCGCTGTACGGCACGGTGTTCCAGCGCAGGATCGACGGCCTGGTCGTACCGCTGCGCCGCCGCATTCACCTGTCGGCGGCTGACGATCCGTTCCGCAATTCCACATCGGGCGGCGATCACACCAACGGTTATGACTACGTCATCAGCTCGCCGGTCAATGCGTCCAACGGCAAGATCAGCGGCCTGGAGTTGGGCGCGATCTACTTCCCCAAGGGCCTGCCGTCGATCCTCGACGGGCTGGGCTTCCAGGGCAGCGTGACGCGGCTGACTTCGTCGCAGAACGTGCCGACGGCCAACGATGCAGGCCAGATCGTCGCGCAGCAGGAGACGGAATTCTTCGGCGTGTCCAAGCTGTCGTGGAATGCGACGCTGGCCTATGAGAAGGGGCCGGTCGGCGCGCGGCTGTCGTATGTCCGCCGCTCGGCCTTTCTGGCTTCCAACGAGGCTGCGCTGTTCGCCAACCCGATCGGCATCTGGCGTCGCCCGGAAAAGAGCGTGGACTTCCAGCTGACCTACAACATCAGCAAGGACATGTCGGTCGATTTCAGCGGCGTCAACCTGACGAACGAAATGCAGCAGCAGTACTACCACTTCGGCAACGCCGGCAGCCCGGACACGACCAACTTCGGCACGTTCCAGATCGGCCGCTCGTTCTCGCTCGGCTTCCGCTGGAAACTTTGACCGCCGCGCCGGCGGTCGACGCCGTGACGCGGCATTGATGCTCATGCGGGCGCTGTACGTGCTCAGGCGGGTGGCGCCCTTCGTCGCCTTGGCCGTCCCATGTCTGACCTGATCCGGCGCCTGAACCGCCAGCGCGCCGGCGCACATGGTCTGGCGCAAGCCGGAGTCCAGGCCGTGGTCCGAACTGGTCTGGGCGCCCGAGCTGCACTTCAAGGACCCGGCCATTGCCGGCAGCTCCGACCTCTGCCTGGCGCCGATGACGCCCCCTTGGCAATTGGGCGGCGCGCCGGTCATGCCCAGCCGCCCCGAGTTCGACTGGGAATGCCGCGGCTTCCTTGTCAACGAGGGGCCGTCGATGCCGCAGCGGCATGGTCGCGTCTTCAGCAGCTATTCAGTCAGCGCCACGGACGAGAGCTACGCGATGGGCCTGCTGTGGAACCCCGACCGCCACACCTTCGTGACGCCTCTGCGCTGGAACGCCGATGGCCTGCCGCAGTTCGGGCTGCCCTCGCGTCGGAATTGATATCCAAACGGATATCGAAGTGATGCGGAAATTGATTGGATTGCAATCTCACCGCACCCTAGCATGCCGACTGCATGGCGCGCCCGCGCGGGCTGCCAGAACGAACCCCAGAGACAGACACACATGACGACTGAGGACAAGAAGGGCCAGGTCAAGCTGCGCTCGGCCGAATGGTTCGGCACGCAGGACAAGAACGGTTTCATGTACCGCTCCTGGATGAAGAACCAGGGCATCCCCGACCATGAATTCCAGGGCAAGCCCATCATCGGCATCTGCAACACCTGGAGCGAGCTGACGCCCTGCAACGCGCACTTCCGCAAGCTCGCAGAGCATGTGAAGAAGGGCATCCTGGAGGCCGGTGGCTTCCCCGTCGAGTTCCCGGTGTTCTCCAACGGCGAGAGCAACCTGCGGCCCACCGCCATGCTGACGCGCAACCTCGCCAGCATGGACGTCGAGGAAAGCATCCGCGGCAACCCCATCGACGCCGTCGTGCTGCTGGTGGGCTGCGACAAGACCACGCCGGCCCTGCTGATGGGCGCGGCCAGCGTGGACGTGCCGGCCATCGTCGTCACGGGCGGCCCGATGCTGAACGGGAAGCTCAACGGCAAGAACATCGGCTCCGGCACGGCCGTGTGGCAGCTGCACGAGCAGGTCAAGGCCGGCGAGATCCAGATGCACGACTTCCTGGCCGCCGAGGCCGGGCACTCGCGCTCGGCCGGCACCTGCAACACCATGGGCACGGCGTCCACGATGGCCTGCATGGCCGAGTCGCTGGGCACCTCCCTCCCGCACAACGCCGCCATCCCTGCCGTCGACGCGCGCCGTTATGTGCTGGCCCACCTGTCGGGCATGCGCATCGTCGAGATGGTGTGGGAAGACCTGCGCCTGTCCAAAGTGCTGACCAAGCAGGCCTTCGAGAACGCCATCCGCGTCAACGCGGCCATCGGCGGCTCCACCAACGCCGTCATCCACCTGAAGGCCATCGCCGGCCGCATCGGCGTGGACCTGGAGCTGGAGGACTGGACCCGCATCGGGCGCGGCACGCCCACGGTGGTGGACCTGCTGCCCTCGGGCCGCTTCCTGATGGAGGAGTTCTATTACGCCGGCGGCCTGCCGGGCGTCATCCGCCGCCTGGGCGAAGCGAACCTGCTACCCAACCCGGGCGCGCTCACCGTCAACGGCAAGAGCCTGTGGGACAACTGCGTGGGCGCGCCCATCTACGACGACGAAGTCATCCGCCCGCTGGACAAACCGTTGATCGCCGACGGCGGCATCTGCATCCTGCGCGGCAACCTCGCGCCGCGCGGCGCCGTGCTCAAGCCCTCGGCCGCCACGCCCGAGCTGATGAAGCACCGCGGCCGCGCCGTCGTGTTCGAGAACCTCGAGGACTACAAGGCCCGCATCGTCGACCCCGAACTGGACGTGGACGCCAGCTGCATCCTCGTCATGAAGAACTGCGGCCCCAAGGGCTACCCCGGCATGGCCGAGGTCGGCAACATGGGCCTGCCGCCCAAGCTCCTGGCCGCCGGCGTGAAGGACATGGTGCGCATCTCCGACGCACGCATGAGCGGCACGGCCTACGGCACCGTCGTGCTTCACGTGGCGCCCGAAGCGCGCGCGGGCGGCCCGCTGGCCGTCGTGCAGGAGGGCGACTTCATCGAGCTGGACTGCGCCGGCGGCCGACTGCACCTCGATGTGCCCGACGAAGAGCTCGCCAAGCGTCTGTACGCCTGGGCGGCCGCGCAGACCGTGGACCCGGCCGACGCCACCGGCTACCGCCACCTCTACGTGAGCCACGTGCTGCAGGCCGACGAAGGCTGCGACTTCGACTTTCTGCGCGGCTGCCGCGGCTCCGCCGTGCCGCGCCACTCCCATTGACATGCAGCCCCTCGCCCACCCTCGCATCGCTGAACGCGCGCGAGTCTGGTCTGGGACCGCGCTGCGGCCCACGCCGCAGCGCTTCGCCAGGCACACCGCGCCCACTGGGCGCGCCGTGTCCGGGCTCAGCCCCCGAGGGGACGGCGATGTCCGCGGCATCGAGCCGCGAACACATCGCCAGACCGGGCCGGCTTGGTGCGGCCCGGCGCTCGGCCCGAAAACACCGTAAGAGGTAAGACACGATGAGCAACACCATCCAAGGCCTGGCGCTGATCGGCGGCGAGGCCGTGCGCGGCAACGGCGCGGCTTTCCAGGGCTTTGACCCTGCCAAGAACGAAGCCCTCGGCCCTGATTTCCACGCCGTGGACGTCGCCCAGGTCGAGCAGGCCTGCCAGCTGGCCGCGGCCGCCTTCGACGCCTTCCGCGCGACCAGCGACCACGAACGCGCCGACTTCCTGGAGCAGATCGCCGCGCAGATCCTCGCGCTGGGTGACGACCTCATCGTGCGCGCCATGGCCGAGACCGGCCTGCCGCGCGCCCGCCTGGAAGGCGAGCGCGGCCGCACGGTCAACCAGCTCAAGCTGTTCGCCGAGCTGCTGCGCGAAGGCAGCTGGCAGGACGCCCGCATCGACACCGCGCTGCCCACGCGCACACCGCCGCGGCCCGACCTGCGGCTGCGCTTCATCGGCGTGGGCCCGGTGGCGGTGTTCGGCGCCGGCAACTTCCCGCTGGCGTTCTCGGTCGCCGGTGGCGACACCGCCGCTGCGCTGGCGGCCGGCTGCCCGGTCGTCGTCAAGGCCCACCCGGCCCACCCGGGCACGTCGGAACTGGTCGGCCGCGCCATCGTCGAGGCCGTGCGGCTGAGCCAGTTGCCGGCCGGCGTGTTCGCACTGCTGCCCGGGCCGGGCAACGACATCGGCACGGCGCTGGTGCGCCACCCGGCCATCCAGGCCGTGGGCTTCACCGGCTCGCGCGCCGGTGGCCTGGCGCTGATGGCCGTGGCCGCCGCCCGCCCGCAGCCCATCCCCGTCTACGCCGAGATGAGCAGCATCAACCCGACCTTCCTGCTGCCCGGCGCGCTGGCGCAGCGGGGCGGCGAGATCGCCACCGGCTTCGCGGCGTCGCTGACGATGGGCGTGGGCCAGTTCTGCACCAACCCCGGCCTGGTGCTGGGCCTGGCGGGCCCCGACCTCGACCGCTTCGCCGCTGCCGCCGCCGAGGCCCTGACGCCCGTGCCGGCCGCGACGATGCTGACGCCCGGCATCGCCGGCGCCTACCAGCGCGGTGAAGCGGCACTGGCCGCGCAGGCCGGCGTGGAGCCGCTGCTGCGCGGCCAGAGCCAGGGCTGCCAGGGCGCGCCCAGCCTGTTCCGCACGACCGGCGCGGCCTTCCTGGCCAGCCATGCGATGTCGGCCGAGATCTTCGGCCCCACGGCGCTGCTGGTGGCCTGCCAGGACCTGGCCGAGCTGCTGGCCGTCACCGAAGGGCTGGAAGGCCAACTCACGGCCACGCTGCAACTGCAGGACGACGACGAAGCCGACCTCGCCGCCGCCCGCGCGCTGCTGCCGGTGCTGGAGCGCAAGGTAGGGCGCATCCTGGCCAACGGCTTCCCGACCGGCGTGGAGGTGTCGACGGCCATGGTGCACGGCGGCCCGTTCCCGGCCACCAGCGACGGCCGCAGCAGCTCCGTCGGCACGGCCGCCATCCAGCGCTTCCTGCGCCCGGTCAGCTACCAGAACCTGCCGCGCGCGCTGCTGCCCGCCGTGCTGCGCGAGCCCAACGAGCGCGGCGTCTGGCGCCGCCGCGACGGCGCCTTGACCCGGAACTGAAGCCCTGGCCGGCCCCCGAGGGGCCGGTGATGCAGGCCGGATCGACCGGCCCGCACATCGCCAGACGGGCCGGCTTGGGGCGGCCCGGCGCTCGGCCCGCAGAGGCCAGACAGACATAACCAAGGAGA
>JACCDX010030546.1_pt1 | contig 19023 bp, 21 predicted proteins | sample 7449681 | NCBI WGS metagenome assembly JACCDX01 (sample SAMN15323450, study PRJNA562643) | freshwater metagenome | isolation source: river surface water | place: USA:Blue River Watershed | collected 2017-08-18
ATGCGGCTCAACAGGAATCGTTGCCATTTGATGCTGAGAGCTCTGACCTTAATGAGGTTTCTGCAGCCCTTGAAGACAAACCTGCACCCGTTCAAAAACCGGTTGCAAAAGTTGCTCCTCCTACAGAAAAAGTCAGCTTAGAAAATCTTCAATCAGGTGGCGAGATGAACACCTCTCGTCCAAGCTCCAATCGTAACAATCGTAACAAGCGCAATTGGATGCCAGTCTTGTTATTAATTTTGGTCGCCGTGGGCCTTTACTCCAGTAAAGATGAGATCACGGCTTTATTTGTTTCCCCACCTCAAGCGCCTCAAGCTCTTGTGACAGAGGGTAGTGCGGAAGCCAAACCTGAAGAGGGTGCTGCCACATCATCCGCTACGGCTGCAAACCAGAGCGCGACTGCGCCTGTACCTGCACCTACAACTTCAGCCTCAGCGCCATTACCCACCGATGTCAGTTGCCCTAAGGCAGATGCGAGCATTGCTGAATACTCTGTATCAGAGCCATCAAAGCCTGGCAATTTTGTGTATGTTCAAGCCAAAACCAGACAGATTGTCTGTGTTGTTGATGCCACAGGTAAGTCAAGCATGCAGTCCATTGAAGCGGGTGGTAATCACACCTTTGTGGGCAAGGCGCCATTCACAGTCTTGACCAATGGTGTTTCACAAACTGCCATTTATTTCCAGGGTAGACCAGTTAAAGTCAGTAATGACCAAGCCAAAACCATTCGCTTGAAAGAAACTCAATAAAACAATCAATAAAAAATAATTAAGTAATCAATCAAAAGGAGCTTCGGCTCCTTTTTTCATGGTCAATTGAATGATCAGCGATAAAATTCCCTCATGACACGCACCCCACAATCAAAAACAGAAATTTTTTGGGCGTTTACCTGGTTGGCTTTACAAGGCTTTGGTGGTGTTTTACCTGTGGCTGAAAGAGAGTTGGTCGATAAAAAGCAGTGGTACACACGCGAAGGCTTTTTAGAAGAGTGGGCCGTGGCTCAAGTTTTGCCGGGTCCCAATGTCGTGAATCTGGCCATCATTTTTGGAGCTCGCTACTTTGGTTGGCAAGGAGCTTTGACTGCATGTGCAGGCATGTTGGTTTTTCCGATGCTGGCTTTGATTGTGATTGCCATGAGTTATCACCATTGGGGTGATCAGCCAGCCGTCGCTGGAGCCATCAGAGGCATGGGTGCGGTGGCTGCGGGACTGATTGCCGGCACTTCCTTGAAATTGGCCACGGCTCTAAAAAAACATCCTTTGGGGTATGCTCCATCGATTTTGATTGCGGCGGCGTGTTTTCTGGCGGTGGCCATCGTGCGGATTCCCTTGGTCCATGTTTTATTGGTTTTGGGATCCTTCTCTATCTATTTGACCTATCGTCGAGTGAAAGCATCATGACATTCACGCTGGCGAGTTGGTGGGACGTGTTTTTACATTTCATGGCAGTGTCACTCATGGCCGTGGGTGGTGCAGTCACTGTCATTCCAGAAATGCACCGTCACTTGGTTCATAACAATGCTTGGATGAGTGATGAGCAATTTGCAGCATCTATTGCGATTGCTCAATCAGCGCCCGGCCCTAACATTTTGGTGATTGCCATGATGGGGTGGCACATTGGTATTAACTCGGTGACGGGGCTTGGCGCTCAATATGCTTGGGGTATTTTTGGCATGGTTCTTGCCATGATTGGTGTGATGCTGCCAAGTTCCATCTTGACCTATTCAACCGCCCATTGGGTGCAAGCCAATCAGTTCAGTGCCAAGGTGATTGCGTTTAAACAGGGCTTAGCACCCTTGGTCATCGGCGCTATTTTGGCCACCAGTTGGTTGATCAGTGCGGCCAACACCACTTGGCAAGAAGATTGGCCTTTGTGGCTTTGCACGATTTTGTCAGTGGTCCTGATTTGGAAAACCAAAGTGCACATTCTTTGGTTGCTCTTGATTGGCGCCATTCTTGGCGGCCTGGGTGTGATTTAAATCAGTATTTCAAAGTAAAAAGTACTTCAAAGTAAAAAGTACATCAAAGCAAAAAATAGGCAATAAAAAACCCGACCGAAGTCGGGTTTTAATACATACAACCAAAATTACATTGGCGTGATGTTAGAAGCTTGCTTGCCCTTAGGGCCAGTCGTTACTTCAAAGCTAACCTTTTGGTTCTCTTTCAAGCTTTTGAATCCGTTACCTTGAATTGCTGAGAAGTGAGCGAATAGATCCTCACCACCACCATCAGGAGTAATAAAACCAAAACCTTTTGCGTCGTTAAACCATTTAACAATACCTGTTGCCATTACTGAAATTCCTTTAAAAAATTAAACGTGGTGATTGCTCACCATTTCTTTGCAGGGCTGGAAGATTCAACTAACCGAATCACCCATTTAGAAAAATGGAAACGACGGAAGCTACTTGAAGACCTACATTCCAAGTATCGCACAGTTTTTATAAACGAGTGTGAAATTTTAATCAGGGCTTTTACTAGGTTTTATGGGCTTAAAACGCCCAAAAGTAGCTCTTTTTTGACATAAAAATCACTTTTTCCCTGAAATTGAAGTTTTTTAAACTTTGGCGAGAAACCTGACTCTGTTTTATCCTCTAGCCTACCCAATAAAAAAAGAAGAGACAAACCTTATGAATACCCCAGAAGCCATCCAAATCATTGACGACAATATTCGTGCGCGACGCTCGATCCGTGCTTTTTTGCCAAAACCTGTCGCTAAACAAGATTTGCTCGATATTTTGAATGTGGCCAGTCGTGCCCCATCAGGCACCAACACTCAACCTTGGCAAGTGCACATTGTTCAGGGCGCCAAAAAACAGGCGATCACGGATGAGATTCTGAGCATTTTTAAGAATCCAGATTTACTCAAAGAGCACACAGAGGAATACAACTATTACCCATCCAAATGGGTAGATCCTTATTTGGCGCGCCGTCGCAAAGTTGGATTTGATCTCTATGGTCTTTTGGGGATTGGCAAAGAAGACAAAGACAAAATGCAAGCGCAAGGTGCCAGAAACTATCAGTTCTTTGATGCACCTGTGGGCGTATTTTTTACGATTGACCGCGTGATGCAACAAGGTAGTTGGTTTGACTATGGCATGTTTGTACAAAACGTCATGTTGGCAGCGAAAGCCAGAGGTTTAGACACTTGCCCGCAAGCAGCTTTCACACAATTTCATCGAGTGATTGCGAAGCATTTGAACTTAAATCCTGAACAGCAACTCGTTTGTGGCATGTCTTTGGGTTATGCTGATTTAAGTAAGGTAGAAAACACCCTGGTGACTGAGCGTGAACCCGCTGAGAATTTCACCCACTTTTTTGAATAGTTCTGAAGGATCGAAGTTATGAGTCAAGCTTTTCAATGGAATGATCCACTGCGCCTTGATGATCAATTGAGCGAAGAAGAGCGCATGATCAAAGATGCTGCGCATGATTACTGCCAAGGTCAACTTCTGCCCAGAGTCACGGAAGCTTTTCGTCATGAAAAAACCGATGCGGCCATCTTTAAAGAGATGGGCGAGTTGGGGCTTTTGGGTGTCACGATTCCAGAGCAGTATGGTGGTGCTGGTTTGAACTATGTGGCTTATGGTTTGGTGGCCCGCGAAGTGGAACGCATCGATTCTGGTTATCGCTCGATGTTGAGTGTGCAGTCATCCTTGGTGATGGTGCCCATCAACGAGTTTGGTACTGAAGAGCAAAAGAAGAAATATTTGCCTAAGTTGGCCACAGGTGAGTGGATTGGTTGTTTTGGTTTGACCGAGCCTGATCATGGCTCAGATCCTGCCAGCATGGTCACACGCGCCAAGCGCGTCAGTGGCGGTTACTCTTTATCAGGCGCCAAAATGTGGATCACCAACAGTCCGATTGCCGACGTCTTTGTGGTTTGGGCTAAGTTACAAGACGAGGCGACAGGTAAAGATGAGATCCGCGGATTCATTTTAGAAAAAGGATGGAAGGGACTCACAGCGCCAGCCATTCATGGCAAGGTAGGTCTGCGCACTTCCATCACCGGTGAAATCGTCATGGATGAAGTGTTGGTTCCTGAAGAAAACCTCATGCCTGGCGTCAAAGGCCTAAAAGGTCCCTTCACTTGTTTGAACAGTGCGCGTTACGGCATTGCGTGGGGTGCGCTAGGAGCTGCAGAAGATTGTTGGTTCCGTGCTCGAGATTACGTCATGAACCGCCATCAGTTTGGTCGACCATTGGCTGCGAACCAATTGATTCAGGTGAAGTTGGCGGACATGCAAACTGAAATTAGTCTGGGTTTGCAAGCTTGTTTGCGTTTAGGACGCATGAAAGACGAAGGCACCGATGCCGTAGAAATCACGTCCATCCTAAAGCGCAATTCTTGCGGTAAATCTTTGGCAGTGGCCAGGGCTGCCCGAGACATGATGGGTGGTAACGGTATTTCTGATGAATATGGCGTGGCCAGACACATGGTCAATTTAGAAGTGGTGAACACCTATGAAGGAACGCATGACATTCATGCCTTGATTTTGGGTCGTGCTCAAACCAATATTCAAGCCTTCTTTTAATAGCCCAGGTTAATACCCCCAATTAATACCCTAGATGAGTACTTTAAGGGCCATTCAAGATTGAATGGCCTTTTTCTTGATTCACTCACAAGCTAAGTTTGGTTTATCCTAATCGGATGATGTTCGGTATTTCACTTAGGCCAAATAAGCATTTCAAAACCTCATGGTTTTGGAGTTTGTGTGTGTGCAGCTTATTCTTTGGCTGGTCCAATCGAGTGCAGGCCATTGAAGTCGGTGACACCTTGTCTTTGGGAAAAATCCAATCAGTTCAGGGCCAGACTTTCACTTCAGATGATTGGGCCAAAAGAAATACCATCGTCCAGGTTTGGGCCACTTGGTGTTCTTATTGCCGAACTCAAAATAAACACTTGCAGCAATTAAGACAAAAAGTGCCTGCCGATCAACTCAATATCGTGACACTTTCAATTGATCGCAGCTCTGGTACTGTCAAAGACTATTTGGAAAAAAATCAGTACACCTTCCCAGTGGTGATGATGACTCCTGAGCTATCAAAAGCGATTGGTAAGCGAAGAGGGGTGCCAGAGGTCTATGTCATCAACCCTCAAGGTCGAGTGATTCAAAAGGATTACGGGTTGATGGTTGATTTGGACTTTGCTGACTTAGCAAGGTATGCCCAAAAATCTTCGCCATCCATTAATTCTCGATAAACCCATTCGCCTTAGACAAATTGCGCCGCCAGAATTCTTTATATCAATTTTGGGATATTGGTATAAGAATTATGACTTTGCAATACCCCATGCCCTTCTAGATAATCCATCAGTTAGAAAAATAACCTAAATAATTGTAGGGTTAAACCCCAAGATATTAGTTAGGGGTTTTTCATTAGAATCAAAGCGTTATTAAAGGGGGGAAGTATGAACGTTTTATCTATTCGTAAGTCATCAGCTCTGATGGCAGGCTTATTCGTGAGCTTGTTGGGTGCGACCACTTTGGCCAATGCTCAAAGTCTTCAAGTCAAACAATGGGCAGCATCATGCTCAGCTTGTCACGGTACAGATGGTTACTCTGAAGGTGGCATGGCCAGTTTGGCAGGACAAAGCAAGGCTGAGCTCATCAAAAAAATGAATGAGTACAAAACAGGTAAGCGCACAGCTTCCATCATGCATCAATTGAGCAAAGGCTACACCGATGAGCAGATCGAGCAAATCTCTGCTTACTTCGCTTCATTGCCAGCTGAAAAACCAGTCGCTAAAACAAAATAATTAGGAGTTGATCATGCAAAGACGCGAATTTATACAATTAGTAGGTGCGGGTGCTGCAGCAACAACTCTCGTAGGTTGTGCTTCTACACAAATTGACGCAAAGAATGCCAAGGTCATTGTGATCGGTGGTGGTTATGGTGGTGCAACAGCGGCCAAGTATGTCCGTAAGTTCTCAAACTACACAGCCGATGTGACACTGGTTGAACCCAATCAAAATTTCATTTCTTGCCCATTGTCTAACTTGGTGATTGGTGGCAGCAAGAAGATGGAAGACATCACAGTTTCATATCAAGGTTTGAGCAAGAACCACGGTGTGAAGTTAGTCAAAGACTCAGTGGTTTCAATTGATGTTGCTAAGAAACAAGTGAAGTTGGCTGGTGGCTCAACATTGTTCTACGATCGCTTGATTGTTTCTCCAGGCATTGATTTAACTTATGACAAATTGCCTGGCATGCTCAAGCCCAATGCTCAAAATGAAGTGTTGCACGCTTGGAAAGCGGGTGAGCAAACGGTGGGTCTTCGCAAACAATTAGAAAGTATGAAGAATGGTGGCGTATTTGCCATTTCAATTCCGTTGGCTCCGTACCGTTGCCCTCCAGGGCCCTATGAGCGTGCTTGTCAGGTCGCCGATTACTTCCAAAAGAACAAGCCAAAGAGCAAAGTCTTGATTTTGGATGCCAACGATGATGTCACTTCAAAAGGTGCGTTATTTAAATTGGCTTGGTCACGCCGTTATGCAGGCATGGTTGAGTATCGTGCAAAACACAATTTGACCGACGTCGATGTCAAAGGCAAAACTTTGAAGTTTGAATTCAATGACGATGTGAAGGCGGACGTGTTGAACGTATTGCCTCCAATGCGCGCTGGTGCCATTGCCGTGAAAACTGGTTTGGCCAATATGAACGCCCGTTGGTGTGAAGTGGACTTCTTAACTTTTGAATCAAAAGTGGCTCCAAACGTTCACGTTTTGGGTGATTCAATTCAGATTGCTCCAGGTATGCCAAAGTCTGGTCACATGGCCAACCAACACGGTAAGACATGTGCTGCCGCTGTGGTCGCGATTTTGAGCGGTGCTGAAGTGAACCAATTGCCGGTTTACAACAACACTTGCTACAGTTTCGTATCTGCGCAAGACGTGGTTCACGTGGCCAGCGTTCATACTTATGACGCAGCCAAGAAGACCATGGTCACAGTACCTGGTTCAGGTGGCGTATCTCCTGCTGCGAACCCGCTGGAAGGTGAGTATGCCAATGCATGGGCCAGAAATATTTGGGCTGATATGTTGGTGTAAAACCATGGGGCGCCGAATCATTTCGGTGTCGCTCAATAAAAAAGTCTGCTTCGGCAGACTTTTTTATTTCCTAAACCTCATTGATGATTGGTCATGAGCCATTACTTATTGTTCACTATTTATTTTTTCTTCGCCGCTTCATCCAAAGATTTCAAAAACGCCAATTTTTCTTTGATCTTGATTTCTAAACCCCGCTCGGTGGGTTGGTACCAGTTTTGTTCTTTCATACCATCGGGTAAATAGTTTTCACCTGCTGCATAGGCATGCGGTTCATCGTGGGCATATCGATACGCCTTGCCGTGTCCCAAGTCTTCCATGAGTCGAGTGGGGGCATTGCGTAAATGCATCGGAACTTCACGACTGCTGTCCTTGGCAACAAACGCTTTGGCTTGATTGAAGGCCTGATAGGCCGCATTGCTTTTAGGGGCAGCGGCTAAATAGAGCAGTGCTTCTGCCAAAGCCAACTCTCCCTCAGGGCTTCCCAAGCGCTCATAAGTCAAAGCCGCATCATTGGCCAGTTGCATGGCCCTGGGGTCAGCCAAGCCAATGTCCTCCCATGCCATGCGCACGATTCTGCGCGAAAGATATTTCACGTCCACACCCCCATCAATCATGCGGCAAAACCAATACAAGGCGCCATCCGGATTAGAACCTCTGACTGATTTATGCAATGCAGAGATTTGATCGTAAAAATGATCGCCACCCTTATCAAAGCGCTTGGCCAGTTGACCCAAAGAATTTTCTAAAAATGAGGCAGTGATGACTGTGGTTTGACTGGTTTTGGCGGCTTGAAAACTTTGTTCGATCAAGTTCAAAAAGCGTCTGGCATCACCGTCGGCCATGTTCAATAAAACTTCTTCGGCAGACTCATCGAAGTTCACGTTCATGTCTTGTCCAAGATGTTTTTTGGCGCGATTCAATAGTTGCTGTAACTCTGTGTGATTCAGGGACTTTAGAACGTAGACTTGAGCTCTAGAGAGTAGAGCCGAGTTGACTTCAAAGGATGGATTTTCTGTGGTGGCTCCAATAAAAGTGACCAAACCTGATTCAACATAAGGCAAGAGAGCATCTTGTTGGGCTTTATTAAAGCGATGGATCTCATCGACAAACAGAATCGTTTTTTTATTGAATTGTTGTAAGTGGTGTTCGGCCAACTCGATGGCTTGGCGGATTTCTTTGACCCCCGCCAAGACAGCGGAGAGGGCAATGAATTCGCAATCAAATACGTGAGCGGTGAGGCGAGCGATGGTGGTTTTACCCACGCCAGGAGGGCCCCATAAAATCATGGAATGGGGTTTGCCCGACTGAAACGCCAAATCTAGCGGTTTTCCAGGTCCAAATAAATGCGTTTGCCCCACCAATTCAGATAAAGTCTGGGGCCGAAGCATTTCTGCCAGAGGGGTAAAATAATCGTTACTTGGTAATAAAGACATGGTTTAATGCGTCCATTGTCGCATGACCTGATTTAATCATTTTTAACCGTATTTACACAATAGAAGATAAAACCATGAGTCAAAATACTCCACATCCACTTGAGGCTAAATTGCGCCCCTTGCCACGTTGGATTTTTATGAGCCGTTGGTTGCAAGCCCCCTTGTATTTGGGCTTGATTGTGGCGCAAATTGTTTATGTGATTCAGTTTTGGCGTGAGTTGGTGCACCTCATTTCTATGATGATGACCCAAGGGGGCGTCACTGAAACAGAAATCATGTTGATTGTGCTTGGTTTGATTGACGTGGTGATGATTTCCAATCTGTTGGTGATGGTGATTGTGGGCGGTTGGGAAACTTTCGTTTCGCGCCTCGAGTTAGAAAATCATCCAGATCAACCCGAATGGTTATCTCACGTGAACGCAGGTGTTTTAAAGGTCAAGTTGGCCACGGCCATCATCGGCATTTCTTCAATTCATCTATTGAAGACTTTCATCAATGCCCCAGGCATGGATGACAAAACCTTGTTATGGCAAACCGTGATTCATTTGACTTTTGTACTTTCTGCATTGGCCATTGCCTACACAGAAAAACTATTGGCCAAAGCCCACACCCATTGATTCATTAAAACTGTTGAATCGCCAAGCCAGCCCACACGAGGCTGGCTGTGGCCACCAGAGTTAAAACAGTTCTCATTTTTAGAAAATCAGCCAAATAGCCTTCATCTTCAATCAGATGATGAAATTGTTGGCGATCAACAATCAAGGCCAACACCAAAGTGCTTGCAATCACAAAGTAGCCCGTTGAAAAGGCCAGGTGTAAAGCACCCCAAGCCATCAATGAAGGGATGACACCCCAAATCCAAGCACCTTTGTCACGCCAAAAATTATGAGTGACTCGATTGGATTGTGGACCAAGGAGTGGACCCCAATGCAGAGCACCCACAAAAGATGCAATGGTGGCCCCGTAAAGTAACAATGAGTTGGCTGCCCAGAAATCCAAAGGAGGTTCCGCGAATTGAACCAAGGCAGACATCAAAATGAACGGAATCAGTCCTGCATAACCGAGTACTTTAGTGATAGGTGCCAACATAGAGCTTTTTCTTTATGAGTAACTGTAAACGCCACGACCTGATTTGCGACCCAAGTAACCGGCGGCCACCATTTCACGCAAGAGTGGGCAAGGGCGGTATTTAGAATCATTGAAGTTATTGAAATACACCTCCATGATCGCTAGGCAAGTATCCAAACCAATCATGTCAGCCAAAGCCAAAGGTCCAATGGGGTGATTGCAACCAAGTTTCATGCCGGCATCGATGTCTTCTGGAGTTGCTAAGCCTTCGGCCAATACAAAGAAGGCTTCGTTGATCATGGGGACCAAAATACGATTCACCACAAAGCCTGGGGCATTTTTCACAGTGATGGGTTCTTTGCCCAAGGCTTTGGCCATTTCTTGCACCAAAACGTGAGTCGCATCCCTGGTTTGTAAACCACGAATGATTTCAAACAGGGCCATCATTGGCACTGGATTAAAAAAATGCATGCCAATAAAGCGCTCTGGATGGCTCACCTCAGCCGCCATTTGGGTGATGGAAATAGAAGAAGTGTTTGAGGCAATGATGGTGTCTTTGCTCACGATGCCATCCAACTGCTTCAAGATTTTGAGTTTGAGTTCATGATTTTCAGTGGCGGCTTCAATCACCATCTGAGTTCCCTGAAAATCTTGATATTGCGTGCTGGTCTTGATGCGACTGAGAGCAGCTGATTTTTCAGCTTCGGTCATTTTTTCTTTTTTAATCAGTCGATCAAGACTGCCTGAGATGGTGGCTAGACCTTTTTGAACAGCCGCATCACTGATGTCGACCATCACCACATTCAAGCCAGAAACTGCGCATGCTTGAGCAATGCCATTGCCCATTGTTCCTGCGCCGATAATGCCCACAGACTGAATACTCATCACTTGACCTTCAAATTAAGTAGCAAAAGCTTAAGTTTAAGCTTCCTCTGACAATTTCTAGAACTTTTTTAATTTTGACCAAGTCTTAATGGATAATAGAAGCATGTCGACACAAGGTTTCATACTTAAAATCTCATGCCCTGACCGCCCTGGCATTGTTCATGCGGTCAGTCATTTCTTATTCAGTCAAACGGCCAATATTCTGGACTCGGCGCAGTTCAGTGACACCTTTACCAGCCGTTTTTTTATGCGGGTACATTTTGCCAAGACCACCCAAGAACTGGATTTGAACCATTTAAAAAATGCTTTCCAAACCATTGGCAAGACTTTTGAGATGGATTGGGAACTCTTTGATGCAGCCACCAAGCCCAAAGTCCTGATCATGGTGTCTAAGCTTGGGCATTGCCTCAATGATCTTTTGTTCAGAACCCACAGTGGTTATTTGCCCATCGAAATTGCTGGCATTGTGTCCAATCATCAAGACTTTGAATCTCTGGCCAAGGGCTACAAGATTCCTTTCCACTACATGCCATTGAGCAGTGCCACAGATGCACGCAAAGAAGAACAAGAAACGCAATTATTAAAATTAATCGAGCAAGAGAACATTGATTTGGTGGTGTTGGCCAGGTACATGCAAATCTTGTCACCCAAGGTGTGCCAACATTTGTCAGGCAAAGCCATCAACATCCATCATTCATTTTTACCCAGCTTTAAAGGTGCCAAACCCTATTGGCAAGCGCATCAACGCGGGGTCAAACTGATTGGTGCCACAGCTCATTACGTCACCACGGATTTGGATGAAGGTCCAATCATTGAACAAGGTGTTGAGCGTGTTGATCACGCCATGGATCCGGATCAATTGGCAGCCGTGGGTCGCGATGTGGAATGCATGGCGCTTTCGAGAGCCGTGCGTTGGCACGCAGAACATCGTATTTTATTGAACGGTAAAAGCACGGTGGTGTTTCAGTAATGGACTTCACCAGCCTCATTGATATTTTTTTACATTTAGATAAGCACTTGGTCACAGTGGTGGATCAGTGGGGTCCTTGGGTCTACGTTTTATTGTTTGCCATCATCTTTATTGAAACGGGTGTGGTCGTCATGCCATTTTTGCCTGGTGACTCACTGCTGTTTGTCGCCGGAGCGATTGCTGCGGTGGGTGGTATGAGTTTGCCCTTATTGCTGATTCTATTGATCATCGCTGCGATTGCTGGTGATGCCGTGAACTATTCCATTGGTCGATGGTTTGGCCCCAAAGTGTTTGGTTGGGAAAATTCTCGTTGGTTTAACAAAGAAGCGTTTGATAAAACCCATGCTTTTTATGAAAAGCATGGGCCCATCACGATTGTGGTGGGTCGTTTCATGCCATTCATCAGAACTTTTTCACCCTTCATCGCTGGGGCGGCACAAATGTCTTATGCCAAATTTGCCACTTACAACATTGGCGGCGGCATTCTTTGGGTGGGCAGTTTGACCACTTTGGGTTATCTGATTGGTGAGCACCCATGGGTCAAAGCCAATTTCTCATTGGTGGCCCTGGCCATGATCATCATTCCAGGCTTGCCAGCCCTGTGGGTGTTTTTTCAAGCGCTTGTGCAAAAGCTCAAGCGCCCATGATTTTTTGAATCATTCCTGAAGAAATTGATTTAGCGTTTTTGGTACTGCGTTTTACCGTACAAAACTTCTCTGGCTTTATCGTCAATCAAAGGCTTGCGCAAAGAGGTGAGCACTTCAACGCCACGTTGCACTGCAGGGCGCTTCGCAATGGTTTCATGCCAACGCAACACGTTTGGAAACTCTTCTAAAGTGATGCCTTGATTTTTCCATGAGCGTGTCCATGGAAAAATAGCAATATCAGCAATGCTGTATTCCTTGCCGGCGATATAAGGTTTCTTGGCCAACTCGCGATCCATCACGCCATAGAGACGTCTGGTTTCATTGGTGTAGCGATTGATGGCGTACTCCACTTTTTCTGGTGCATAGATTCGAAAGTGATGCGTTTGACCCAACATGGGGCCAACCCCTCCCATTTGGAACATCAACCATTGCATCACTTCAAATTTGGCGCGATCTGTTTTAGGTAAAAACTTTCCAGTTTTGCTGGCCAAATAAAGCAGGATGGCGCCTGATTCAAATAAGGCGATGGGTTTACCATCAGGCCCATTGGGATCAACCATTGCAGGAATCTTGTTATTGGGGCTGATGGCCAAAAATTCTTTTCTAAATTGATCGCCAGCACCAATGTCGATGGGGTGAGCCAACCAATCTTTGCCTAAACGATAGCCACATTCTTCCATCATGATGTGTACTTTGTGACCATTCGGTGTGGCCCAGCTATAAATATCAATCATTCCTTGTTTTGATGCCATGTGAGCTCCTCAATAATCAATTTAAATGCTTTGTAAACGAGATAGGGCTGCAGAGAGTGTTTTTTCCTGTTTGGCAAAACAGAAACGAATCACGCCAGACTCCACTTGATCGCCATAAAAGGCAGAGACTGGAATCGCAGCCACGCCAATCTCTTTGGTTAACCACTGACAAAATTTAAGACCATTCATTGTTGCTTGCGGAATGTCCAGCTGGGTGTAGTCCACGCACTGAAAGTAAGTGCCTGGAGAGGGTAGCAACTGAAACCCAGTCTTGCTTAAGCCCGCTCTTAAGTAATCACGTTTCTTTTGATAAAAAGCTGCTAGAGATAAGTAAGGGTCAGGATTTTTTAAATATTCACTCAAGCCATACTGAACGGGTGTGTTCACCGTGAATACATTGAACTGATGGACTTTTCTAAACTCTGTCGTCAAGTGAGCCGGAGCTGCCACATAGCCAATCTTCCAACCCGTGACATGATAAGTTTTACCAAAACTAGAAATCACAAAACTGCGAGCCGCTAGCTCAGGATGACGTGCCACGCTTTGATGTGAGTGTCCGTCGTACACCATGTGTTCATAGACTTCATCACTGCAAATCAAAATATCGGTGTCTCTCACCAGATCTGCCAAGCGATTCAAATCTTCTGCTTGCCAGACCATACCTGTGGGGTTGTGAGGCGAGTTGATCATGATCATTTTGGTGCGCGGGTTGATCGCATTGGCAATAGCCTCCCAAGGAAGGGCGTAGCCACTGACCTGACCTGATTCGTTTCTGAGAACTTCGAGTTGAACCGGTACGGCTATTCCGCCTACGGTATCAATCGATGGAACATAAGAGTCGTAGACAGGTTCAATCACAATCACTTCATCCCCTGGGCCAACAGCGCAAGCGATCACTGTAAAGATGCCTTGGGTGCCGCCGGCTGTGATGGTGATTTCAGAGTCGGGGTCATAGTGGTGACCATACAGATCCAATATTTTTTCACTCACGGCTTGGCGAAGTGGGGCAATGCCTGCCATGGGGGGATATTGATTGTGACCTCTTGCCATTGCGTCATACACTGCTTGAGGAAGTGCTGGGTCGCAATCAAAGTCCGGAAAGCCCTGACCCAAGTTAATGGCTTGACATTCATTGGCCAAGGCAGACATCACCGTAAAAATGGTGGTACCCACTTTGGGTAAGCGTGAGGGAAGCGGTATTTGTCTCAAAGCAGTATGATTTAGATTCATTTATTTTGATTATTCTGCCATGTTGATCGTACTTTCGCCCGCTAAGAGTTTGGATTATGACAATCCACCCACCACAGACAAGCACACACTGCCTATTTTCTTGGATGAATCGGCCAAGCTCATCGCTGGTCTTAAGAAACTATCTTTGCAAGAAGTGGCGCAATTAATGGATTTATCCGATAAGTTGGCTGCTTTGAATGTCGCTCGCTTTGCCGATTGGTCTAAGAAATTCACGACAAAAAACAGCAAGCAAGCGATTCTGGCTTTCAATGGAGATGTGTATGAAGGTTTGGATGCACCCACGCTCAATCAAAAAGGTTTGGATTATGCCCAAAAGCATGTGCGCATCCTCTCAGGCTTGTATGGCGTCTTAAAGCCGCTAGATTTGATGCAACCCTATCGTTTAGAAATGGGCACTGCCTATCAAAATTCAGTTGGTAAAGATTTGTATGCTTTTTGGGGTGACAAGATCACCAAGGCCCTCAAAGAAGAGTTGGAAAGTCATGGCTCGAAAACTTTGATTAATTTGGCTTCTGATGAATACTTCAAATCAGTTCAAGCCAAAGCTTTGGGCTATCCCATCGTGGCCCCTGTTTTCCAAGATGAAAAAGCAGGCAAATACAAAATTGTTTCTTTCTATGCCAAGCGCGCCAGGGGTCTGATGACTCGTTTCATCATTGACAACAAAATTGACAAAGTCGCTGACCTAAAAGACTTTGATTTGGAAGGCTACAAGTTTGCCTCGAAAGAAAGTACTGATGACAAGCCGGTATTCAGAAGAAAAGAACAATGAGCCTGAGCAAATCTGCCCATCTTTTTTTGCAATTATTGTTGGGCAGTGCCTGCCTGTTTCTATCGATAAGTCCTGCGATGGCCACTGAAGAACCTCGTTTTGATGTCATCAAAAAAGAAGGCGACTTTGAACTTCGTCGCTATCAAGCCATGATCATCGCGGAAGTGCAGGTGACGGGTACCTTGAGTGAGGCCTCGAATAAAGGATTTCGTCAGGTGGCTGACTTCATCTTTGGCAACAATGAAGACCCGATTAAAAAGCAATCGCAAAAAATTGAAATGACTGCCCCGGTCACTCTTGAAGCGGATACCTCGACCAAAATTGCGATGACAGCCCCTGTCACCATTGAAGAAAATAAAAATAAAGAAAACAAAAACAATAAAGACAACAAAGACAATCAAGAGCAAGCTTGGAAGTTGGCCTTTGTGATGCCGGCTCAATACACTCTCGAAACTCTACCCAAACCTAAAAATGCCAATGTCACGATTCGGGAAATTCCTGCTCAGCGAGTTGCTGTCGTGACTTTCAGTGGGTGGGTCGATGATGAGAAATTGGCCTTGCAGACTGCGCAACTTCGGGAGTGGATGAAAAAGAATGATTTGAAATCTTCATCGCAGGCTCAACTATCCCGCTACAATCCACCCTGGACCTTACCATTTTGGCGCAGAAATGAAATCTGGTTAAAGCTAGATTAACCACATAATTGAGTTTATAAGTCGCTCAGATTAATTTGGATGCGATTGCCAGCTATACGTTTTTTGGCAATTCTATTTAGATAAACATCATCAAGTCCATCCATGATTTTTTCATAAGCATCAGCAGTTAGAACGTAAGCAACTGCTTGCTTGTTCTCTAAGATTGCAATTGGCATTTTGTTGGCATCTTTAATCAGCTGACAGAGAGTCTGATCTAAATCTGAAATATTAATCTTCAAAGTATTCTCGGAGTCTAGTTTTAATGAAACAACGGTTGTTGACTTGGAGTGTCATCAGGCATTTCAGCGTGCACGATTTCACCGGCGCGATCAACAAACATGGCGGCACCACAGTCTTCACACATTTCTGGATTGAATAACTCAGAGTGTCTGAACTGATCTTCAATGCCGGCAGCTTTGATGGTATCGTAGATTTCACGAATTGGGCTGTCTTCAACAGAGATGTCATTGATGCCATCATTCGGCACCGACTCTCTGTCATAGAGAGGCCACACCACACCATAAATAATTTCTTTCGAGCCTTTTTGAGCAAAGGCAATGCGATACTCGTCACACTGTTCTTCGCCAAATCCTGCTACCACGCAAGATAGTCCCGCGGCTTCAATGCTCAATACAGACTCTAAATAATTCACGGCCGCCAAAATGCTCAGAGGGCGTATCTTGCGATCGGCTTCGCGACAGTTCGTGAAATAAGCTTCTGGGAGAGACAATTCAAATTCGCAACCAGGCATGATGGCGGCAATGGTCTCTTGCATCCCCAATTGCCATTGTTGTAAACAAACACTGCGCTCTTGTCTTCTCGGAGCATCTTCTTGCCACCTGAAAATCGGACCGCCTGAGGGAGCTGCCACAGCGCCCACAATGTATCTTGGGTCAGCCAACACGGGAATGGTTTCTGGCATGTCGCGCAGCTCTAGTTTGATTTCACCTGCATTCACAGCCGCAGCAGCCAACTTTTCTAAGAGCAAGCGTGTTTGACAATGAGAGTGGGGCATTTGGTCGATGCTGTACAACCAAGGCACTAAAGCGATGCGTGCGTGTTGCGACACGATTTGTTCATGCAATAGATTGCCAGTGGCCGCCACTGACTCGGCGCTGAGTTTGCCAGATGGAATGCTGTAGCGAGTTCTGGCGATGATTGGAATCGCAATCAACACCACGTCCCAGTTTTCACCTTGGTGCTCAAGGGTCAATGATTCTGCCAAGGTTTCTGCATTCTCAGCCAATGAATCAAAAGCAATTGGGTTGATCTTAAGGAGTTGATCTAAAGCACTTTCAATCGCATTTTGATTTTGAGCATGCAATAAACGCAATAAACGATCCAATAATTTGGCTTCCCAAAAAATATCTTCCACACGACTGCCAGAAGCGGCCAAAGACAGAGCATCAGACACCAGGCGTTCAGCTTCGGGAGAAATGCGAGAAGAATTTTTGGGGCGATAACTAGACATGAAGACATTCTAAGCAAAAGATCATGCCTGCATGCATGAAAACTCAAAATAATTTAGAGCAAGGCACTCGCTTGAGATGGGATCTGTTGTCCTGTTAAGTGAGCTTTTTGCAAGACCGTCCAGTAGTAACGGTAGCTGGCACGGTCGTGCAGTTTGCCAGCATGTTGAATGGGACCCCATTGCGCGTCTTGAGCGGCTAACAAAATAGTCGCCGCTGTTTCAACTTCTGATGAGCTGGGCGACATGGCTTTGACAATCACCGGAATTTGGTTCGGATGAATACTCCATTTGCGGGTGTAGCCAAATTCATTTTTAGCTCGCAAGGTGTCCGATTCAATCAATTCTGCATCCTGAATGTTGGTACAAACATTGTGAGAGGGGACTTTGCCGTGTGCATGACAGGCTGCAGAAATCTCTAGCATGGCACGAGCCACTAGGGGGTGATCAAACTGACCACGATCCATCGCCTTGCCTGGAATTGCTCCATGATGAGCAGAAACAAAATCCATCAAACCAAAACTCAAGGACTCGACTTGTTCAAGTGCTGCAATGGCTTGTACATCTTGAAGCGCACCATGAGTTTCAATCAACACTTGGATAGGGATGACGCGCCCAATCTGAGCACTTTTTGCTACATGATTGATTTCATCAATGATCATCTGGGTTTGCTCGGCTGAAGTCACTTTCGGAATCATCACAAAAGCAATTTCTGCACCCGCTTGACCAACCAATGTCGCCACGTCTGATTTCCAAGAAGGGTGGCTTGGATCATGGATCCTGACGCCCACGCGCTTGAATCGATTTTCGGGGCTATTTAAAAGACTTGCGACCAATTGAGCATGTTCTGCTTCTTGGCCAATGGGGGCACCATCTTCACAATCAAAGGTGATGTCAAAAATGGGACCTAATTCAGATTGCAAGGCCAGCGCCTTGCGCATGCGCACTTCAGTGCCTGCGTAGTGATCACAAACAGGTAAGGCCCTCGGAAGGGCCTCACCTTGGAACAACACTTGACTAGGTCGCATGTCAAAAGCGTTTGCTTAGAGCAAATGCTTCACACCTTCTTGCTCTTCTGTCAATTCATTCAAAGTAAAGTTCATGCGCTCACGTGAGAAGGCATCAATCTCTAGACCTTGAACAATCTTGTACTCACCGTTTTCGCAAGTCACAGGGAAACCATACATCACATCCTTTGGAATGTCGTATGAACCGTCTGATGGGATGCCCATCGTGACCCACTTACCGTTGGTGCCACAGTGCCAGTCATGGATGTGATCAATCGCTGCGTTGGCCGCTGAAGCTGCTGAAGACAAACCACGTGCATCAATGATTGCTGCACCACGCTTACCAACTGTTGGCAAGAATGTGTTCTTGTTCCACTCTTCATCGTTGATCATTTGTTTTACAGATTGACCGCCGATGGTGGCAAAACGATAGTCAGGGTACATCGTTGGGCTGTGGTTACCCCAAACGATCAATTTCTCGATATCAGCCACTGCTTTACCTGTCTTAGAGGCCAACTGTGACAACGCACGGTTGTGGTCCAAGCGCAACATCGCAGTGAAGTTCTTTGCTGGAAGATCTGGCGCAGATTTCATGGCGATGTAAGCATTGGTGTTAGCTGGGTTACCAACTACCAAAGTTTTCACAGTGCGCTTAGCCACAGCATTCAAGGCTTTACCTTGAGCGGTAAAAATCTGTGCGTTGGCAGAAAGCAAATCTTTACGCTCCATACCAGGACCGCGTGGACGTGCACCGACCAATACTGCGTAGTCGATGTCTTTGAAAGCGGTCATTGGATCGCTGTGAGCTGTCATGCCAGCCAATAATGGGAACGCGCAGTCGTCGATTTCCATCATCACACCTGTCAAAGCTTTTTGAGCTTTTTCATCAGGAATCTCTAACAATTGCAAAATCACTGGTTGATCTTTACCCAACATGTCGCCATTGGCGATGCGGAATAGTAGTGAATAACCGATTTGACCGGCTGCGCCTGTGACGGCGACACGCAATGGGGCTTTTGCCATGTGTTTG
>JACCDX010990046.1_pt1 | contig 19022 bp, 20 predicted proteins | sample 7449681 | NCBI WGS metagenome assembly JACCDX01 (sample SAMN15323450, study PRJNA562643) | freshwater metagenome | isolation source: river surface water | place: USA:Blue River Watershed | collected 2017-08-18
AGCAGCTGTGCGCCAGGCAAGACTCAGTGCCTTAGCGCGAGTGATCTGAAGTGTTTTTCAAGATCAGCACTTAAAGTGATCCGCTGCGATCACCACGAGTGAAGCCTGTTAATGGCTCGTTGACGCCGCGCCCAAGTGCGATGACTTTAAATAGCTCGCCCATTTCAGCTTCAGAAATTAGTTTTTGTACGGCCCCGTTGGTTTGGGCCCGCAATTGTTCGGACTCGGGTGCGTAGACAGCGAGCATGTCAGCCAAGCCCGCATTCAACAGAAAGCGCGCCTGAGACGTATAGCCAAGTAGATCCAGCCCTGCCGCCTGTGCTGCGTGTGCAATAGCGGTGAAGTCCACATGCGCAGTAATGTCCTGTAGACCAGGTGCAAGAAAGACATCATCGTGTGCTCTGTGCTGGATATGACACATCAAGGTACCGCGATGTCGCTGCGGATGGTAGTACTCGTGACGTGGGAAACCATAATCGATCAAGAGTGCTGCGCCATGTGTGAGCCATGCACCAAGATTGCTGATCCAGGCTTCAGCTTGTAGATTGATCTCCGAGCGGTAGTCCGGCAACGCGGGCATCCGGTTTTGCATGACATGCGTCAGCGCGTCGGATGCGGGACGGTCTTCAAAGACAAAGTCTTGTGCCGAACTTTCTGACGCCGCACTTCCGGACGCGGTATTCCGTGATGCGACCGACTTCACGCCGCGAATCTGTAGTGCGCCGTCTTCGGTCCAGCGAAACATGTCGACGGGCATGGCGTCTAGCACTTCATTGGCAACCACGCAGCCTGCAAACTGTTCGGGAGTGCGCTCGAGCCATTGCACGCGAGTACCCCAGCGAGAAAGCCGCTCTTGTTGTCTGTGCTTGAGGTCTGCCGACACTTCGAGAATGAAGTAGTCAACGATAAGACCTTGTGCATCCAGTGCTTCGAGGATGTCTTGCGCTAGCGCACCGCTACCTGCCCCGAATTCGAGTACCTGCGTAGTGTTGGTTTGCTTCAACACCTCAGCGATTTGTCTGGCGAGTGTCTGACCAAATAACGGAGTGAGTTGGGGTGCAGTGACAAAATCGCCACTTAAGTGCGCGCCTACATTTGCCTGCGTGTCTGCGAGTTTAGTGTTTCCCGCTGCGTAATAGCCTAGGCCTGGTGCATACAGCACGTGGTGCATCCATTCGCTAAACGGTATCCAACCACCAGCCTGAGCGATCTGTTGATGCAAAAAAGCGCTGACGCGCTGGCTGTGGGCCATCGCATCAGCGCTTACCGAAATGGATGGTTCGGTTTGCACTGCTGATCTTCTTTGACGCGTTGTTTAGCGCGCCGCTTTAACGGCGACCGCCGTCAAAGTTAAAGCCGCGGCGAGCACCGGCTGCGGCACGTGGTGCACCTGGACGCGGGGCGCCAGTGCGAGCTGGGCCGTCACCGCGTGGCGCAAAGGTCTTGCCACCTGGTGCTGCGGCACGTGGCGCGAAGTCACGCGCCGGACGTGCTGACTTACCTGCGTAGGCAGGACGATCAGAGGGGGCGCGATCTGCGCGTGGGCTTGCGTAAGGATTGTCGCTGCGTGTGCGTTCGCCGCTAAAGGGCTTGTCGCCACGTGGCGCAAAAGCAGGCTTGTCACCGCGTGGTGCGAAGTTACGCTCGCGGTCACCGCCGAAGGGACGGTCGCCACGCGGCGCGAAAGCTGGTTTGTCACCGCGCGGAGCAAACGCCGGACGATCACCGCGTGGTGCAAAAGTACGCTCGCGATCACCAAACGGCTTGTCACCACGTGGTGCATCACCCCGGTAGCCTTCGCCTCGTGATGCATAGGCAGGCTTGTCACCGCGTGGAGCAAAGGCAGGTTTGTCGCCACGTGGCACAAAGGCGCGTGGTTCACGTGGGCTGTAGCGGTCGTTGCTGCTGCCGAAACGGTCGCCGCTGCGGTCATTGCTCCAGCGTCCGCCTTTCTTGCCACCTGCACCGCGCGAAGCACCCTCTGGGCGCGCGCTTGGTGTGCGTTGTGGCTCGAGTCCGGCAATCACGTCGGACTGAATTGTGTAACCGATGAAATGTTCGATACGGCGTACTTTATGACGCTCGCTGTGCACGGCCAATGTGAATGCCGAGCCATCACGCCCTGCTCGGCCCGTACGGCCAATGCGGTGTACGTAATCTTCTGGCTGCATCGGCAAGTCGTAGTTAATCGCGTGACTGATTGCTTGCACGTCGATGCCGCGTGCTGCCACGTCGGTTGCGACCAAGACACGCACACGACCATCTTGCACTTCAGAAATTGTGCGTGAGCGTTGGCGCTGGTTCATGTCACCATGCAATGCCATTACTGAGAAACCGGTGTCGGCAAGGTGTTCAGCCAAGTCGTCTGCGCCACGTTTGGTGGCGGTGAAGACAATTGCCTGATCCATTGATGCGTCACGCAGGATGTGATCGAGCAGGCGCAGCTTATGGCCGGCATCATCTGCGTAAAGCAGGCTTTGGGTAATGTTTGCGTGGCGGTCTGACTGACCGGCCATTTCAATACGCTGTGGATCGCGCATCATGCGAGCGGCGAGTTTTGCAACGGTGCCGTCAAGCGTGGCCGAGAACAACAGCGTCTGGCGTGATTCTGGGCAACGGTCCACGATGGTGTTGATGTCATCGATAAAGCCCATATCCAGCATGCGATCGGCTTCGTCGAGCACGAGTGTGTGCACGGTCGACAAATCGACGCGGCGTGCTTGCAGGTGATCGAGCAGGCGGCCTGGTGTGGCAACCAGCACATCGACGCGACGTGAAAGCGCTTTGAGCTGTGCGCCGTAGGGCATGCCGCCAACCACAGTGGCTACACGCAGGTCGTCGAGGTTGCTGCCGTACATAGCAGTGGCTTCGCTGACTTGCAGTGCGAGTTCGCGAGTCGGGGTCAGCACCAGCACTTGTACGCCACGACCTTTGTTGGCGGGCTTATGGGCGATACGGTTCAATGCAGGCAGCATGAAGGCGGCGGTCTTACCGCTACCTGTTTGCGCTGAAACCATCAGGTCGGCGCCGGCGAGCGCGGCAGGAATTGCCGACAGCTGGACAGGCGTCGGTGTAGTGAAACCGGTGCGTTCAATGGAAGATAACAAAGCGGGGGCGAGCCCCAACGAATCGAAGGACATGACTTTCCTTTAGGCCAGATAGTGGCCATGTGACGCAGCCCGGATATTGTTTGACCGGCGGTAGTCGGTTGAATCGAGCATCGTGCCGACCGAATCAACCGAACGTCTGGGCTGGAGATCCATCTATCTGGATCACACTTGCTGCCCACGAAAGGAAAGGAGGTCAGGAATCGATGATGTGTGGTCAGTGACCAGTTTTTGCCTGTTACGACTGAGTGTCTGAGGTTGGCAATGCTGTCCGTAGACCGCTGCAAATTTGTGCAGTGCCAGAATACTAACCTATTTTTTAGGGTGGGTAAACCCTTTATTTGAAAATTTATACTTTCCAGTCAATAACTTGCAGATTTTGTTGTGAAAGCCACGTGTTTGCCCGCTTGAAATGCGCACATCCCACAAAAGGGACTGGCCCGCGTCTGGCGGAGAGGGGTGAGGGGTGGTTGGCGGTCAAAATCAGGTGTTGCCCCTGGTCTTGAATGAGGCTCTGCTTGGCTTGCGCGTGCGCGCCCCACAGCATGAAGACCTTGGGCGCGCTGTCGTGGGCAACTTCACGGATAAGGCAATCGGTCACGGTTTCCCATCCCTGACGTGCGTGCGAGGCCGGCTGTCCATCTTCGACGGTCAGCACGGTGTTCAGCAGCAACACACCTTGCTTGGTCCAGCGCGACAAGTCATTGCGCTGCAGATTTGAGGCGAGCGTCAGGATGCTGTGGTCAGCTGGGTAGTCGGATTCGACTTCTGCAAGGATGTTGCGCAGACTAGGCGGACGCTTAAAGCCGTCTGGAACGGAAAACGCCAAGCCTTGCGCCTGACCTGCTCCGTGATACGGGTCTTGTCCAAGGATGACGACTTTCACGTCCTGAGGCTGCAACGCTTGCAGTGCACGAAAAGGCGCTGCGGGATAAATCACAGCATTTTGTGCGAGCCGCTCGGAAAGAAAGGCTGATAAGTGTTCAAGCGCTTGCCGCACGGGTGCCAAGCGTAACGCTTCCTGCCAAGGCGCAGCGAGTGCGGCGATGGCTTTTGTAAGCGACGGTTCGGCGAGTCGGTTATCCAAGAGCCTGTTGCAACGCTGCGTGATAGGCAGGGATGCGTGCGAGTATGCTTGTCTTGCGCGCTTCAAGCGCCGCTTGCGCAGGCACGTCATGCTCGGGCGCTGCTGCCCAAACCGGCGCAGGAAAGTGCAAATCGTCGTTCCAGCGCGGGATGATGTGCCAGTGCAAATGTGGCACGACGTTGCCGAACGCTGCCAGATTAATTTTGTGTGGCTGCAAAAGCTTGCGCTGAATCGACTCAACCAAGAGCACTGCACGCATCAAGGCGCTTTGTTCTGCCGCATCAAGGTCTGTCATCTCAACCACATGCTTGGCCCAGACCACACGTGTGAAGCCGGGGTAGGCTGCATCAGCAGCGTCAATCACCCGAAACAGTGGCCCTTGCCAAAGCACTATCCCACCCGCGGTTTGGCAAAGTGGACAATCTGCGAGGGACGCGTGTTCCATAACCCTTTACGCTGCCCGCTTAGGCAAAGAGGCGCGCAAGTTCAACGCCGGGATCCGGTGCGCGCATAAATGCTTCGCCCACCAGGAACGCGTGCACATCGTGCTCTCGCATTTTTTTGACATCAGCGGGTTGCAAGATACCGCTCTCTGTGACAACACGTTTTTCTGCGGGAATGCGTGCCAGCAGATCAATCGTCGTCTGTAGAGATGTCTCGAACGTGCGCAAATTGCGGTTGTTGATGCCGAGCAGCGAGGTGTTTAGATCCAAGGCGATTTCAAGCTCTTGCGCATCATGCACTTCGACGAGCACGTCCATGCCAAGCTCGAAGGCGCAGGCTTCAAACTCACTTAATTGGGTAGGGGTCAATGCCGATACGATGAGCAAGATACAGTCGGCACCCATCGCGCGTGCTGCGATGATTTGATAGGGATCGACCATGAAATCTTTACGGAGTACGGGTAGCGTGCAAGCTGCGCGCGCCTGGCGCAGGTACTCGTCGGCACCCTGAAAAAATTGAACGTCGGTCAGGACGGATAAACAGGCTGCGCCGTGCGTAGCGTACGACACGGCAATTTCTGCGGGTTGGAAATTCTCACGCAAGATACCTTTGGATGGCGATGCCTTTTTCACCTCGGCAATCACGCCTGGGAGACCCGCTTCGATCTTTTGCTCAATCGCTTGGGCAAAGCCACGGATATCCTGACGCGCGTGAGCGGCTTTGAGGAGCTCGGCTTCGCTCACGCGTGCGCGGTCTGTTGCGACTTCTTGTGCTTTGACGGCGAGGATTTTGTTGAGGATGTCGCTCATGCTGCAAATTTCCGGGTGTGGGCGCAAAACGCTTCGAGCTTTGCGCGGGCGGCGCCGCTGGCAATCGTCTCGAAGGCCATATCAATGCCTTGTTTAATTGTGGCCGCATGGTTGCCAACATAAATCGCCAGACCAGCGTTATAGGCAACGATATCGCGGGCTGTGCCAGGCTTGTTATCCAACGCCTCAAGCACGCGATCGCGCGACTCTTCTTTACTGTTGACCCGAATGCCGCGCGTCGACACCATGTTCAAACCGAAGTCTTCCGGGTGAATTTCATATTCGCTGATGACGCCGTCTTTGAGTTCGCCGACCAGAGTGCCCGCACCTAGCGATGCCTCATCAAGGCCATCTTTGCCGTGCACGATCATCACGTGTCGTGAGCCAAGCAACTGCAATACGCGTACTTGAATGCCCACCAGATCCGGATGGAACACGCCCATCAGCTGGTTTGCTGCGCCGGCAGGGTTGGTAAGTGGGCCGAGAATATTAAAAATCGTGCGCACGCCAAGCTCTTTGCGAACCGGTGCAATGTTCTTCATCGCGCCGTGGTGGGCTTGCGCAAACATGAAACCAATTCCAGTCTGTTCAATACACTCTGCAATCTGGTCTGGCGTTAATGCCAGATTGGCACCGAGTGCCTCCAGCACGTCGGCACTGCCGGATGATGAAGAAGCACTGCGCCCGCCATGCTTTGCAATCGGCACACCAGCGGCCGCTGCGACAAACATTGCTGTTGTTGAAATATTGAAGGTGTTGCTGCCGTCACCACCCGTGCCGCACATGTCGACCATGTCTTGCGGGTTGGAGATCTTCACCGGTGTTGCGAATTCGCGCATAACTGTCGCAGCAGCGGTGATCTCACCGACTGTTTCTTTCTTGACACGCAAGCCCATTAGCAAGGCAGAAGCAATGGTTGGCGACATTTCGCCACGCATCAGCATGCGCATCAAGTGCAACATTTCGTCGTGAAAAATCTCACGGTGTTCGATGCAGCGATGTAGCGCTTGACTGGGAGTAATCATGCTTAGGCTCCGTAGTTGGCTGAGCCGAGATCAATAAAGTTGCGCAGCATTGCGTGGCCGTGTTCACTCAAGATCGACTCGGGATGAAACTGTACTCCGTAGATAGGCAGCGTCTTATGACGCACACCCATGATCTCACCATCTGCTGTCTGCGCGGTGATTGCGAGGCAGTCGGGAATCGTTGCGCGCTCAATCGCGAGCGAGTGGTAGCGAATCACGGTGAACGGCGAGGGCAGACCTTTGAATACGTCAGAACCAGTGTGTGTGATCTCCGAGGTCTTGCCGTGCATGATTTGCTGAGCACGCACAATATTTCCGCCAAACGCAGCGCCAATCGCTTGGTGGCCAAGGCAGACGCCCAATAAAGGTACTTTGCCAGCGTAGCGCTTGATCACATCAATTGAAATCCCTGCCTCTGCGGGTGAGCAGGGTCCAGGTGAAATACAAATATGGTCGGGACGCAACGCGTCGATTTCTTCCAGAGAAATCTGGTCATTGCGATGGACGCGAACGTCTTGTCCGAGCTCGCCAAAATATTGCACCAGGTTGTAGGTGAATGAGTCGTAGTTGTCGATCATCAGCAGCATGTCGGTATCCTGTTTGCCTGATTAGAACGGTTGGTCAAGACCGTTTTGCACTTGTTCAGCAGCACGTAATACAGCCCGTGCCTTCGCTTCGGTTTCGAGCCATTCCATTTCTGGATCGGAGTCGGCCACAATACCTGCTGCGGCTTGGACGTAAAGCATGCCGTCTTTGATGATGCCGGTACGGATGGCGATTGCGACATCCATTTCCCCACCGTAACTCAGATATCCTGCCGCACCGCCGTAGATACCGCGACGAACGGGTTCGAGTTCGTCAATCATTTGCATGGCACGGACTTTGGGAGCACCGGTCAAGGTCCCGGCTGGGAATGAGGCGCGCAGTACATCCATATTGCTCATGCCAGCCTCAAGCGTACCCGTGACGTTTGATACCAGGTGCATCACGTGGGAGTAGCGCTCAATCACCATCGTGTCGGTGACTTCGACTGAACCGATTTTGGCCACGCGACCCACATCATTACGCGCAAGGTCAATCAACATCACGTGTTCGGCGCGCTCTTTCGGATCAGCCAGCAGTTCAGCAGCGAGTGCGGCATCTTCTTCAGGTGTACCACCACGCTTGCGCGTGCCGGCAAGAGGACGAATTGTGATGCAGGTTTCTGGCGCCTGGCCTGCCGGTGCACCGTCTGGTAGGGGGATGGCTTCTTGGCGAACCAGGATTTCTGGCGATGCACCCACCACCTGGAAGTCACCAAAGTTCCAAAAGTACATATAGGGTGATGGATTGAGCGAGCGCAGTGCTCGGTACAGTGACAACGGTGAGTCACTAAAAGGCTTCGTGATCACCTGACCCACTTGCACCTGCATGAGATCGCCGGCAGCGATGTATTCCTTGGCGCGATGCACGGCCGCGAGGTAGTCTGCTTTGGCAAAGCTACGGTGCTCTTTTGTGACGACGCTTGCATGGCTGTAGGGAATTTCGACTGGCTTGCGCAAGCGGATGCGCAAGTCCTTCAAGCGTTGTTGCGCCCGATTGAAGGCCTCTGGTTCTGAGGGGTCTGCATAGACCATGAGGTAGATACGACCAGCCAGATTGTCGACAATGACGAGTTCGTCGGTTTGCAGCAACAAAATGTCGGGCGGGCCTTCGCCCATGCCGTCTGGATAGGGTTTGGCGGCTGGCCCCAGTTTCGGTTCGATGTGCCGCACTGTGTCGTAACCAAAGTATCCGGCTAAACCCCCCGCAAATCTTGGCATGCCGGGACGCAAGGCCACCTTAAAGCGCGCCTGATATTCTGAGATAAAGCGCAGGGGGTCCCCTTCGTAGGTTTCAACAACTTTGTCATCACGTAAGACAGTCGTCGTTGTGCCGCGCGCCTGAATCACGTTACGCGCGGGCAAGCCAATAAAGGAATAGCGACCGAAACGCTCACCACCCACGACGGATTCGAGCAAGCAGGAATTTTTGCCGTTTTGCGGGCCGCTGTGCGCAAGCTTCAGGTAAATGCCCAAAGGCGTGTCGAGATCCGCGTAGGTCTCGGCGACCAGGGGGATGCGGTTATAGCCTTGTGCCGCAAGGGCTTTGAATTCAATTTCAGTCATCTGTTTAGGCGGTTCTCGCAGTTAGCAGACCGGGGGTAAGCAATAAAAAAAGCCCGGCCATGGTTGGACGGGCTTGGTTCGTACTGTTGGCTGTTCGCTTATCGCTATTAAGCCGGACTTTGACGCACCGTCACCCGGAACACAAACGCCACCAGCGCCAGGAGGCGACAGGTACGGAAGTGGTGCGCAATGACAAGGACATCGTTAATCTCTGTTTACCGTGCAGCAACCCAAGTCGCCGCGTGTTCAATGGAATCTACTATAGCATCGACATCCAGCGAATGCACGCTCTTGCCCTCGTTGTACCCATAGGGCACCGCGAGGAAAGTGCAGCCTGCGGCACGGGCTGACAGGGCATCGTTCACGGAATCCCCTACGGCCACGGTTCGATCTGGTGAGCTTTTGAGTAATTTGCAAGCGTGCAGCATCGGGGCAGGGTGGGGTTTGCGCTCTGCCAGCGTGTCGCCGCAGACGATAGCCTGCATGTACTTGGCCAAGCCGGTGCGCTCAAGCAAAGGTACGGCAAATTCGGCATTCTTGTTGGTCACAACAGCCATGCGCAGGCCCATTGCCTGAAGGCGGTCCAGACCTGGGCGAACACCGTCAAAAATGATTGCTTGATCGCCGTTGATGCGGTGGTAGTTGGCTGTGTAGGACACTTTGGCTTGCTTGAAGAGCTCGTCCGAAGGGGCTTGGCCGCCCTGAACACTCGTCAACACGCGCCGAATCAGATTGTCTGAGCCCTTGCCAATGTAGGTGACGATTTCAGCTTGGGAAATCGCAGCAAACTTTAAATCGGCAAGCATGGCGTTCACCGCAACCGTAAAGTCCGGAATCGTATCCATCAGGGTGCCGTCCAGGTCGAGCAGCACGGCGTCAAAGGCCAAGGAGGAGGGGGTGTTCACGGAGGTCATTGATCAGCTAAGGCAATCTGGGCGCGCATGGCGTTGATAACGGTTCGGTAGTCGGGTTGCCCAAAAATTGCTGAGCCTGCGACGAAGGTGTCGGCACCCGCGGCGCGAATGTCCCGGATATTGTCGGCTTTGACCCCACCATCTACCTCGAGGGCGATGGCTTGCCCGCCAGCCTGAGTGTGTGCGTCGATCAGTTTGCGTGCAGCCCGTAGCTTTGTGAGCGTCTCTGGGATGAAACTTTGGCCGCCAAACCCTGGGTTCACTGACATGAGCAGAACGATATCGACCTTATGCATGACATGGGCTAGCCAGTCGAGAGGTGTGGCCGGATTGAATACTAAGCCCGCTTTGCAGCCCTGATCGCGGATCAATGCCAGGCTGCGGTCCACGTGGCGCGAGGCCTCGGGGTGAAACGTGATGACGTTGGCGCCGGCTTTGGCGAACATCGGAATCAGGCTATCGACCGGCTCAACCATCAGGTGTACGTCAATTGGTACGTCTACGTGGGGGCGAATTGCCTCACAAACCATAGGGCCAATTGTCAAATTGGGAACGTAATGGTTGTCCATCACGTCAAAATGGATCCAGTCAGCGCCTGCGGCGACAACATTTCTGACTTCTTCACCCAGTCGGGCGAAGTCCGCAGATAAAATACTGGGAGCGATGCGAGCTGTCGGCAAGGCGGTTGTTTCTGGCATGATGTGCGAACACCGAGTCGGAGTGGCTCTCATTATTGCAGTTTTCTCTGGATGTGCATGTGAAACCTTTTGAACTTTCGGTGGCGGTAGAGCCGCATTTTGTAGCGGATCAGTCGAATCCAGCCAAACAGCAGTTCGTCTTTGCTTACAAAGTCCGCATCACCAATACTGGCGAGCGCCCTGCGCAGGTCATTAGCCGCCACTGGATCATCACCGATGGCGATCAGGCGGAACAGGAAGTCCGCGGATTGGGTGTGGTGGGACAGCAACCGCTGCTCGGGCCAGGCGAAACGTTTGAGTACACGAGCGGTTGCCCGTTAAAGACCCCTGTGGGAACCATGCGCGGCAGTTATCACTGCGTGGGTGAGAACGGCGTGCCGTTTGAGGTCGATATCCCTGAGTTCGTGCTGGCTATGCCCCGCACTTTGCACTGAAGCCTGTCATGATCACCTCTCATCAAAATATGCGTCGCCTCTGGGTAAGCCTTTTCCTAGTATTGCTGGCCGGTTGTTCCACTGTGAGCGAGCAGCCTCAGCCAGCGGCACCCGTACCCGGGCCCGCAGTGACCCCCACTGTGCCCTCTGGCACGATCCCGGACAGTGCAGCCCGACAGCTGCAGGGCCGATTTGTTTCGGCAAACTGGTCAGAACTGCCCGGTTGGTCTGATGATGATTTACGAAATGTTTGGACAACGTTCCTGCGCAATTGCCAAGGCTTGATGCGCCCCACCTCAATAAATCTGGCGGGTCCGACACGAGCAACCCCGCGCGCCTGGCAGCCCGTCTGCGCTGCGGCAACCGATCGCGCGCGTGCTCCTGCGGCCAATGACACTGCTGCCGTGCGAAGATTTTTACAGACTTGGCTGAGCCCATGGCGACTGCAGGGTCCGGATGGTAAGCCCGCGAGCAACACGGTGACGGGTTATTACGAGCCCTTGGTGTTGGGTTCGCGGACCCAGACCGGAGCGTATCAATGGCCGCTCTATACCGTGCCGGCTGATTTGCTCACTATCGATTTAGGACGTGTGTACCCCGAGCTAGCTGGCAAGCGTGTGCGTGGCAAGCTAGAGGGTAAGCGCGTGGTTCCCTACGATAGCCGCTCTGCGATCGAGGCGGGTCGTCGCCCACCGGCGATTGTGTACGTCAACGATCCCGTCGATAACTTCTTTTTGCAGGTCCAGGGCTCTGGGCGTGTGCAGTTGCCAGATGGCAAAACAATCCGTGTCGCATATGCAGACCATAATGGTCACCCATACGTTTCGATTGGCAAATGGTTAGCTGATAAAGGCGAAATGCCGATTGCGCAGACCTCTATGCAGAGCATACGTGCATGGGCGAAACGCAATCCCGGTCGCACACAAGAGATGTTGAACGCGAATCCGGCGATGGTGTTTTTTGCAGAAGAGCCCATCACCGATCCTGAGATTGGCCCTAAAGGTGCTTACGGTATTCCGTTGATGGCGCAGCGCTCAATCGCTGTCGATACAAATTTTGTACCGCTAGGTACACCTGTATTTTTGTCGACAACGATGCCATCCTCTAATACTGCACTGAATCGATTGGTTTTTGCACAAGATACTGGAACTGCGATTCGTGGCGCGGCACGGACCGATTTTTATTGGGGCTTTGGTGCGGCGGCGGGCGAACTCGCCGGCAGAATGAAGCAGACCGGACAGATGTGGGTGCTGTGGCCTAAGCAGGCCGGCGCACCCACTGCCCGATGAGCAACTGGGCATAACCGCATGAGCGCATCAATTGTCGTTTGTGGCAGTGGCATTGTGGGTTTGTCCACGGCGCTAGCGTTCGCTCGCAAGGGTGAGCCTGTCACACTCGTCGGACCACGGCCCGCTGCACCTAGTCTTGCGCAAGATGAGTTTTATCCGCGGGTCTATGCCTTGTCCCCCGCCAGTCAGCGTTTCCTTGCATCGATTGGTGTCTGGGATTTGATGGATCCACGACGGTTAACCTCTGTACAGGCCATGGAGATCCATGGCGATGGCAACGGGTTGCTGAACTTAAATGCGTGGCAGACTGCGCAATCTGAACTGGCCTGGATCGTAGAGTCTTCTGAAATTGAGCGCGTACTGGTACAGGCCGCTCAAGTGATGGGCCTGCACTGGGTGATTGAAAAATTTGCGTCCTACACGCCTGGCACGTTGACAACTGAGCGCGGCACAACGCTAGCGGCCGAGCTGTTCATTGCAGCCGATGGTGCACAGTCACCGCTGCGGGCGGCAGCTGGGTTAACGGTAGATAGTCGACCTTACGGTGCGACAGCCTTGGTGGCCCACCTTGATTGCAGCTTGCCCCACCAAGGCACAGCCTTGCAATGGTTTGGTGCGGACGGTGTCTTAGCTCTGCTACCGATGCCTGACACGACCAATGGCCCACAAGTGTCGATGGTTTGGTCACTTAAAGAAGATATCGCGCAGTCATTGCAGGCGATGTCGGCTCAAGAGCGGGCATCGACCCTACAGGCACGACTCGCTGCTGCCACCGCAGGCCGTTTGGGGGCGTTGACCTTGCGCGGTGCGGTGCATAGTTTTCCTTTGTCGCTAGATCAATCGCCCCTAATCGGTGATCGCGTTGCTTTGGCTGGCGACGCAGCGCATCGTGTACATCCTTTGGCAGGGCAGGGACTTAATTTGGGGTTGGGTGACGTGCAAGCACTCGTGGATACCGTTACGTCGCGCGAGTCGTTTCGTAGCCCCGGAGACCCAATGGTATTGCGGCGTTATCGCCGACTCCGCGCAGAGCCAGTGTTGGCGATGCGTCTCGTGACAGATGGCTTAGCCCATTTGTTTGATATTCAACACGCACCCGTCGTTTGGTTGCGCAACATGGGAATGAATCTCGCTGAAAAGTTACCGTTTATCAAGCGGCAACTGATCTCGGGTGCCTCCCGCTAGGAGCAATAATGTTTAAACGTTTTTTTATGGGTATGTCGTGGGTGGTGGTGTCGTTATGTAGCACCGCCGTTGTTGCCCAAGCAACGCCCCCTGTTGTTGCGGCCGCCGCTGCTGCCAGCAGCGAGGACGCCAAATTAGCCGCAGTCAAAAAGTTGTTTGCCGAACGTTTCAATAACCCACCGATCGCTGGTGTACGCTCAACCCCTTATGGCTTGTATGAAGTCCAGCTCGGCTCCGATCTTGTCTACACAGATGAGCAGGTGAGCTTTGTGCTTGATGGCACTCTCATCGACGCAAAGACGCGTCGCGACATCACGCGTGAGCGTCAGGACGAGTTAGCCAAAGTCCCGTTTGAGCAGTTACCCTTTGAGTTGGCGTTTAAGCAAGTGCGTGGTGATGGCTCACGCAAGCTTGCTATTTTTGAAGACCCGAATTGTGGGTACTGCAAAACTTTGCGCAAGTCCTTGGGTGAAATCGACAACCTAACTGTGTACACATTCCCTTACCCGATCCTGTCACCTGACTCGACTCAAAAAGTAAAGAATATTTGGTGCGCGAAGGATCAGGGCGAAACCTGGGACGCCTGGATGTTAAAAGGAGTGGTGCCGCCAACAGTTAATTGCGACGTGCCTGTGGATAAGATGGTTGCACTGGGTCAAAAGCTGATGGTACGTGGTACGCCTGCTATATTTTTTGCAGATGGTAGCCGTGTAGGGGGCGCAATCCCTAAAGAAGAGATCGAGAAGAGATTGAAGTAAATTCAGTCAGATTATTTGGAGATGACAATGCGTATTGCAGTGCTTGATGATTATTTGAAAGTAGCCCAAGGAATGGCTGACTGGTCTTCGCTTGGCGCAGACGTTAAATTTTTCCATGAGTTTATTCAGCCTGATCAACTGGCGAAGACCTTAGCGGACTTCGAAGTTGTTGTTGCGATGCGTGAGCGCTCGGCGTTTCCGGCCTCTGTCATTCAGGCGATGCCAAAACTTAAATTGCTCGTGACGACCGGCTTGCGCAATAACTCGATTGATCTCGAAGCCTGCCGCCAAAAAGGTGTGGTCGTGTGTGGCTCGCCAGGCGACCCCAAGAGCACGGGCGCAACCGCTGAGCTCGCTTGGGCGCTGATGCTCGCGCTGTTTAAAAAGATTCCTCAAGAGTCGGTCAACATGACTAATGGACTCTGGCAGACATCGATGCCCCCAACGGTTGAAGGCAAGCGTCTCGGGCTTGTGGGTGCAGGCCAGTTGGGTAAGAAGGTTGCCAAAGTTGGGCATGCGTTTGGTATGGAAGTTGTGGCCTGGAGCCCTAATCTGACTGAAGAGCGTGCTGCTGAGGCTGGCGTCAAGCTCGTGAGTAAAGAAGAGCTCTTTAAGACATCGGATGCGATCAGCGTGCACATGGTGCTAAGTGATCGCTCGCGCGGTGTTGTCGATGCAGCAAGCTTGAAGTCGATGAAGCCTACTGCATTCATCGTCAACACATCGCGTGCAGGCCTCATTGATCAAGTGACGTTGCGCGCGTTGTTAGAGCAAGGCAAGATTGGCGGCGCAGGTATTGATGTCTATGACTCAGAGCCCCTGGCTGCTGACGACGTCTGGCGCAAAGTGCCGCGTGCGTTGTTGACGCCGCATTTGGGTTACGCCACGCCAGAAAACTTCGCGGTGTTCTACCCGAACGTTGTCGCGAATATCGCGGCCTTCGTCGCCGGTAAGCCACAGCGAGTGCTGACCTGATGCAACCCGTCTTACCGCTCCATATCGTTGCGAGGTTGCTGCTGGTTTTGTTGCTGGCAGCAGCTGTTTATTTTTTTAGCGGCTTTGTGGTGCCGGTACTGGCGGCCTTGATTATCGGGTTTGCGAGTTGGCCACTCTATTCAAAGTGGGTAGATGTTTGCTCTGGACGGACGACCCTCGCGGCCAGCACTGCGCTGGTGGCGATTGTTGTTCTACTGATTGTCCCGATCTCTGTCGCGCTCTACTACTCTGTTAATGAAGCCAGGTACTTTGTGGCTTGGGTATTGGCAGCGAATAAAGATGGCGTCGATGCGCCGGCATGGATCGTGGCGCTCCCTATCGTAGGCGACACGCTGGGTACTTATTGGGCGGACTACGTTGGTCAGCCGCATGCGATCGGCAGCATGATTGAGTTGGTCAGTGGCCAGCACATTGGCAATATTTACCGCTTGGTGCTCGCGGCCACTGGTAATTTTTTCCACATCATGCTGACCCTGCTGTTTATGCTGATCACCCTATTGTTCGTCTACAAAGACGGGCATTACATGGCGGCCCAGCTTGATATCCTAGGCGAACGCGTGCTGCCGACACGTTGGCAACGTTTCTCTCGAGTGGTGCCGGCGACAATCAGTGCAACGGTCACTGGGATGGGTCTGATCGCGATCGGTGAGGGCGTTGTATTGGGTGTGGCTTATTGGGTTGCTGGTGTGCCATCTCCTGTATTGCTGGGCGTGATTACTGCAGTGATGGCCATGATTCCGGGCGGTGCCCCCCTCTCGTTTACCTTGGTTTCACTTTATTTGGTTGGATCAGGGAATCCCTTGGCAGGTGCTGGTCTGTTTGCCTGGGGCTCAATCGAACTGTTCATCGTAGATAAGACCTTGCGGCCAAGGCTTGTCGGTGGTCCCGTAAAGCTCCCCTTCCTGCCAACTTTTTTCGGGTTGGTGGGTGGAGTGACGACGATGGGATTTGTAGGCCTATTTATCGGCCCGGTGTTGATGGCTCTAATCGTTGCGCTGTGGCGCGAGTGGGTCTCTGGCGTTAAGGTTGATTCCGTCGCATAGGGCGATTAATTCACTCAGAGACTTGACCTGCATTTTTGCAAGGACGCGTGAACGGTGTAGTTTGATCGTCGCCGCAGCTGAGCCGTTCAACTTAGCAATTTCTTTGTTTGAGCGGCCAGATAGCATTTCAACGCAGACCTCGGTTTCTCTGGGCGTTAAAAGAGCTAGACCCCTTTTAGCTGTCGTCAAGCGAATCAGCTGAGCGTGTAATTGACGGTCGAGTGCTATACCGCGTTGAATCGCCTGCAACAGGTCTTGCATTGAAAAGGGCTTAAACAAAAAGTCGATCGCTCCTTGTTTCATTGCCGTTACGATTTGCGGAGCAAGACTTTCTCCGCTGATGAAGATCACGGGTGTTTGCCAGCCGTGTTTGAGTAGAGCTGCTTGGGCTTCAATCCCAGACTGAGCAGGCATCCGCATATCTAAAAGCACAACAGCCGGGGATGTAGGTACGGCATCGCTCAAGAATTCTTCAGAGCTCGCGTACTGATTGACGGTGTATCCAAGCTCGGTGAGCGAACCGTTGAGGGCGCGTCGGATGGATGGGTCATCGTCGACAAGGTAAACGTGGCCAAGAGCTGCTGTCATGATTGCAAACCGTTCGTTGTTATTTTTGTGTGAAATTAGTCTCTGCAAGAATGCAAAGGATCTGCACTAATTGAACAGTACAAAATATCCAGCAAATTCGATATACGCCAAATAGCCTATTTTTGAATCTCAGCCCGACCCGCCTCGACATCAAAGCGTGCAAGCGTGAACGCGTCTGAGAGAGGATCGGTGGCATCTCGAACTGCTTTGAGCGTGGTGGTCATTTGAGTAGGAGTAATTTCTACGACACCAAAGCCACGCGATTCGCAATCACCAAAAATAAAGTGTGGATGGCGTTCAATGATTTTCGCCTGCTCGACATTCGTCAGGGTCGTAAGCGAAGTAATGCTCGTGCCACAAAACTCAACCCCAATTTTCTCGCTAGCTGGATTGTTGTAGTCAGCCAAAACATGACCCACCCAATTCTGATGTACGTCGCCACCCAGAATCACCGGATTTGCTAGGCGCGTATTGCGCATCGAGTTAATCAGTCTTTGTCGTGCAGCAGGATACCCATCCCAGCCGTCATTCGAGTAACTTTGACCGCCTTGCGTATTGAAGTTGCGAGGTCCGAACACGCTTTGTTGACCAATCACATTCCAGGTCGTACCCGACCTCTCAAATTCGGTGTTTAGCCAGGCTTCTTGTTTTGATCCCAGTAGAGTGCGCTGTGGATCGTTCCATATGGCGCAGGTGTTTGGGTCGACTCTACTAGCACCTGGTCTACCATTGCGTGTACAGGCTTGTAAGTCACGATGTTGCCGGTTATCGACCGTATAGATAGTGGCGAGTCGACCATACGAAAAACGTTCGTAAATGCGCACGTCTTGAGCAATGCCTCCCAGTAGCGCTGCAAACTGTTCGCGCCGAACGGGCATGTGTTCATAAAAGGCTTGATAGGCTGCGCGTCGGCGCGCCATAAAGTCATCAACCGGTTTGCCTGAGTTGCCAGGGTGCGTAGCGGCGTAGTCGTTTTGTACCTCATGGTCGTCCCAAGTCACGATCCAAGGGCAGGCTGCATGCATCGCCTGTAGGTCTTTGTCCGACTTATGTAATGCGTAACGACTACGGTAACCGTCTAAGGTTGTAATCCAGCCGCCCGTTGTGGGGCGAATGTCAAAGGGCCTCGACGCAGGATACTCATACATGTAGTCGCCTAGAAACATCACTAAGTCGACTTGCTGGGCAAGCATGTGCCGATACGCGCTGTAGTAGCCGTTACCCCATTGCTGACATGAGGCATAGGCGATCCGAAGCTTTTGTACGGCCGCATCTGCCTTTGGTAGGGTGCGTGTTCGACCAGTGGCGCTCACCGCGTCGCCGGAAATGAAGCGATAGAAATATTCGCGATCGGACTCAAGTCCCACAACTTCTGCGTGTACTGAGTGAGCAAGTGCAGGGCTCGCTATCTCTTCGCCTTGTCTGACGATTCGTCCGAAGCTGCGGTCGTGGGCGATTTGCCAGGTCACGGATGCGGGCCTGTTACTGAGTCCAACAGCCTCAATCTCTGCGAGTCCAAGACGCGTCCACAGCACGACTGAGTCGCTTGTGGGCGACCCGCTTGCAATACCTAGGCTAAAAGGATTGGCGCTCCAAGTCTGTCGTCCCCAGCCTGTTTGGGGCAGGCCTGTTAGTGCAGCCGATGCAGCGGCAAGCTTGAGAAGATGCCTGCGCTGCATGGTCTATTTCTAAAGTAGCGCAGCAGCGCCAGTCATTGCAAAGATACCGAACCCGACGGCCACAACTCCAAGTCCGCCAGCAAGCCAAGCAAGCAACATCACGTTGGTGATAATACTGGAGGAGGCTAATACGATTGCCACTTGCAGTACGCCAGATGAGATTTCAAGGTTGTGATACTTGTGGTTAGCGACCTCACCAAGTTTTTGAGCGGCTACAGCGCGGGAGGCTAGCTCTTTACGTCCTTCACCAGTCTCGGGCTCGGAGTCATAGCGCTTGGAGGCATCGGTCCATCTTTTGATCATTGCAGCTGTTTTCGCCTCGTCAAGCGAGGGCTGAATCTGGGCAGATTGAATCGCCAAGTCCGTGCTTGTCTTACGAATGGATTTCGCCTGGAAGAATGCCCAGAGGTTCGAGGCTTCAACCTGCTTGGTAATGACTTCCGTTTGATAGGCCTTACTGAGCGTTTCGCTAATTGCTAAAAACAGAGCGAGTACAGCAATTAACAACGCGATTTTTTTGTTTGATGGGTCGACGTGACCACCGTGTCCTGACATGGTGAATACTCTCTCTTAGTGTTGATGTGTACTGCTAATAATTTTTTCAGTGTAGGCAATGGCAAGAGCCGAGACTACAAAGGCGAGGTGCATAATTGTTTGCCACATCAGGGTCGATTCTGTCATGCTCGGCGCATTAATGAAGGTCTTGAGCAAATGAATCGAGGAGATCCCGATAATCGCCGTTGCGAGCTTGACCTTTAGAACCCCCGCGTTGACATGAGATAGCCACTCAGGCTGATCCGGGTGGTCCTCGAGCTGCAT
>JACCDX011345850.1_pt1 | contig 19020 bp, 15 predicted proteins | sample 7449681 | NCBI WGS metagenome assembly JACCDX01 (sample SAMN15323450, study PRJNA562643) | freshwater metagenome | isolation source: river surface water | place: USA:Blue River Watershed | collected 2017-08-18
CTGGCGCGCGCCTGCGGCCTGGTCAGCCTGCGCCAGCGCCCGGGCACGGCCAAGGGCGTGATGTTCGTGACGCTGGAGGACGAGAGCGGCACGGTCAACGTGATCGTCTGGCCGGCGCTGCTGGAGGAATTGCGCGATGTCTTCCTGCGCGCGCAACTGCTCGCGGTGTCGGGCACCTGGCAGCGTGATGCCTCGAGCGGCCACCGCGTGCGTCACCTGGTCGCCCGCCGCGCCGAGGACCTCACGCCCCTGCTGGGGCGGCTGGCGGGGCAGGGCCGCGGCAGCCGGGATTTCCACTGAGGCGGGCCTGCCCCCGCGGCAGCCGCAGGGTGAAGGTCGTGCCGTCCCCGGGGCCTGCGGGTCGCCATCCCACTCGCTCCGCCCGTCGCCCTGTACCTCCAGCCGGAAGTCCCGCCCCGGGTGGGCGGCCTTCACCTCCTCGACGGCGTGCTGCAGGATGGCCGCGAGGTCGCCGGGCTGGCGCTGCACCGGAATTTCGCCCGCCAGCCGCGCCCGGGTGAGGTCCAGCAGATCGTGGATCAGGCGCTCGCTGGTCATGACGCATCCCGTTCTACCCGCCTTCGACCCACCCGGGGCGCCTTCGCGGGCAAGAAATGAAACGGCGGGAAGCATTCGGCTAAAATAATTCGCATACATATCATGTGTGTGCTGATTGATGGCCCGCCCCGGGCCCTGGACAAAGGAGTGATTGCCGTGCGAGTCGAATTGAAACTGGCCCTGGTGGCCGCTGCCGTGGCCCTGGCTGCTTGCGGGAAGCAGGAGGCGGCTGCCCCCGCCGCCGCAACGGACGCCCTGGTGGTGAAGATCGGCCATGTGGGTGCGACCAGTGGTGCCGTGGCCCACTTGGGCAAGGACAACGAGAACGGCGCCCGCCTGGCGGTCGACGAGCTCAACGCCGCCGGCGTGAAGATCGGGGACAAGACGGCCCGCTTCGAGCTGATGGTCGAGGACGATGCCGCCGATCCCAAGCAGGCCACGGCCGCTGCCCAGAAGCTGGCGGACGCGCGCGTCCAGGGCGTGGTGGGCCACCTCACCTCCGGGGCCACGCTGCCGGGGTCGCAGGTCTACAACGCGGCTGGCATCCCCCAGATCACGCCTTCGTCCACCAACCCCAAGTACACCCGCCAGGGGTTCCCGGGCGCGTTCCGCCTGGTGGCCGACGACATGCAGCAGGGCGGGGCGCTGGGCCGCTACGCGGTGCAGAGCTTGAAGGCCCGCAGCGTGGCCGTGATCGACGACCGCACGGCCTATGGCCAGGGCCTGGCCGACGAGTTCAAGAAGGCCGCGGCCGCCGAGGGCGCCACGGTGGTGGGCCACGAGTTCACCCACGACAAGGCCACGGACTTCCGTTCCATCCTGACGCTGCTCAAGGCCAAGAAGCCCGACGTGATCTTCTTCGGCGGCATGGACGCCGTGGGCGGCCCCATGCTGCGCCAGATGAAGCAGCTGGGCGTGGCCGCCAAGCTGGTCGGCGGTGATGGCCTGTGCACCTCCGAAATGATCAAGCTGTCCGCCGAGGCCCTGGGCAACGAGCAGGTCTACTGCGTGGAAGCCGGCGGCGTGGACGGCGAGGAAGTCGCGGCCAACGAGAAGTTCCGCGCGGACTTCAAGGCCAAGTACGGTGTCGAGGTGCAGGCCTATGCCGGCTACGCCTACGACGGCGTCAAGCTGCTGGCCCAGGCCATGCAGACGGCTGGTTCGGCCGATCCCCAGAAGTACCTGCCGGCCCTCAAGGCGATCAAGTACAAAGGCGCCTCCGGCCACGTGGAGTTTGACGAGAAGGGCGACCGCAAGAACGCCGCGCTGACGCTCTACACCTTCAAGGCCGGGCAGCGCGAGAAGCTGGCGGTGATCCGCTGATTGCCTGTTTCCCCGGCCCCGGGCCGGGACCGGACGCCGCCGACGGCTCCCCCTGCGGGAGCCGTTTTTTCATCCGGATGCAGGTGAAATTGACCTGCATCAAGGCGCTGCCTGCGGTGTCCCCGCCACACTTCCCGGGCACCCTGCGCTTGCCGCAGGGGCCAGCCCCCACAGTCCCACCGGAGGAGACACCCGATGAAGCAAGCCGTCCAACGCCCCCCCCGCCTGGCCGCCCTGGTCGGGTTGGCCGTCCTGCTCGCCGCCAGCGGCTGCGCCAGCCCTGGCCCCCGCGCGGCGCGCTGGACGCCGCCGCCCGTGGGCGCCACCTGGGAGTTCGACCAGCGCAGCACCGGCAGCTACGGCCGGGACGCGCTGGTGCAGGTCTCCCGGGGCGACGGCACCTGGCAGGGCCAGTCCGTCGTCACGCTCGCCACCTCGCTGGGCACCACCACGCAGGCCCTGCCCAACGGCCGCTGGATGGCCATCACCGGCCGCGACGGCCAGGCCCTCATGAGCTGGGACCCGCCGCTGGGGTTCGACTACCCGCTGGAGGTGGGCAAGTCCTGGGTGACGCCTTACCGCATGACGATCGCCAGCGGCCGAACGATCGCCTACGACCTGACCTGCAAGGTGGAGAGTCACGGCAAGGTCACGGTGAAGGCGGGTACCTTCGACGCCTTCCAGGTCGCCTGCACCACGACCATCGGGAACGAGGAAACCTACTGGGCCAACCCGGACATGGGGGTGTTCGTGAAGACCCGCCTGCGGCGCCTGGCCAGCAGCCCGCTGGGTGCCGGTACGCAGGAGTCGGAGCTGGCCGCGGTGCCGGCCGTCCGGCGCTGACCTGGCCGGAGGACGTGGAGCGGGGAGGGAACGGGAGGGACGTGGAGCGGGCGATGGGAATCGAACCCACGTCTTGAGCTTGGGAAGCTCAGGTCCTGCCATTGAACGACGCCCGCAGGATGGCCGGATTCTACAGGTGAAGTCCGGCCTTCCGCGGCGTCCGGCCGCCCGGCCTGTCAGCCCTCGTCGCGCTGCGGGCTGGCAGGGGAGGGCTGGAACCCGCCGCCCACCCCGCCGCCGCTGCGTCCCAGGCCGGGGCCGCTGGGGGCCATGCGGCCCACCCGGTCGGAAGCGGCCTCGGCCGTTCGCTCGAGCTCGCCGGCATGGGCGCGGGTGCTGCTGTACCAGCGGCGCACGATCTCCGAGGCCGTGTCACGCGCCCCCAGCCCGAAGGACAGGCCGATGGCCAGCGCGATCGCGCCCACGAAGGCCATGAACAGCGTGTTCACCAGCTCGGTGGCGATGCCGATCTGGTTGACCGCCACCACGATGGCGAAGGACCACACCAGCGTGGACGCCACCTTGGCCAGGAAGTCCGGGTTGCCCAGCCCGCCCTCGGAGGCGGCGCCGCGCACCACGTTGCTCAGGGCATGGGCGGCCAGGCCGCCGATCACCAGCACCATCAGCGCCACGACCACGTTGGGCAGCCACAACAGGAGCTGGCGCAGCACGTCGGACACCGCGGGCAGGCCCAGCGCGTCGAAGGCCACCACCAGCGCGATCAGCCGGATGAACCACTTGACCATCAGCCCGATCATCCCGGACGAGTCCGTGTTCACGCCCATCTTGCGCACGAAGTCGGCGAAGCCCGAGCGCTCGGCCAGGTCGTTGAAATGGATGGTGCGCAACACGGCCGCGACGGCCTTCTCCGCCAGCGAGGCGATGAACCAGCCCGCCAGGACGATGACGAGGAAACCCAGGATCTTGGGGATGGCGGAGAACAGCATCGCCATCGCCTCGGTGAGCGAGGACATCAGGGCCGTGCCCCAGTCCGTGATGATCGTGGTGTCCATGGAAAGCTCCGGTCAGGGTGAGAGACCGTCCACTTTCCCGATACCGCGAAGCCCCCGCCGTCGTCCGCCACCCGCCGGGGGTGTAGGAAAGATCAGGCCGGCAGGTAGCCGTCCACCGACAGGTAGCGCTCGCCCGTGTCGTAGTTGAAGCCCAGCACCTTGCTGCCGGCCGGCAGTTCGGGCAGCTTCTTGGCGATGGCGGCCAGCGTGGCGCCCGAGGAAATGCCCACCAGCAGGCCTTCCTCGCGCGCGCTGCGGCGGCCGTACTCGCGGGCTTCCTCGGCGCCGACCTGGATCACGCCGTCGAGCAGCTCCGTCTGCAGGTTCTTCGGGATGAAGCCGGCGCCGATGCCCTGGATCGGGTGGGGCGAGGGCTGGCCGCCGGAGATCACGGGCGAGGCCTCGGGCTCGACCGCGAACACCTTCAGCTTCGGCCACTTCGCCTTGAGCACCTGGGCCACGCCCGTGATGTGCCCGCCCGTGCCGACGCCGGTGATGATCGCGTCCAGGCCTTCAGGGAAATCGGCCAGGATCTCCTGCGCCGTGGTGCGCACGTGCACGTCGATGTTGGCGGGGTTCTCGAACTGCTGCGGGATCCAGGCCCCGGGCGTCTGCGCGGCCAGGTCCTGGGCGCGGGCGATGGCGCCCTTCATGCCCTTCTCGCGCGGGGTCAAATCGAAGCTGGCGCCGTAGGCCAGCATCAGGCGCCGGCGCTCGATGGACATGCTGTCGGGCATGACCAGCACCAGTTGGTAGCCCTTGACGGCCGCCACCATGGCCAGGCCCACGCCCGTGTTGCCTGAGGTGGGTTCGATGATGGTGCCGCCCGGCTTGAGGACGCCGGCCGCTTCCGCCGCCTCCACCATGGACAGCGCGATGCGGTCCTTGATCGAGCCGCCAGGGTTGCTGCGCTCGGACTTGACCCACACCTCGTGCGTATCGCCGAACAGGCGGTTGACGCGGATGTGGGGCGTGCCACCGATGGTGGCCAGGACGTTGTTCGCTTTCATGGGTGGGCCTCTCCTGGGTCGATCAATGCCGGGGGTTCACTTCAGGATATCACCCACGCACAGGTACTTCATCTCCACGTACTCGTCGATGCCGTGCGCCGAGCCCTCGCGGCCCAGGCCCGACTGCTTGACCCCGCCGAAGGGCACGTGCTCGGTGGCGATGATGCCCACGTTGATGCCCACCATGCCGTATTCCAGCGCCTCGCTGACGCGGAAGATGCGTCCCACGTCCCGGCTGTAGAAGTAGCTGGCCAGGCCGAACTCGGTGTTGTTGGCCGCGTCGATCGCTTCCTGCTCGGTCCTGAACCTGAAGACAGGCGCCAGCGGCCCGAAGGTCTCCTCCTTCGCGCACAGCATGTCGCCGGTGGCGTGGGCCACCACCGTGGGCTGGAAGAACTGGCCCTGCAGCTTCTGGCCGCCGGTGACGATCCGGGCGCCCTTGGCCACCGCGTCGTCCAGGTGGCGCTGCACCTTCTCCACGGCCGCCATCTCGATCAGCGGGCCCTGCACCACGCCGTCCTCGAAGCCGTTGCCCACCTTGAAGGACTGGACCCGGGCGGCGAACTTCTCCACGAACTGCTCGTACACGCCTTCCTGCACGTAGATGCGGTTGGCGCACACGCAGGTCTGGCCGGCGTTGCGGTACTTGCTGGCGATGGCGCCCTCGACGGCGGAGTCGATGTCCGCGTCGTCGAAGACGATGAAGGGCGCGTTGCCGCCCAGCTCCAGGGACAGCTTCTTCACGGTGGGCGCGCTTTGCGCCATCAGGATGCGGCCCACTTCGGTGGAACCGGTGAAGCTGATGTGGCGCACCACGTCGCTGGCGCAGAAGACCTTGCCCACCGCGATGCTGTTGGGGCCGTCGGCGGTCAGCAGGTTCAGAACCCCGTCGGGGATGCCGGCGCGCAGGGCCAGTTCGGCGGCAGCCAGGGCGGTCAGCGGGGTCAGTTCGGCCGGCTTGATCACCACCGGGCAGCCGGCGGCCAGGGCCGGGGCGACCTTGCGTGTGATCATGGCCAGGGGAAAGTTCCAGGGCGTGATGGCGGCGCACACCCCGATCGGCTGGCGCACCACCAGCAGTCGGCGGTTGTTGTCGAACTGGGGCAGGGTCTCGCCGTTGATGCGCTTGGCTTCCTCGGCGTACCACTCGACGAAGCTGGCGCCGTAGGCCACCTCGCCCTTGGCCTCGGCGAAGGGCTTGCCCTGTTCGGCCGTCATGATGCGGCCCAGGTCCTCCTGGTTCGCCATCAGCAGGTCGAACCACTTGCGCAGGATGAGGCTGCGCTCCTTGGCCGTCTTGCTGCGCCAGGCGGGCCAGGCGGCGTTGGCGGCGGCGATGGCCGCCTCGGCCTCGGCCGGGCCCAGGTTGGCCACGTCGGCCAGCTTCAGGCCGGTGGCCGGGTCGTGCACGTCGAAGCGCGCGCTGCCCTTGACCCATTGCCCGTTGATCAGGGCGTCGGTCTTGAGCAGGCTGGGGTCTTTCAGCAGTGACAGGGGGGCGGTCTTCATGTCCATGCGTGGTCTCCTTCTGGGGCAGTCTGGGGGCGCGGCAGCGGGCGGGTGAGGCGGCGTACCGGGGGCGCGAGGGCAAAAGCTTAGCGCGAAGCCGGCGCGCTGGCCCGGTTTGCGCCGAGAGGCCCCGCTTTTTGCGAAAATAGCCGTCTTTGCCGCCGCCGGGCCGTCCGGGGGTGCGGCGCCACCCGAACAAAACTCCATGACCCGTCCCGCTTCCGTCGCCGAAATCCGCAAGACCTTCCTGGACTTCTTTGCCGCCAAGGGCCACACCGTGGTCGAGTCCAGCCCGCTGGTACCGGGCAACGACCCGACCCTGATGTTCACCAACTCCGGCATGGTGCAGTTCAAGGACGTGTTCCTGGGCACCGACAAGCGCCCCTATGTCCGCGCCGCCTCGGTCCAGGCCTGCCTGCGCGCCGGCGGCAAGCACAACGACCTGGAGAACGTGGGCTACACCGCCCGCCATCACACCTTCTTCGAGATGCTGGGTAACTGGTCCTTTGGCGACTACTTCAAGCGCGAGAGCCTGAAGTGGGCCTGGGAGCTGCTGACCGAGGTCTACCAGTTGCCCGCCGACCGCCTGTGGGCCACGGTCTACATCGACGACGACGAGGCCTACGACATCTGGACCAAGGAGATCGGCGTGCCGCCCGAGCGCGTGGTGCGCATCGGCGACAACAAGGGGGGCAAGTACCAGTCCGACAACTTCTGGATGATGGCCGACACCGGCCCCTGCGGCCCCTGCTCGGAGATCTTCTTCGACCACGGCCCCGAGGTCGCTGGCGGCCCCCCCGGCAGCCCGGAGCAGGACGGCGACCGCTACATCGAGATCTGGAACAACGTGTTCATGCAGTTCGACATGCAGCCCGACGGCTCGGTCAAGCCGCTGCCCGCGCCCTGCGTGGACACCGGCATGGGCCTGGAGCGCCTGGCGGCCATCCTGCAGCACGTCCACAGCAACTACGAGATCGACCTGTTCGACACCCTGATCAAGGCGGCCGCGCGCGAGACCGGCGTGACCGACCTGGCCAACCCCTCGCTGCGCGTCATCGCCGACCACGTGCGCGCCACCGCCTTCCTGGTGGGCGACGGCGTGATCCCGTCGAACGAAGGCCGCGGTTACGTGCAGCGCCGCATCATCCGCCGCGGCATCCGCCACGGCTACAAGCTGGGCCGCAAGCAGCCCTTCTTCCACAAGCTGGTGCCCGACCTGGTCGCCCTGATGGGTGATGCCTACCCGCGCCTGAAGGCCAACGCCCAGCGCATCACCGAGGTGCTGAAGGCGGAAGAAGAGCGCTTCTTCGAGACCCTGGAAAACGGCATGGACATCCTGGACGCCGCCCTCAAGGACGGCGCCAAGGTGCTGCCCGGCGAGGTGGCCTTCAAGCTGCACGACACCTACGGCTTCCCGCTGGACCTGTCGGCCGACGTGTGCCGCGAGCGCGACGTGTCGGTGGACGAGGCCGGCTTCCACGCCGCCATGGAAAAGCAGAAGGCCGCGGGCCGCGCCGCCGGCAAGTTCAAGATGGACCGCGCGCTGGAGTACACCGGCGCCGGCAACGTGTTCGTGGGCTACGAGAAGCTGGAAGCCCCGGCCAAGGTCATGGCCCTGTACGTGGACGGCACCCCGGTGGCCGACATCAAGGCCGGCCAGGTGGGCGTGGTGGTACTGGACACCACGCCCTTCTACGCCGAGAGCGGCGGCCAGGTGGGGGATGCCGGCAGCCTCGTCGCCGGCTCGGCCCGCTTCACGGTGGACGACACCCAGAAGATCAAGGCCGACGTCTTCGGCCACCACGGCACGCTGGCCCAGGGCACGCTGGCGGTGGGCGACACCGTGACGGCCCAGGTCGACATGGCCCGCCGCGCCGCCACCATGCGCAACCACTCGGTCACGCACCTGATGCACAAGGCCCTGCGCGAGGTGCTGGGTGATCACGTGCAGCAGAAGGGCTCGCTGGTCGATGCCGACAAGACACGTTTCGACTTCACGCACAACGCCCCGGTCACGCCGGCGCAGGTGCGCGAGATCGAGGCCCGCGTCAATGCCGAGATCCTGGACAACCACGCCACCCAGGCCCGCGTGATGGACATCGAGTCCGCCAAGGCCACCGGCGCCATGATGCTGTTCGGCGAAAAGTACGGCGAGACCGTGCGCGTGCTGGACATCGGCTCCAGCCGCGAGCTGTGCGGCGGCACCCACGTCGCCCGCACGGGTGACATCGGCTTGTTCAAGGTCGTGGCCGAGTCCGGCGTTGCCGCCGGCGTGCGCCGCCTGGAGGCCGTCGCCGGCGCCAATGCGCTGGCCTACCTGCAGCAGGTCGAGGCCACGGTCAACGCCGCCGCCTCCGCCCTCAAGGCCCCGGCGGCCGACCTGGAAGGCCGTATCTCGCAGGTGCTGGACCAGGTCCGCGCGCTGGAAAAGGAAGTCGCTGCCCTCAAGGGCAAGCTGGCCTCCAGCCAGGGCGACGAGCTGGTCGGCCAGGCGGTGGACGTCAAGGGCATCAAGGTCCTGGCCGCCACGCTGGTGGGCGCCGACGCCAAGACCCTGCGCGACACCATGGACAAGCTCAAGGACAAGCTCAAGACCGCCGCCATCGTGCTGGCAGCCGTCGACGGCGGCAAGGTCCAGATCGCGGCCGGCGTCACCGCCGACAGCATGGGCAAGGTCAAGGCCGGGGAGCTGGTGAACTTCGTCGCCCAGCAGGTGGGCGGCAAGGGCGGCGGCAAGCCCGACATGGCCATGGCCGGCGGCACCGATGCCGCGGCGCTGCCCGCCGCACTGCAGTCCGTGCAGGCCTGGGTCGCCGAGCGCGCCTGAGCCAGGGCGCCATGAACAAGGCCCCGCCCCGGGAGACCGGGGCGGGGCCTTGGCGTTCTGGGGTCAGCGGCGCGTGAACACCACGTCCCACACCCCGTGGCCCAGCTTCAGGCCGCGGTTCTCGAACTTGGTCAGCGGCCGGTAGTCCGGCTTGGGCGCGAAGCCTTCGGCGGTATTGGCCAGCAGCGGCTCGCCCCCCAGCACCTCCAGCATCTGGTGGGCGTAGGGCTCCCAGTCCGTGGCGCAGTGGATGTAGCCGCCCACGGCCAGCTTGCGCGCCAGGCGCGCCACCAGCGGCGGCTGGATCAGGCGGCGCTTGTTGTGCCGCAGCTTGTGCCAGGGGTCGGGGAAGAACACGTGGATGCCGGCCAGCGAGCCGTCCGGCAGCATGTGGTCCACCACCTCCACCGCGTCATGCGCGCAGATGCGGATGTTGGTCAGGCCCTGCTCGCCGATGCGTTTGAGCAGTGCGCCCACGCCGGGCTCGTGCACCTCGCAGCACAGGAAGTTGTCGCCGGGGCGCACGCCGGCGATGTGGGCCGTGGCCTCGCCCATGCCGAAGCCGATCTCCAGCACCGTGGGCGCCTGCCGGCCGAAGGCGGCGGCGAAGTCCAGCGGCTGGCCCGTGTAGGGCTGCAGGAACTGCGGGCCGTACACCTCGAAGGCCTTGGCCTGGCCCGTGGTGGTGCGGCCGGCGCGGCGCACGAAGCTGCGGATCGCGCGGGGATGGGCCACGCCCTCGGGCGCGGCGTTGTGGGAATCCTTGTTCTCGCTCATCCCCGTATTGTCGCGGCCCAGGCCCCGGTTGCCGCGGCCAGCCAGGACGGAATGTCAGTCCCTGGCGCCCGCAGGCCCAGTCGCTCGCCGGCGTCCCGCAGGCAGCGCAGGGGATCGGTGGTGTCCAGCGGTACGGCGCCGTTCTGCTTGGACAGCTTCTCACCGTGGGCCCCCAGCACCAGGGGGGTGTGCAGGTAGCGGGGCCGGGGCAGGCCCAGCGCCTGCTGCAGCAGCACCTGCCGGGCGGTGTTGTCCGCCAGGTCCTCGCCGCGCACGACGTCGGTCACGCCCTGGTCGGCGTCGTCCACCACCACCGCCAGCTGGTAGGCCCACAGGCCGTCGGCGCGCCGCAGCACGAAGTCGCCCACGGCCTGCGCCACGTCCTGCCGCTGCGGGCCCAGGCGCCGGTCCGTCCAGTCCACGGGCGCCGCACCCTGGGCCAGGAAGCGCCAGGCCCGCGCCGGTATGCCGTGCAGGCCGTCGCGGCAGGTGCCGGGGTACACCAGCTCACCATGGCGCTCGCGCGGGTGGCCCGCGGCCAGCTGCGCCTGCTCGATGTCCTTGCGCGAGCAGCCGCAGGGGTAGGCCCGTCCCTGCGCCACGAGCCGGTCCAGCGCCTGCTGGTAAAGGTCCCCGCGCCGCGACTGCCACACGGGCGGCTCATCGGGCACCAGCCCGCAGTCGGCCAGTTGCCCCAGGATGCGTTCGTCCGCTCCCGCGACGCAGCGCGGCGTGTCCACGTCCTCGATGCGCACCAGCCAGCGCCCGCCGTGGGCGCGCGCATCCAGCCAGCTGGCCAGGGCGGCCACCAGCGAGCCCGCGTGCAGCGGGCCGGTGGGGGAGGGGGCGAAGCGGCCGGTGTAGGTCAATGCGCGGCCAGCGCCAGCTCCAGCCCGGAGACGAAGGCGTCTTCCACACGGTGGCCGATGCACCAGTCGCCGCACAGGCCGATGCCGGCCTGGCGATCCCACAGGAACGGCTCGCCCAGCGGCTCCTGGGTCTTGGCGTACAGCCAGCGGTGCACCTGGGCGTGCGTGGGCGCGGCGCGGATGCCCGTCACCTCGGCAAAGCCCTTGAGCAGCTTGGCCGTCACGCGTTGGGGGTCGTCCTCCAGGTGCTCCTGCGACCAGGCGGGGCTGGCCTGCACCGTCCAGCGCTCGATCAGCGCGCGCCCGGGCTTGGACGACTCGCGCGACAGCCAGGCGATGCGGTGGTGCGTGCTCATGGCCGCGTTCCACTGCGGGCCCAGGTGGAACATGCCGGGCTGCTGCGCCTGCGGGAAGGCCACCATCAGCGTCCAGCACGGCGCCACCTTGACCTTCTCGACCCGCTCGGCGAAGGCCGGTGCCAGCGACGAGGCGCGCAGCAGGGCGGCGGCCTGCACGCTGGGGATGGCCAGCATCACCTGGTCGAAGCCCGAGTGCACGTGCACGGTCTCGCCCGGGCCTTCGGTGCGCAGCTGCCAGCGCGCCGGCTCCAGCGTGTCGCGCTCGATGCGGGCCACCCGCGTCTCCAGGTGCACGCGGCCGGCCTGCGCCAGGGGCTGCGCCCAGGCCTGGCCCAGGGCGTTCATGCCCGGCACGGCCACCCAGTGGGCCTCCAGGCGATTCAAGGCGGCCTCGGCCACCCGGCCATGGGGGTCGAGCACGCGCACGGCATTGGCGCTCCAGGGCTTGCACAGGCCGGGGTGCAGCTGGATCACCCGGGCGAAGCGCTCGTCGCGCACGGTGAAGTACTGCGCGCCGTGGTCGAAGCCGCCGAAGGGCGTCTGCCGGCAGGCCATGCGCCCGCCGTAGCCGCGGCTCTTCTCGAACACCGTCACCTCATGGCCGGCCTGGGCCAGGGTGCGGGCGCAGGCCAGGCCCGCGATGCCGGCGCCGATGACGGCGATGCGACGGGGGGAGGAGGGGGCGGGGGCGGGTTTCTTGGACGGCATGGTCTGGTGATTGTGGCATCAGGAAAAGGTCGGTCCGCCCTGGCGCTGCAGCAGCGCGTCGCGGGTGGCGGGCTGTTCGAGCCGGTCCAGCCACCATTGCAGCGCGCGGCCGGGGCGGCTGGCCACGCGCCAGGCGTAGCAGGGGCTGGCAATGCGGTTGGGGCGTTCCAGGCGGCGGGCGACCAGCCGGCCGGTCTCGATGAAGGGGCGCGCCAGCGGCTCGGGCAGGAAGCCCGCGCCCAGGCCGCGCAGCTGCGCATCCAGCTTGGCCCGCATGGTGGGCACGGTCAGCACGTCCTGGCCGGCCAGCAGGCCCAGGGTCAGGCCGTTGCCGCGCGTGACCGAGTCGGCCACGGCCACGGCCCGGTGCCGGCGCAATTCCTCGTCGCCCAGGGGCTCGGGCAGGCGGGCCAGCGGGTGGTGCGGCGCCACCGCGAACACGAAGCCGATGTCGCCCATCGCCCGGCTGCGGATGCCGGCATGGTTGCCCGGCTCCAGGGACACGCCCAGCGCCAGGTCGGCCTGGCCGGACACCAGTGCGTCGAGCGTTCCGGACAGGGCCTCGTCCCGTAGCCGCAGGCGGGTCAGCGGCGCCACGTCCAGGAAGGCCTGTGCCAGCTCCATCACGGTGTGGCAGGAGATCACGGTGTCCACCGCGATCGTCAGCTGCGACTCCCAGCCCGTGGCCACGCGGCGCACGCGGTTGGCCACCGCATCCACCTCGTCGAGCAGGCGTTCGCCCTCGCGCAGCAACTCCTCGCCGGCCGGCGTGAGCCGGGCCTGGCGCGAGCTGCGGTCGAACAGCAGCGCATCCAGCGACTCCTCCACCTGCCGCACCCGGTAGGTCACCGCGCTGGGCACCAGCCCCAGCGCCCGCGCCGCCGCCGCGAAGCTGCCGGCCCGCGCCACCGCCTGCAGCAGGGCCAGGGTGTCGGGCGTCAGGACTTCGCGGGGACCGGGCATGGGGCGAACAGTCGTTCAGTTTTTTTGAATGATGCCATCAAACCCGGGCGCCTTGCCCCTCGGGGCGGCGCCCTAAAGTCCTTTCCATGCTGACCCTTCGCAAATCCCAGGACCGCGGCCATGCCAACCACGGCTGGCTGGACTCGTACCACAGCTTCTCCTTCGCGAGCTACTACGACCCCGCGCACATGGGCTACGGCCCGCTGCGCGTGATCAACGAGGACCGTATCGCCCCCGGCACCGGCTTCGGGGCCCACGGCCACCGCGACATGGAGATCATCAGCTACGTGCTGCAGGGCAACCTCGCACACAAGGACAGCATGGGCAACGTCAAGGGCATCCCGCCCGGCGACGTGCAGCGCATGAGCGCGGGTACGGGCGTCATGCACAGCGAGTTCAACCACGCGCCCGAGCAGGTCACGCATTTCCTGCAGATCTGGATCGAGCCGAACCAGCGCGGCATCGCGCCGAGCTACGAGCAGAAGACCTTTCCCGAGGCCGACAAGCGCGGGCGCCTGCGCCTGGTCGCCTCGCCCGATGCGGCCGAAGGCTCGGTGACGATCCATGCCGATGCGCGCCTGTTCGCCGGCCTGTTCGACGGCGATGAGGCCGCCTCGCTGCCCCTGGCGGCGGGCCGCAAGGCCTACGTGCACCTGGTGCGCGGCGCGCTGCGCGTCAACGGCACGGCGTTGCAGGCCGGTGACGCCGCCAAGCTCGAGGGCGAGGACGCCGTGCGCCTGGCCGCCGGCGCGCAGGCCGAGGTGCTGGTCTTCGACCTGCCGGCCTGAACTTTTTTCCCTTTCGATCCCTTTTCCGTCATCAACCCCCGCAACCACAGGAGCACTTCCACCATGGCATCCATCGCAGTCGTCTACCACTCGGGCTACGGCCACACCCAGCGCCAGGCGCAAGCCGTCGCCGAAGGCGCGGGCGCCACGGCCCACCTGGTCGCCATCGACGCCGAGGGCAACCTGCCCGAAGGGGCCTGGGAGCAGCTGCTGGCCGCCGACGCCATCGTCTTGGGCTCGCCCACCTACATGGGCGGCCCGAGCTGGCAGTTCAAGAAGTTCGCCGACGCCTCCTCCAAGGCCTGGTTCACCCAGGCCTGGAAGAACAAGGTCTTCGCCGGCTTCACCAACAGCGCCAGCACCAACGGCGACAAGTCCAGCACCATCGGCTACTTCATGACCCTGGCCATGCAGCACGGTGGCGTGTGGGTCGGCACGGGCATGATGCCTTCCAACAGCAAGGCCGCCACCCGCAACGACGTCAACTGGATGGGTTCGGCCGCCGGCGCCATGGCCACCACGCCGTCGGACGCCTCCGTGGCCGAGATGCTGCCGGGCGACCTGGAAACCGCGCGCCAGTTCGGCGCCCGCGTGGCCGAAGTGGCCCGCAAGTGGGCCAAATAAGGCGCATCATGGCGGGTGACTGCTGCCACCGCAGCACCTGAGAGGAGAGCCTCCATGCCTGCCGCACTCCAACTGGCGGGACACGAGAAGGACCTGGGCGGCGGCTTCGTCGTGCGCCGGCTGCTGCCGGCGGCGCGTTGCCGCAGCGTGGGTCCTTTCGTGTTCTTCGACCACTTCGGGCCCGTGACCGAACGGCCCGGCACGGACCACGATGTGCGGCCTCACCCGCACATCGGCCTGGCCACCGTGACCTACCTGTTCGAGGGCGCGATGATGCACCGCGACAGCCTGGGCACCGAGCAGCTGATCGAGCCGGGCGCCATCAACTGGATGACGGCCGGCCGGGGCATCGTGCACTCCGAGCGCCGGCCGGCGCACCTGCGCGATGCCGCCTTCACCAACCACGGCCTGCAGCTGTGGGTGGCGCTGCCGCAGGCGCTGCAGGAGGCACCGCCGGCCTTCGCGCACACCCCGGCGAAGGACATTCCCGAGGTCAGCCTCGGCGAGGGGGCGGACCCGGCCTGCGTCCGGGTGCTGGTGGGCGAGGCCTTCGGCGTGCGTTCGCCCGTGGTGCCCGCCTCCCCCACGGTGTACCTGGACATTCGCCTGCCCGCCGGCCGCGCGCTGGCGCTGCCCGCCCTGGCGCCGCAGCTGGCGGTGTACCCCGTCGAGGGCGAGGTGCGGCTCGATGGCGAGTCCTGGCCGGTCGGCCGCATGGCGGTGCTGGGCGCGGGGGAGGGCGCCCGCCTGGAGGCCGGCACGCACGCGCGCCTGGCCGTGGTGGGCGGCGAGCCGCTGGACGGTCCGCGGCACATGTGGTGGAACTTCGTCCACAGCGACCCCGACCGCATCCGCCAGGCCGCGCAGGACTGGGAGGCGGGCGGCTTCGAGCGCGTGCCCGGCGAGACCGAGTCCATCCCCTTGCCCGAACGGCGCTTCGTCCCGCCGCAGCCGCTGTAGGCGTTCACGGCGGCCGGCCGGCCGTCCGTCCGGCCGGATCCCGCGGCCTACTGGCCTGGCTTGGCTGGCCCTGGCTTCTTCCCGGTTTCCGCGGCCAGCGCCACCAGATGCAACATCATGAGGCCGCCCTTGTCCGGGCACTGGACCTGCACGGCGCCCCCGGTCAGCCCGTCGGGCATGGCCCCGGCGATCCCGATCAGGACGGTGGCCTCCCTTTCGAGGTTCAGGTAGGCCGCGTGCGAGAGGGTTGCCTTGTAGACCGGCCGGATGGCGGCCAGGAAGCGGGCCTCGTTGGCATCCCCCGGCTGGGACCGCAGGAACCAGTCGCCGAAGTACGCCTTGCCCGCCCGCAGGCCGCCGACCTGGCTTTCGCCCTGGGCATTCGGCTGGTCGCTGACCACCTGCCACAGCCGCGTCCCGACGGGAAACTTCACCGCGAGCACCTTGGTGCCTTCCTTCCACGGCGGGTCCTTGCCCTGGCTGCGGGCGATGGCGTTCACTTCCCCGGCCGTGAAGACGTACTGGAGCTGCGCGCCCTTGGGCATGTACTGGCGCACGGCCACCCGCCAGTCGTCGGAATCCAGCGCCAGCGTCGGGCGCTTGACCACGCCGTCCTTCCCCTGTTCCTTGCTCGCCTTGATGAGGGCGAGCTCCGCCTCCGTGAGCTTGAACAGGGCGGGATCCATGAACGCCGTGCGCGCGTCCACCTCGCCCTCCAGGCAGGCCGCCTCGGCCACGACGGACTGGAAGCGAGATGTCTCCAGCTCAAGGGCGCCGGGCACCGGGTCGTGCTCCACCATCTGCGCATGGAGTTCGTCGGGCGTCAGGTCCTCCAGGGCCCGGGCTCCCTTCGCGTCCCGCAGGGCGGGGGAGCTCGTGGCCGGCTGGCCGCGGGCCGGGCCGGCTTGCGCGCGGGGCACGGCGGGCAGCGAGGTCGCCTGCCGGTTCCGCACGCCCTTGCCCGGGGACGCCTCCCCCAGCGCGGGGGAACTCGTGGCCGACGCGAAGGAGCGCGCCGCGGACATGCCGGGCGGTCGCAGGGCGGCAGCCTGGACCGGGGTCCCGCCCAGGGTCTTGCCCACCTTCGCCGCCAGTGCGCCCGACTCCGGGCCGGTGAGCTTGGCCTTGGCCAGTTGGGCGGCCGTCGGAATGAACCCCTTGCCCAGCTTGTGCATGCGTGAACTCCTGGTGCGACCGTCCGGGCCGCGGGGTGTCCGGACGTCTACGTCAGATGTTCGTCAGTAACTAGACGGATGAGCGGGTTCCGCCGAGCGTGGCTGCGCGTTTCACTATGATGCGCGGCATGAACCTGGCTGATGTGTTCCCTTGGTACGACTGGCTCGCGCTGGCGTGGTTCTTCGCCGTGTGGTCGGGCTATGCCTGGTACTCCCGGGCGGCCAGCGCCCGGGGCGAGACCCTGCTGGCGGTGACCAACCGCTGGCGCCGCGCCTGGCTGGTGCAGGCCACGGACCGCGAGAACCGCGTGGTCGACAGCACCATCGTGCAGGCCCTGTCCAACAGCCCCTCGTTCTTCGCGTCCACCACCATCCTGATCATCGGCGGCCTGCTGGCGCTCATGGGCACGTCCGACAAGGCGGCCGAGATGGTGGCGGACCTGCCGTTCGCGGCGCGCACCAGCATGCTGGCGCTGGAGCTCAAGCTGCTGCTGATGCTGGTGATCTTCACCTTCGCGTTCTTCCGCTTCACCTGGTCCATCCGGCAGTACACCTTTGCGGCGCTGATGGTGGGCGCGATGCCGCCGCCGGGTGAATTCGCCGCCAGCAAGCAGGACCGGGAGGCCTACGCCGACCAGGGCGCTGCGCTGGTGGGCATGGCGGCCGAGTCGTTCAACGACGGCGTGCGGGCCTACTACTTCGCCTTCGCGGCGATCGCCTGGTTCGTCTCCCCGCTGGCCTTCGCCCTGGGCGCGGCGCTGGTGGCGGCCGTGCTGTACGGGCGCGAGTTCCAATCGAACGTTCTGCACGTGTTGCGCGGGCGCTGACCCGGCCGGGGGGCAATCCCAACGCCCGTAGGTCCGGGGAGGGGGCGCATCCGTTCAGCTCCCATCAGCTTCCCAAAGCCACCTGACCACCGGGTTGCGGCCCGGCAACCCCTTGCCGACACTGGCCGGCTTTGGCTGCCACCCGGCGGCAAGGGAGTTGATCCATGGAAAACAAGGCCACGGGCGCGAATCGCCCGGCGGTGCAGCCGTTTGCGCTGACCTCTGCATCCAAGTCCGCGTCACAGTCCACGTCACAGTCCGCATCAAATTCGGCCTTCACGACCGCGACCTCGGTCACGACCAGCGGCCCCGCTCGCCCGCTGGCCATGCCACCCGTCCCCACCGCGCGCGCGCACTTGCAGAAGGCGGGCGCGGGCGGCGTCAGCCAGGGGGAGGCCGGCGCGGCGCTGTCCACTCGCCAGGCCAGCACCATGCTCGACCCGGCCCTGGCCAAGCTCAAGGCGCTGGCCCGGGAACTGGAGGGCGTGCGCCCCGAGGCCATCCCGGCGCGCAGCGTCGGCCAGGCCTCGCGGCTGCTGCAGGCGCCAATGAGCCTGGCCTCCTGGGACCGCATCGACCGGCTGGTGACGGCCTGGATCCGCGAGGTGGTCCGCTGCGAGCCGGGGCCCGGCGCCACGGGCCCCGAGCAGGTCGTGCTGCCTCCCGCCATGGTCGAAGCCTTCTTCGAGTTGCTGGCGTGCATGGACGACGAGCGGCGGGACGGGATCCTGGCCTGCGGATTCCAGGCCCTGCGAGACGTGAGAGCCGCGGAGGGCGCGGAACTTCAGCTCAGCCATGACACCGAGGTCGCGCTGGTCGATGGACTGCTGGCCAGCTGCCTGCGCCATGCCCAGGACGCCTGTGCCGCCTCGCGGCGCGATCCCCCCGGGTTGCGGGACATGGACGTGCGCACCGGCGACTCGCGTGCGGTGCGCCACCTGGCGCGCGTCATCCGCGAAAGCAGCGACCCGGCGGCCCACCTGGCCCGCGCGGCCGGCCGCATCGCCCGCGTCGACCCGCCGCTGCACCCGGTCGTCCTGCAGCGGCTGGTGGCCGCGGTGGCCGCCGGGGTTTTCGCCGCCTCGCACGAGGATCGCCCCGCGCCCCAGGCCCTGGCCGCCTTCATCGCGCCGCTGCTGGCCCGGGACGATCGCCTGCCCCTGGCGGCGCTGGTCCACGCCGGGCTCGGGTTGGCCGGCGAGACGGTCCACAGTCCCTGGTGGGCCTCCGGCATCGCGCCGGACGGCAAGTCTGCGCAGTGGGTCCTGCAAGACAGCACGCGGGTCTTCATGCAGTCCTTGCTGGCGCATGCCCGGGACGTGGCGCCCGCCCGCCTGGGCGCGATGGTGATGGCCATGGTCCATGCGCAGAACCTGGGGCCCCTGCCTTCGAAGGGTGGGCTGGGCGAAGCGGCCGTGACCGCCTGCGTGGAGGCGATCGTGCGCGCCGATCCGCCCGTCACGCCGGCGCAGCGCACCGCGATGGTGGCTGCCATCGGCCGCGAGCTGGTGCCGCAAGGACGCCAGGCCTCGAACTTCGCCATCCTCGATGGCCTGCTGGCCAAGGCCTGCAGCGCGGCGCGGACGGGCCTGGACGGCCCGCAGAAGGCCGCCGTCGACGATATCGAGCGCGGCTGGCAGCTGGCGCTGGACCCGGCGTCCGTCCTGCGGCTGGAGGGCTGGGACGAGCGTGCGCGCTTCGAGCTGCTGGAGCTGCTGCTGGTGGTGCGCGGGCGGATCGAGGACCCGCAGGCGGCCCTGGAATCCATCGGGGCGCTCAAGCTCGACGCCTCGCGCGAGTGGATGCGGGCCGAGCTCGCACTGCGCCTGGCGTCGGGGACGAGCCTGCACCTGGCGCCGTCGGGCTGGCATGTGCTCCACCAGGCCC
>JACCDX011685307.1_pt1 | contig 19019 bp, 26 predicted proteins | sample 7449681 | NCBI WGS metagenome assembly JACCDX01 (sample SAMN15323450, study PRJNA562643) | freshwater metagenome | isolation source: river surface water | place: USA:Blue River Watershed | collected 2017-08-18
ATAGGGGAACCAAGGTTCCCCCTATGACCCCCTCCTTTTTATTAAAGGATGATTGAGTATTTTAAATTCTAAAAAAAATATTAATGTATCGTATTATACTTATAATATTATAATTCGATAAGAATATAAAGGAGGGGGTCATAGGGGGAACCTTGGTTCCCCTTATATAGATTGTAATAATTCGCCATTCTTGTAGACAGAGCATTTGAATTTCTGTTCCGTTGGTCGGCTACATGCTACCTTATTCGAAATCAAGTCGTCGTAATAAAGAAGTTTCGGGTCGTTGGATTGTATTAATACATACCACATTGCTCCCCACATCATACCTACGACAGAACCAAGCATAATTCCAATTGGTGTGGTACAGTTATTTGTTTTCTTTACTACACAATCAATCGCATACATAATAAGCAATACTACGATTAACGGGAAATTAATCAGTTGACTCGACATCATTGGTATCAACAAGTAAGTAATGGTATATAAAAATAAGGCGCTATTGAAGGAAGGTATACTAAATAAAGGAACAGGAAAATGGAATAATTGACAGGTTGGGTCGGGTACATGACTTAAACCCGCATATCGAACCGTTTGTTGAAATAACATGACGATGAAAAACAAGAAAATGACTCCTGCTAGATAGATAATACCCTTAAGGTTTGAATTGATGATGGATATAAATACTAATACAATAATCAAAACAAAGGGAGATATCATGGAAAAGAAACTAAAAAAGGATGGATAATTCGGTGGTATAGTATCTCTTTTAGGTAGTTGGGATAACATTAATTAAATTAAAACAATATTAAAAATATTTAACATTAATTATGAAATGGGAATTCCAAGTTATTTTTCATATGTATTAAGAAATCACACCAAAATTATCAAACGGCTTCATAGTGTTAAACTTCACACTCTTTTAATAGACGCGAATTCGTTCATTTATGACGTAGTTCATGAAGGAAACACTAACATTTATGAAAATGTATACAAGAAAATAAAAGAACTAGCTATTAAACTAAAGGTCACCTCTGTTTTTGTTGCGTTTGATGGTACGGCGCCACTAGCAAAAATGAAACAACAAAAACAGCGGCGTTATAAATCTTGGATTACAAAGAAAATTTTAAATCAGAAAAGTGCCTGGAATACCAATGTCATTACTCCTGGAACCCAATTCATGAAAGAGTTGGATGAGTATTTGAAACCGCGGTTCGAGAAGGATGGATATATGTTCAGTGGTTCCAATGAACCTGGTGAAGGAGAGCACAAATTATTCGATTATCTTCGTAAAAATCCCCGAAAAAATACAGTCGTATATGGATTGGATGCGGACCTTATTATGTTAGGTCTATTACATGTGGCTAAATCTCCTAAATTGTTTTTGTACCGCGAGACAAAACATTTTTCTTATATGTCAGGAATTGATGAGAAGGCAGATTATGTGTTTAGCGTGGATGAAATGGCATCACAAATATGCGAACATATAGGGACGGTCCAAAATTATTGTCTCTTATGTTTTTTATGTGGAAATGATTTTCTTCCTCATTTTCCTTCCATCAATATCCGGAATCATGGCATCGAATATTTGCTTGAAATATATAAAAAACACATTCAAGCAGATGATATTGTGGTTGGAACAAAAATCCAATGGCATACCATTAAAAAATTATTTATGGTATTAGCGGAACAAGAGAAGGAATTGATTCTTAAAAACATTGAATGGAAGAAAAATCTAAAGGTTTATTCCAAAAACAAGGAGGATGAGCTGAACCACTTACCTTTACGAGATTCTACAGAAGAATATTTAATTGAACATTATGATAAGTATTATCCGTATCTTTTTGGACAACAAGACAGTAAACCTATTTGCCAGAACTATCTTAAAATGTTTGAATGGACTTGGTTCTATTATCATGGAATATGTAAAAGTAATTACATGGTCTATGATTTTAACATTGCTCCATTGTTCACTTCATTGATTCAGAATCTCCCTTGTTTTATTAACGAAGATTTTGTCTCGGAAGACTCAACACCCCCAGTGAACCAACTCACACAATTGGCTTATGTACTTCCTTATGCGGATTACGAAGGAGTTCTGTCGACGGATGTAATCAAAAAAGTCGAGGCACATTTTCCACAATTGTGTAAGTATAATTTCCCTGTCGACTATAAGTTTTGTAAATTCTTCTGGGAGAGTCATGTTGATTTTAATTACGTCAATATCAAAGAACTAGATAGGATAATTAATGAAGTAGGCAAGTAGTGCTTCCGGCACAGCCTCCCCGGTGTCTACGGGTTCTACGCATTTTTCTTGATTTTCTTCGGTGAGTTCTTCTCTTGGTCATTGTATATATTATGAATATAAAAAATGACAAGGGCATGATTAAGGAGGGCACAGCCCTCTTATAATGGGTCATAGGTGTAAGCGTAGCAAAGAACGTGGTTCCCTTACAAGGGGAGGTCTTAGGAGGGCACAGCCCTCTTATAAGGGGTCATAGGGAACCTTGGTTCCCTTACTTTGAAAGTATCTTCATTGATATTGTCAAAATAGTTCATCAAAATGGCGTGTGCGTGTGGAACCCTTTTACTAATATCGACCAAGGATTCCGGATAATAAGCATTGAATGATTTTATGGTAAGAACACCATCTGGTTTCATTATCCAAGGCAAATACTTAAAATTCTGGGTAAAATAGGACAATGGACATGTCTGTAACATAATCATATCGTAATGTCCACAATGATTTTTGATGAAATCATAGGATTCGAGTCGAACGACCTTATCTTTTGAAGTAGGGTCAAACAATAATTTATAGTCCGCATCATACAATGTTTTATCATGCGAACTATAGTCTATCATGTATTCAATCTGGATGTTATAAGTACCGTAATATTCGTGTATATATTTCTCGATTTTCTTTACTGTAATATCAACGGAACAAGCATGGGATAGTCTGTTACCAGGCTGTACATCATAATGGTACGATTTTTTTCGTTGACACATCACGAGTACTCGTATCGGTTCCATATTCTTAATTATAGTTGACACATTTATTTAAAGACAATTTTTAAATAAATGTATATGATTGGCAAATACATCGCAAAAGGCATTCCAAGGTGCGCAAATTGTATTTACTTTAGGTCTGGTTCGTGTATGAAGTTTTTGGGGTCACACCATAAACCCATTGATGCCGAAATCGCCAGATACAATGACCTTATGTGTGGGTACAATGGAACGCAACATAAGTCAGGAGAATTAATGGTGATTAAACCAGTTTTAAAAGAGTTTATCATGCAACCTCATATTTAGTTTATATAAAAATAAATTAAAGTAACTATTTACTATTATATATTCATGTCTAAAGTATCCGAGGATATCAAGCTTGATTTTAAAGATGTTTTAATTGTTCCGTGTAACTCCGTTTTAAAATCAAGAAGCGACGTTTCTTTGCTACGTACCTTTACATTTAGGTATTACCCAAGAGGATTGACGTGTATTCCAATTATTGCTTCCAACATGAGTACGGTAGGAACCGTTTCTATGGCAAATGAATTGTCGAAAGACCGTATTTTAACTGTATTACATAAATATGTTCCTGAAAAAGAATATGACCTTTTGCTTACAAAAAAATATACATTTGTCTCGTGTGGTTTGAATGATTTCGAATATACAAAACGGTGTATTCTGGAACATGATTTCGACAAAGTCTGTGTTGATGTTGCGAATGGATATATGGACCAGGTAACAAGTTTTATCCGTCTTCTACGTAGCGAATTTTCTGAAATTTTAATTATGGCCGGGAATGTAGCTACACCTGAACGAGGCGTAGAATTAATTGACGCAGGCGCGGATATTATCAAATATGGTATTGGTAGTGGAAGCGCTTGTCTCACGCGACTCAAGACTGGTGTTGGTTATCCTCAACTATCTTGTATTCTTGATTCCCAAGAACAGGTCCATCGTGCGGGTGGATACATAGTAAGCGATGGTGGTTGTAGTAGCCCGGCGGATTTATGTAAGGCATTTGGTGCTGGGGCTGATTTTGTGATGTTGGGTGGGATGCTAGGTGGGCATCAAGAGAGCGAAGGAGATGTCATTGAAGTAAATGGCAAAAAGAAAATGTTGATGTATGGAATGTCTTCTAAGACGGCACAGGAAAAATTCAATGGGGGTATGAATGAATATCGTACGAGTGAGGGACGAAGTTTTTTACTCGACTATCGTGGACCAGTAAAAGAAACCATACATGATATTCTTGGTGGATTGCGAAGTTGTGGTACCTATGTTGGATGCGACCGTATTGAATATTTTCCTGAAAAAATTAGATTTATCAAGGTGAATCAACAGTTGAATAATCCCTATAACTAAGGGAAACCAAGGTTTCCCCTAAGACCCCTTCCTTTCAGAACGAAGTGCTTCGCCTAAGCAGTCACTGTGTACCTTGAGCCCCCTTGAGAACCCCGTTTAGAATGTTTTCTTCTATGTCTCCCTTTAAGCCTTGTGTTTCAATATCAAATAAGTCAAGAAGATACCAAAGAAGTTCTTAGCAAATAAGTCAAGAATATTGTAACACATATTTTTCATTTTGTAGGACATGGTGGCGGCCACACCATAGAGCGACCAGAAAAACAAGAAATAGAAATACAGTTTATACCCATCCTTAGTTAGATTGGCATAATTAGTGTAAATGATATAATAGTAAATGATGAAGGGGATGAATCCAAGGATTACTCCTTGTGTAATGGGTATCACCTTTGTCTCACCCAAATATCCAAACAAAAGCATCAACCAATTCAATACTAACACCACACTGATTGTCTTGAATTCTTGTTTAAAAAGACCGAAAAACTCGAGGCTTTCGCTTTTGTCCTCTTCTCTTGATTTCAAATAAATCAAATAAAAAATAAGATTGACTAACATTGTAGGCGTGGTTACAACCCAATCAAAATATCTCTTTGGAGTAATATTTGCGATTTGTTTAAAATGAAAAAGCCAATACAAATAAAATGAACCTTCTATGAACTGTACTAAAACCTCTAATATCATCATTTGCCTTAAAAATAAAAACTTAGGCGGTAAATTAACAAACAACATAATAAATTCAACAATACCTGTTATGAATTGTATGGCTACTGAGGTTAATAAAGTATTATACATTCCAAGATTCGTCATTTATATATAAAATTGATTTTATTATTTATTCCTAGGTTTTCAAGAAAAGAATGAACATCACACAGGATACTCAAAATACATTTATTATAGACAATGGTTCAATCTTTATTATGATTGCGTTCATGATTTCTGTATTAATATCAGTATATCTTTTTAGAATTATTTGTAGGGAACCGAAAGTAATTCCATTTGTACAAGGCGTCCAGGTCATCGAGATACCTATCGCATCAAGTATTTCAACACAGACAGTAGATAATGAACATGTAGGTATCGTACTTTAAATCATATAAACACAAAACGATAATGATGATAGATTCATTATCTTATGCCGGGTTTACTGTTTTTGCGGTGCTCATTTTGTTGTTTAAAATTGAATAGATTGAAATAATCAAATGAATCGTAAAATGACACCCTTTCCTACGCCTGCTCCTCATATACATGTTCGTTCCTTCCCGTCTAGTATTTTATTTATTGTAATGGGTCTATCGTTTATGTTATTTCTATGTATCATCATGTTGAAAATTTTATGTGGTTTTCCTGAGTGTGGACCACGACCTCAAGTTGCGGTTCCTGTTGTAATTGAAATACCTATTGCGATAAGTATTTCAACTCAAACGGTGGATGATGAACATATTGGTGACGTTATTTAAACGTTATTTAAACATATTTACTTGTGGTATTACGAATCAATTTGAATGACCCGTCTTTTAAGCTGATATACTCATCATAATTAGACGATACGCGGTATTTTTGCTGGACGGCGACGTAGATTTCCCTTTTTTCTTGGTACATTTTTAATAATTATATAGTTATTTTTATATCGTTTATATAATGAATATACGCGAAGTAATAAGAGCCAGAGTTACAGAACGAAAAAAGGCAAATCGAAACAGACATAAAAGTCAGACTAAAAAGCCTTCCGGGCATCCAAGAAGCGTTCCAAATCATCTTAAGGATATGTTAATCATACGTAAAAAAATAAATAAATTAGAAAAAAAATCTAGACCTAAGTTACGATTACATCTTGAGAGAGAATTATATTTACACGATGGAATAAATTATTTGGTTAAAACTTATAAAGATAAAAGAATAATGAAGTGGTTTTGGACGCCTAACTTCATTAAAAATGGCTTACCACAGACAACTGATGTATATGATTATGATTTTGAACATGACCTTAAAACGATTCATCAGTCCTTAACTCGTGAACATTTAAGACCACGAACTGAATTATTGAATTGGTTTGCTGAACAAGTAGAAATAATAACCGATGAAATCCTAGAAAAATACCCAAAGTTAAAACCAATCACTGAACTAGAGAGATATGCTTTGTTTCGCTATTGGACCGTGGGGGCGCTTAGTAACATTAGTCTTTCAGTTGCTCCTGAGAAAAAACGCGAATGGGGAATTAATTTCGAATTGTTTGGTTCATTTTACAATACAGATAATCCATATTGTGGATTATATCCAGAACTAGAAGAAAGATGTGTCAGCGATGTGTTTCGTTTCGTGTTACAGCCAGATATGACCATTCTAGTGAATCCTCCTTATACAGAAGAATGGATTGAGAAGGCGTGTGAACTTGTGAATCAATATCTTCAACCGAATACAAACATTGAAATGAATACAACTATTTGGTTAGTCTTACCTGTTTGGAACACAATAGACAGAATGGAACTTGGTCTCGAAATAACTAAAAATATGCCCATATTGGATTCTATGAAATTCTCACCTTACCTGGTAAGTCATGAAATCACTCGATTACCATTTTACAATGGGCTTGAAAAGAAACATGTGTATCTACATGATAAAGTACATGTATACCATTTATCAAATAAAAGGAATATATAATATAATGTTTGTTTACCTACTTGTCTCAAGTGATGGTTCTACTTATGTGGGAGCAACCGTAGATGTCGACAGACGGTTAAGACAACATAATAAGGAAATTAGTGGCGGTGCGCATGCAACTGGAATCAAAGTGGCGAAGGGTGAGACGTGGCGCAGGCATTGTTATGTAAAAGGATTTCCTGATTGGCAAGCATGTCTTCAATTCGAATGGAGATGGAAGCAATTGTCTCGGAAATTATCCAAAACAATACCTCCTCTAGAACGCCGCATGATTGCTTTAGATGAACTTCTACATTTAGAACGACCTACCAGTAAGGCGAAATTATATACTGAGTGGGACCAACTGCCAGAAATCGTTTATGATACTCCATGAATTGTTTCTTTTTGTCAAATAATTCATTCGGTGTATCCCAATCGTTTGTCACGTGGCGATTTACTATTGTATACAATGGATTATAATCTTTAGATGAATCCGAATCATGATAGGTTGGAATCATGACATCTATGTCAGAATATGTAAATCCTCTTTCACATAAATCTGCCCAACTATCATGAGATAACGTTATCAGGGACAAATTATATCTTTTGGGTATGAAGACCATGGTATCTACTACTCTAGGATATATTTTTCTTGATATATGACCACGTTTCCAACATATACATGGATAATGAATGGTTCTCCAACGAGGATTGAATACATTCGAAAATTCTGGTTTAAATTTTAAATCGATTCTGGAGACAAGAATGAAATTATATTTCAAGTCTTTCACATATTTTTTGGATAATTCAAATAAGGGATTGTATCCAATAGGATGGTCTAAAAAAACAGCATGATGGGGTGAATAGATTTTCCTTAAATCGTCATCATATTTGGTTTTATAAGTAAACACAATTGTTTTCCATTTTATATTCGAAAATTGGTTCATGAATTCGAGATGACTTTTACAAGCGTCTATTTGCTGGTCATAAGATGACGATTGTCCTCGAATACGGGTTCCCTGTTCTCCCGTACGGAAGGATTCTCCTATTAATAATAATATACCTTCTGTCATATTATTATTTTAGATATTAAAAATGAACATGTTTCGCAGAACGACGTCCATACCCAGGCGTTTTTATGGCCATTTTGTAGGCCGGCATATTGGGATTACACTCTTTTCGAATGATATGTAAATCAACTGCCGAGGATTTTCCACCTGTGATAGAACTGGCAAGACGAGCGATTCCCCAGGATTGTGCTGTCTGGCTTGGACGTGAACCTGAAGAAAAATAGGCACCCTCTCCCTTTCGAACAATTTGTTTGAGCCCCTTTACAGAGCATCCAGTTCGCCGAGACAACTCTGGTCCTGGTACTATTCGTTCAACCTTGTAGATTCGTTTTGCCTTTTTGACATGTGCTGATTCCTTCTGTTCAAATGATTTAATCTTAGACCGAGTAAAATACTTACCTTGTTTGTACAATCGTCTAGATTTTAAAAGTAGTCCAACTTGTTTTTTCTTATCCTTTTCAGATAGACGTTTTGGAACATATCTTAGGGGAAACATTATAGAACCTAGATAATAAAAATTGATAGAATATAAAGTATTTTTTATTAACATATTAAAATGGCATTTTCACTTCATCTTTACCTTGGTCCTATGTACGCAGGCAAAACATCTCAGCTCATTCGCAACATTGATGATGGAACCATTGTACTTGATTTTAGCGAAGAAATTGGTTGTCATTTTGGGGCTATCGTATCCCATGATAATGTTAAATCGAGATGTATTAAGATGAATCGGTTGTGTAATTTATTCATTACAACCGACATTGACATCATTGATTCTTTTAGAAATGCCAAGAAGATTCTGATTAACGAGGCTCAGTTCTTTCCAGATCTATTGTCGTTCGTAAAAATGATTGAGAAATACTCGCTCAAAGTAGAAGTGTATGGATTGGATGGCGACTTTGAACGCAAGTCCTTCGGGCAAATTTTAGACATCATTCCTTATTGTGATAGTGTAGTTAAACTAAAAGGTAAATGCCATAACTGTAACGAATTGTCTCTCTTTTCAAAGAGGATTACAAGCAATAAGGAACAATATTTAGTGGACGAGACTGCCTATCGCCCAGTATGTCGTCGATGCTATCTGAATTAATATTCGCTACATCTTAATTCGATATATCTTATTGCGATGTATCTTATTGCGGCGAAGTGTTAAAAATATTGTTTGAATAATATCTATGGAACATGATATACATGCTTTTGAGTTTCCATTGAATCAAAACTATTCTAAATTTTTATTTTATTCTAGTTTTATGATTGGAATCTCATCTTGTATTGCGTTTTATATGCAGGATACTATTTTAACCATATTTTTATTCTTATTGTTTTTAACATCCATTAATTATTGGCGTAAACCGGAATATGGGATTCGAAGACAAATTGACATGACTCTATGTGGAATAACCTTGTTTTATTTCGTCACCATTGCGTTTCTATTTCTTCCTGAGTTCAATCGTGTGATGTATATAAATACATCGATATGTGTTGGGGTTTTCTATCTGTTCGAATATATTCTATGTTATCTAAAAAGCGTAAAGTGGATAGTCTTTCATATGGCCATGCATATCTATCTTTCATTTTTTTCTGTAATAGTATTTTCTGTGTTTTTGGAACAACAGTGGAAAAAACGCGGATTACAATTGTTCACAAAGGAGGGAATGAAGGATTTTGTTGACTGTGTAGACAATCTATTAATAGTGTTTGAATGATTGTGTTTTACCTCTCTTATAAAAATTGTCATTCCTTCGTTGTTGTACCATCCTGCGTATCTGATTTACGGACATGGGTTTAGATTTGTTTTCTGGTCCGCCATTTAATATGTTTTGCCTTCTTTGATGCATCTCAAAAGGAACTACTCTCATAATATTTATTGACCCACGTGCCCCCAAACTTTGTCTTAATTCCGATTTAGAGGCTACTCCTGGAATAGTTGGTTCTATTACTTTTCGTTGAGATGGACCTGGTCTTTTAGACTGGCTTCGACTTTTATTCTTACCTTGATTAAATCTTGGTTTAGATTCTTTTATCTGTTCTTTGAATTGTACCTTTTTACCCCAATTCGCATTTCTCGGTAGTGATGGAGGAACATGTATAAAACCGTTTTTACGTGTTGCGCTTGCTCTGGAATTAACTTCATTTAGATTTACCTCTCTAGCATTTTTTCCATGTTTATTTGTAATTTTTGTTTTTCTGAACCATCTAGCCCACATCTTTATATATTAATATGTTATTTTTAATACAGTCGATTTAAAATATAGTCTAACAAAAATATAAAATCTAGTAATAGTTCTTATTATGTTTTTGTAACACATATGATATAAATAGATTAGAATAGAAAGCTCATAATGTATTTTACTATAAGGTTTGCATCTCATACTATATCCCTATTTTCTTTTTTCGTTGATAAATTCTTTGTAAAGAAATGTTCCTACAACAGTTAACAACATAACGATGCTTACCATCTTCAGAAATAATATATCGTGTTGTGTCAATGGAATATCGTGCTGCGGCATTTTATTATTTAGTATAAAAATCTTTATATCAATTTGAATATAATGGACGAATTGAATCTTAAAATAATATTATTGGAAGAGGAGATGCTTTTTTTAAGACAGCAAATAGAACAACTAAAAAAAGGAGATTCGGATGTATATCAGCAAATTCTTGCTAAATACAATCAACCAGAAAAGAAAATTGTATCAGAAAAGAGAATAGTACATGAAAACATCGAATATGTGGTCGATGACAACCGCTTTGTATGGGACTTGGATGGATATAGAGTAGGAGAGTTCAATGAAGGAAATATAATATTTACAAATGATATATGAAACGCGGGAAATATAATATGTTTCTGATTGTACTTTTTTTATTGGTGATTGCGTTCAGTTTTTTTGGAATATTTAAGGAAGGACTAACATGTAGTAAAAATAGTGACTGTACTAGTATTAATGGGTATTGTAGTCAAAAAAATTGTTATGTAAAAAAAGGAGTTAATTCTGTTTGTTATGGTCATGACCAATGTCTTACTAGTTTATGTGAAGGAACGGAAACTGGGCCTGGAGCTAGAGGTGTTTGTAGTGATAAGTATAGACTTGGAGATAAATGTACTTATGATAATTATTGTAGTACGGGAAATTATTGTATAAATGGTAACTGTTCGGTTCCATTAGCAGACGGCGCTGATTGTACTAACAATCGGACTAAGTGTTTATCTAATTCTTATTGTAGGAAATATTCTACAAATCCTGATATTTTTAAATGCGTATCTAAAGACTCGGATGAAGGTAAGGATGGAAAACATTGTAAAGGAGATGCCTGGTGTAATCCTGACTATACTTGTATGGCAGGGGCAAATGTTTGTAAAAAAAGGTATTCATTTACCACAGGAACATCTTGTAACAATAACAATTTATGTATGAGCAAAAGGTGTGTAAGTAATAAATGTACATAGAAATATTATATTAAAATGAATTAAAGTTTTAAAAGCTCATATACCTACATGTCTCAGATAATGATGCCTTCCACTGGAGGTATGGGAGATATTCGGAATACTTTGATGACCATGTTTATGGTAAAAAATGTTCATGGTTCTACAGGCAGTGACATATATGGAACAATCTATATGATGATTGTGACAAGTGTGATTGACATGATCATGAAATATTTTCCTGTTATTATATCGTTTTTTCAACAGAAATACACAAGTAAAATGAGTGACAAAATATCAAGCATGACGACCGACCTTATGGACAATACTCTTAAAAAGAAAATGGGTTCCGTTATCATGGAGATTGTCGTCAATGATGCGTCCAATATTACCTCTCAAGCAATTTTGGATCATATTACAAATCACAAAAACACGGTCTTTGTCAGTTATAAGAAACAGAACTATATGTTGAATCAAAAAGATGTCATTTCATTAGAAGATGATTACTATGCGTGTATGTTGGATAATTCACAACAGGATTCTGAAAATAAACAATCGGAAGTCCAAAAGATTGAAATTTATTCTTTCATCCACAACACAACTGAAATTCGTAAGTTCTTAGACAAACTTACCTACAATTATTCTTTAACTATGAAAAACAAACTCGGAAATCAGCGTTATTTTTTTAACATGACCCCTTACGACACACCAGTTACGATGGAGACCAGTACAACCGGTATTACTAAAACAAAAAATCTGTCTAAGCTTCCACCTGTGTTTGAGTTTATCATGAAACCCTTCCAGACAAATCGTGCATTCAGCAATCTTTTTGGAGAGAAGATGGATACAATACGTGAACGTGTTAAGTTTTTCATCAACAATAAGCGATGGTATGATGAGAAGGGCATTCCTTATACTCTGGGAATTCTTTTGAGTGGTCCACCTGGAACTGGAAAGACAAGCACAATCAAATGTATTGCGAACGAGACAAATCGCCATATCTTTAATATCAATTTGAACCATGATATCACCAAGAAACAATTGGAGAATTTGTTTTTCAATGAGAATGTGATGGTATCCAGTCAAGGACAGAATGGCCGAACTGTCTCGGGACAGGTTTGTATTCCTTTGGAACAACGCCTCTATGTTTTGGAAGATATTGATTGTCAGTCCAATCTAGTATTAGACAGAAGTTTAGAACAAGAAGGACCTCCAGTGTCTCCAGATGCCGTTGACCTTTCCTTTTTATTGAATCTTTTGGACGGAGTTTTGGAGAATCCTGGGCGAATTGTAATCATGACTTCGAATTATCCGGAGCGGTTAGATCGTGCGTTGATTCGTCCAGGGAGAATTGATGTTATTGCCAAGTTTGATTATTGTTCCCATAAAACAATGATAGACATGATTGAATTCTTTTATGATAAGAAGATGACTAATGAAGAAAAGGATAGTATTCGAAATATAAATGAGTTCAGCATCACTCCAGCGGAAATGTCCAAGATTATGTTTGAGAACTTTGGAGATTACCCGAATATGTTCAATCAATTGGATGAACGATTGAATGTAAAGACAGATGAAGTAGAAGGAATTACATTTCTACCGGATGTCATAGAATACGTGGAAGAAAAATGTTTTATAACTAAAGTAGTTGAAGATAACATGATTGACCCTACTGAATTGTTTGAATGGGATAGGCAATCGAATAGAGAGGAACAAATAATCAAAAATGTTCCTAAGGATAATAATATACCTTCGTTCACTTTTATCGAACAATCAACAGAAAAAGCTTCAAAAGATTATGAAAATAGATATAATGAAGAAAGAAATAAATACATAGAAGAAGTTAAAAAATATAAGGAATTGCCTATTGTTGGTGATTATGGAAAGTATTTGAATGATACAGGCATCGACACAGTAGATAATTCAATGTCAACAAACTGGTATACTACATCAAATCAAGAAGTATTAGCTTCTTGAACGTTTCTTGGTTAGAAGTGGTTCCACGTCAATCGGTTTCACTTCTACTTTTACATAATTGTCTGATAAATTTTGATGCATAAAGACCAAGAACATGTCTCGGATTTTAAAATCATATTTTCGTTCCAAAATCGTTCGATACATATTAAGCTGTAAAGAGTAATGTGTATAATTACAATCGTCAAGATGTTGAATCGGTGGTAGCGCCTTCTTCCTGAATGCGGAGGTCATATTCAATTCTTTCGCAAATTTCCAGTCATAAATGCTCAGGGTTCCATCGTCATTTTGAAACAACATATCAATCGAACCACAAATACGAATGTCTTCGTCATAAACCATCATCTCGGTTCGGTATGGGGTCAAGTGCTTATGGTCCTCTGCGAAATTCATAAAGAATTTGTATTCGGGTTTGTCGCACTCTCGAATAATGTCGTTGTAATAATCCTCGATGACCGCATGCATTTCAGTTCCATAGCCAGCTGAGGCGGCGCCGTTTTTTGACCACTGATCCTTGATTTCCTGTTTGGTCATTCCAAAATATTTGCTGTTGGGCCAGTCATCCTTTGCCATCATGCGGTCAATAACAGCATCGGCATCAAACTTTTCAAAGAATGATTTAATCCAGGTTGTACATGATTTATAATACTTATCTCCTTTAATCGTGTAGATATGTCCATCCTCCTGGAAGGAAATATCTTTGTCTCGTGGATGTGGATGAAGATTGGCAAGCATTTTATACTTCATATGAACCATTATGTTTATTTCAATTTATTATAATAATATGGTTCTGTTCTTGACCATTGTTGTATAAATAATTCTATTTATAAAAAAAGGTGTCATAATAAGTGCTTATAACTGTTTTTTTCCCATATCCTGTCTTATAACTATTCATAAGTACAGAATAAACCTTTGTAGAAGAAGTTCCATTTAAGTGTAACCAAAGTAAATAAAAGGCAATTGTTAACAACGATACATTTATTTCATAAATAGTTATTTTCCTGTTCCATACAAAGTATAATGGAATAAATTTAAATAAAAATATAATAACAGAAAATTTGATTATATTATAGGTTGATGCTTTATTATAAATTAAGCCAAAAAGTTCATAAAAATTTATAAGACAACCTAGATAAAGTAACAGAGTAGGAGAGGTAAGAACAATTCCTAACATATACAACAAAAACCAATAAAAAATCCAATAAGAAAATATAAGGTCAATACGAATTGTTTTCATTAATATAAACTTATATTATTGGTAAATTTAACTCTCAAAAAAATACAATAATCCCAGAACAAACTATATATCAATCGTTTTTCTGTTACAACGGGGTATTTTGTTGTATAGATGTGCTGTATGATTTGATAATACGTTAAGGATAGATGATGAAACAACCCAGTTGTCTCTTCCTCGACAAATTCATTATACTCTTCCGGCGTAAGTTCATTCAGCATACAATGAAAATCATGTAGATCTATTTTTTTGTATAACTCCTTCATACATTTATGTTTAAACATCTTCCAGTTTTTTATATCATTTGGGTCTGGCTCAAGTTTTTTAATTTCCCGAAGTATCATTTTATAGTTAGGTTCGTAAATGATAATACGGTCTCTGATACGTTTCACCGTATAATCATCATTATATTCTAGAATTTTATAAATAAGGTCAATGTTTAGTTCTTGTTCCATTATACTTATAAATTATTTTCTACCAGCGTATTTTGAATGACAATCGACTGCAACCAGTCATAGATTTTTTGTAAGGTACTCAATAATTCATCTTTGTGACCTGTAATTCTAAAAATAACTAGTCTTGAATCAAAATTTAAACCGGTTTGACATGTGTCTGGATTAATTCTAAATGTGTTATCATGATATTCGAATATATCTTCGTTGTCTCGGCGATAGGAACAATTAATTCCATTTCGAATACGAGAAATAAATAATTCAAACAATCTCAAATCAAGAATCTCCCCATTTTCCGACATAGTAATTCCGTCCTTAGTTTTCCTTGGATGAAACCATTTAATGGTCCAGTATCGGTCATCCCTTACCGTAAATTCGCCATGTTCACCCTCTTCGTATTCATCTTGATAGACTTTAAAAGAAAATATCGACATTATACTTTGTTATAAATATGTATTTAAATCTATTTGAATTCAATTTTTATTAATCTATTTATTTAGTTTTTAAACCATAAAGAACCATACACGTCGCTGACGCGAATAAAACTCCTCCCCAAATGGTATCCATGATAACAAGGGATATTGGCCAGTTTGTAAAGGATGCTAAGTTGGTAAATTCATATACACCATAGATACCCATTCCAAGTAAGAATGCATCCTTGGCCTTAAGATTTTTCATAATGACAAAGTAATACTCAATCGCAACTAAAAATACATACGCAAGAACAACTCCTACATAATTCGCTTTTAGAGGTGATTTCTGGACACTTTGGATAGTTTTCTTAAAGAAATTATTGTTGATTGTAAAATAAATTCCATCTAAAATAAGAAAAGTAGCAGTAATTATCGCAAGTTCAGCCCAGCACATTATAAGTATTGAATATATTTAAATTTATAAAATGAATATAAAGCCAATACTAGATAATGGTATATAGAAAGAATGCTCTATCAGGTTAAGTGGTTTCAGAAAAAACGCAGTTTTGGTTTTGCGGTAAATGAGGTTGGTGAGGAGGTGTTTGTCCATTACTCTGATATCAAGGTAGATGGATACAAGTATCTCAAGAAGGGCGAGTACATCATGGGTGAGGTTCAGACCATGGACAATGGAAAGAAGAAGTTGGCAAACATTCATGCTCCTATGACTGGAGGTAAGTTGATGTGTGAAGTCGAGCGCGAGAATCAAAAACGTTCTAAGGAGATGGAAGATGACGAGAATTAAAACTGATTTTCTATATATTCCAGAATATATTTTGTTACTTCGTTGTAAGCTTTAATAATAACATATAGTTCTTCACGCGTAAATTCATCCAAGTCCATTTCGTTTAATTGCAACTGATTCATATCATTTATATTTCTTATTACCCTTTTTAATCTTAAATTAATTACTATATTTGATGATATATCATCCATTATATTATCAAATACTTATTATTTTGTTTCTTGCTTTTTTAGGGTATGATTTTTCCTGTTTTTGTTTTTTTGTTTTCTTGATTTCAGATTATTGGTTGGTTGCTTTACAGGTTTTTTTTCTATGAATGGAAGGTTCTCAACCTCAGGTGGAAGTGGCGCGGTTGTGAATTTACGCCAAAAAAAGGATTCCTTCTTGGATGCCGTTTCTATGTCTTCTTGGGTTATTGACGTGTATGTTTTAGGATTCTTTGCGATGTCTGCTCGCATTGCTCTTTTCTCTTCGATTGTGTCTTGATTTTGTTTGCTCATTGGCTGTCCATTTGAATACTTATTATAAATCGATTTTATTTCACTCTTCAGTTGATTGGTTTTTGTTTTGATGTCTTCCCAGTTGTCATATGTAATTTCAAAATCCCTCATAAAATCCTTGCCTGGTTCTGGATGAATCATTGTCAAAAAAAACTCATCTCCTACATGCATGGTGTTGAAAAAGGTAAAGTCTTTTTTTAATAGTTTCTCAACATGATATCGAGACAAACACATTCTGGCATAATGTTTTACAAATTTACCCTGGGATTTATATCTATCCTGTGACTGAATCCTTTCTGAAAAATCATAACGAGACATATTCATGAACTTGACATAAGATGTTCGAATATCATCTGACATGAGGGTATTATAAAAGGTATCAAATGATTTCAGTGGTATACAGGATTCGCTTATAAAAACAAACTTTTGATTGTTTGGGTCTTGCGTGGCTTCTTCCAACAGATTATGATAGGCTTCTGTAATAAATCCCCAACCTGTATTTTCAACTCGTTTTTTAATGATTCTATCTTTTAACCATGGAGTGTGAATCGCAGATGGATGTTTTGGATTGATATAAATGCTATATTTACTCTCTCTCTTTTCAAAATACTTGGTCCAAATCGCAGGTTGGTTTATGTCTCCGATAGTAAGAAACAAAAAGGCAATCTTGTTGGGTGAGTATTCATATGCCATTTTTTGTAAAGAATCTTTATAAACGTAAAACTGATATGGGTTGGAGATATGTCTAGGTATTCCTAATAAAGATATCTTTTTATCGTCATGACGATTTTCTAGTGGTCCATTAAATTCTTCTGTCAATATGAATATTTTTTCCCATAGATGGGTAGGTATATTGTCCAAAATTTCTAATATATTTATATTGATGTATTCCCAAAAACAAAAATAAATATGGATTGCTTTGTCTAGAAGCTGATTTGGTATTTCGTTATTAGGCACAAGACTTAATATCATTAAATCACCATCCTTAGGTACTTCATAGTTCATGTTGGTTAGTTTTCCAAACACTTTAATGTATAATTTTTTTTGTGGAGTATATACTTTGGTTGTTAAGTTGGGTGTTGTTTTTCGAATGAAGAATGATTTTTTACTACTTTCTATATCTGTTTCTAATAACTTCCCAAAAGTTACAGGATGTTTTTGTACAGAATTATCAAGCCAACGAACATAGGTTGTCTTATAATCTCTGAAAACATAGTTGGGGTCTACAAATTTGAGCAGAGACAAAAAATAGATTTCATCCCATGCCCCAATTTTTTTATTGTGATATGTTTTTTGTAGATATTCATCATATCTTTCATAGTTTTCCAGAACAGTTTTTACATCTGGACGACTCATAATCCACCATTGACTTGTTTTCCATATTTTTCCATTATTTTGAATAAGATGAAAAAGAGATTTGGTTTGGAATCTTAAAAAGGATTCTAATTCCATAGGACGAACCAGTGGAAGTGAATCGTAGGCTAGAAGTATATACCAGGAATGTCCGTTTTTATAAGCAGTTTCAAGCATTTTAACGGTTGCGTCTGCGATGTTTTTACTACCCCAGTCTGTTTTATGGTCCGATATTATATATTTTTTCTCGTTTAATATTTTATTTGGTGTTTTTGCGTTTACATATACGCTATAGTTTTTTATAAATTGTTTGGTAGATGTATGAATAATATCATCATAGGTTAAAAATAAAAACCCAAGATTCATTCTGTTTCTATGTGCCATATATATTGTCTATTTATTTTATCTTCTTCTTTTCTTTTAATGGTGGTACAAGAAGAAATGATAATAACATAATAGTAATCATACTCATAAGAACAATAAGTAATAGATTGCTTAATATATCAATGGTTAAGTCGAGTTTTAAGAATGTTCTATAGGCATTTCCAGGTTTAATGTATTGACTAGAAAGATGAAGATGGTTACGAATCAACATTTCAAGAAACCTACGGTTTCCTGAGACCTTCCCTTGTTTTGAATTCAAGAAACCTACGGTTTCCTGAGACCTTCCCTTGTTTTGAATTCAAGAAACCTATGGTTTCCTGAGACCTTCCCTTGTTTTGAATTCAAGAAACCTATGGTTTCCTGAGACCTTCCCTTGTTTTGAATTCAAGAAACCTATGGTTTCCTGAG
>JACCDX011864114.1_pt1 | contig 19018 bp, 32 predicted proteins | sample 7449681 | NCBI WGS metagenome assembly JACCDX01 (sample SAMN15323450, study PRJNA562643) | freshwater metagenome | isolation source: river surface water | place: USA:Blue River Watershed | collected 2017-08-18
AGAACCATCTTTATTAACAGCATCTTTTTCGCCAGTTACTGCATCAGGCACAACAACTTGTAGTTCGTGTGCAATAAATCCTTGACCATTAGAACCATCTGCTTTCCAAGTATAAGTTACTGGGTTTAGCTTAGAAACTGTTTCTAAAGCACCAACCATCGGTGCAATGTTTTCTTTAAGGCGATAGTCTGAAGTTGTTGTAAATGCTGTGCCACCGCTGTTAACCGTTATATTTCCTACATTAGTACCAGCAGCATTTCTAAAGTCAAACGCATAAGTTCCGTTTGTTGCTACTTGAATTTCTCCAACATCCGCACCTGATGCACCTTTAACAACTAATTTTGCTGATGTGTTTCCTGATACGGCAGTAGTTGTGTTAATAGCTAACATACCACCAGAGGTAATACGCATCCTATCTGTTGCAGCAGTATAAAATATCATACCTCTAGAAGAATGATTATAAGTTATGTATCCATCATACAAATCAGTGCCTGTTGTGCCATCTGCAAAAATTAAATACCCGCTTGAGGAACTACCTGATGAAATTGTTATTCCAGTATTTCCAGACAGATTACCAACAACTAAATTTCTAGCAGCACCATCATAAGAAGATGGTGATGTTGTTCCAATACCAACATTCTGTGATGTATCAATCGTTATTGCAGTAGTAGGAGTAGATCCTGTTTGTAATTCAATCTTACCAGTAGCGTCTACTTCAACAACAGCACCACTTGTAGCTGTACCAGCTTTAATTAATGTACTCATTATAGAACCACCCATCTAGATCCAGTAGGAACTGTTACAGTAACTCCGCTAGAGATTGTTACTGCTCCAACAGAACTAGCAGAATAACCGCTAGGAATTGTATAGTTTGCTGCAATAGTCATATTATTTACTACGATTCCATTAGTAGCGACAAGCTGAGAAGCCTTTAGTTCGCCAGTGCTTGGCTTGTATAGTAACTTAGCGTTACTGGTGTAAACAGTTGTAGGAGTTCCTGATGTCGCAGCAGCAAACATCGGATATAAATCACTAGCTGTGCTGGTATCATTACTTAGTGATGCACCGCCTTGAACTGAAGCAGTACTTACTGCAGTAATTAATCCTTTACCATTAACAGTAATGACTGGAATATTAGTAGACGAACCGAATGAGCCAGTATTTGTGTTTACCGTAGCAAGTGTTGCGTTAGTGATTGCAGTGCCAGTACTGCCTGACATTGTCAAATCACCGCCAGTTACAGAGATAGAGCCTGAGACAGTACCCCACGATGTATTAGTTCCATCGGTGGTTAAGAACTTTCCTGCATTACCAGTCTGGGAAGGAGTATAACTTGCAGCTAATGTAGCAGATGCAGCAGCAGCCGTTGCTGAGTTGGCTGCAGCAGTAGCACTATTAGCAGCATTAGTCTCCGAGGTTGCAGCAGCACTGGCTGAGTTACTTGCGTTAGTTGCTGATGTAGAAGCTGACGATGCACTATTACTGGCATTCGTAGCGGAAGTAGCTGCATTAGACGCTGAAGTAGCAGCGTTACTAGCTGAGGTTGATGCAGAACTGGCAGAGTTGCTTGCATTCGTAGCAGCAGTTTCAGCATTGGTCTCTGCTGTCTCTGCATTAGTCTCTGCAGTCTCTGCAGCTAACTGAGCTGCCTCTGCAGCAGCCTGAGCAGTTTCAGCATTTGTTTCCGCAGTCTCAGCGTTAGTCTCAGCAGTTTGTGCAGCAGTTGCACTATTAGCAGCGTTAGTGGCTGAGGTTGCAGCAGCACTCGCTGAATTAGACGCATTGGTTGCAGATGTAGCAGCGTTGGATGCTGAGGTAGACGCAGCAGAAGCACTGCTTGCTGCATTTGTTGCAGCAGTCTCTGCGTTAGTCTCGGCTGTTTCAGCATTGGTTTCAGCGGTTTCAGCAGCAGTTTGTGCCGCTTCAGCAGCAGCCTGTGCAGCCTCGGCAGCAGCCTGAGCCGTCTCTGCATTGGTCTCTGCTGTCTCTGCATTAGTCTCTGCAGTTTCGGCGTTAGTTTCTGCTGTCTCTGCGTTTGTCTCTGCTAACTCTGCTGCAGCTTGTGCAGCTTCGGCAGCAACTTGAGCCACTTCTGCAGCAGCTTGAGCAGCAACGGCAGCGTCTTTAGCAGCTAAGGCTAATAATACTTCACTTGCAGCATCGTTGACAGCATCACCGGATCCGCCGGGTCCACGATAAATAGCCAAAATTTATCTCCTTATTTGTCTTAATACACTCACCGAATGCATTAAGACAAAGTTCCCCAGCCGAAGCCGGAGAACCTTGAGAGCCTATATTAGGCGTTTACTGCGAGAACAAAACCGGTCTCAGGACGCAAGGTCTTAACACCGAAGAGTGTGTCAGCAGTGTACAGCGTAGAGAGATACTCTTGCTTGTATTGGGTCTGCGAACGAACACCGAGTTGCTCAGCGAGAACCATCGTATCACGATGAGCCAAAATAGCTGCTTTGATGTCGCCACCAGCGGTTGCTGTGTTTTGAGCATCGGTCTCGATGATTGGGCTGTTGCTGGTTACATAGATGTCGATACCATAGAGCGTACCGATTTGACCGTTCTGAACACCACGACCATCAACGAAGTCAGAGCTGTTATAACGATCAATACCCATGATAGCTGCACGCAGTGATGGGGGAATCGCAAAGAAACGATTGTCCATTGGGGTGTCAGCATCGTCCATCAATTTGATCAAAGCACGGAAACCAGCGTCAGTGAACACATCGGCAGGAACTACGGTGTCTTCTGCGTAAGCAGTTAAACCCGTAGAAGCGTCGATGTAATAGCTGTTGCTATGTGTCCAGTCGTTTGTGCCATTACCGAAAGTTTGACCCAAGGTAAACAAAGTGTCGTCAACTTTCTTAGCCAAAGCGTAACCAGCGTCATCCGTGTAGAAACGACGGAGAGATGCCAAAGCCTGAACTTCGACGATGTCCTCGATGAAGCGTGAGTACTCGAAGTGCTGGTCGATCGAGACTAATACTTCGCTCTCGGTGTCAGCTTGGATGGTAACGGTGGTGTTTGCAGCCTTAGCGGTTGCAGTGCCACGAGTTGGCTTAGGAATATGAAGAGTGTCGCCCTTCTTACCACGCATAGACATCTTGTTAACTAAATTAGCCAATACGAGGTTCTTTTTGTAAGCAGCTACAACTTCGTCACTCCAAATCTCTGGAATAAACTTGTCTGCTTGTGTTTTTGCTACGATTGTGCCGGATCCACCGGGGTATGCTGCTGTTGCCATTTTATAAATCTCCTAAATTAATAAGTTTAACGGACTCGTCCTTCATTATAGGCAGCAAGAATTTCGTCTTGCAAAGCCATGTAACGATCAGGATCTGTCATTCTCAGTTTGATAAGGTCAGCTCTTCGATAAATCTTTCGACTGCTTTCTCCTGTACCGCCTGTATCTACTGCTGCAGCTTTCAAGGCAGTTTCTTGAGCTTTAGCTTGTGTTGCTGCTGCTTGTACTTGTTTCTCATTCGTTTGAACTCCTTTGATTGCCTTGTAGGTACTCAAAAGTTCATCTGCAGAGTTAAAGTCAAATTCAGCGTCAGCTTTGGTAAACAAATCGACACGAATTGGGCTTGCTTTGACCCATTCATGGAAGTCTGCGTTTTGCGCTATGTCCATGAAGTCCGGATGCTTAGACTGCAGTTTCTGTGCAGTTTGCATTCTCTTTAGTTCGAGTGCTGCTTGTTTAGCTTCAAGTACTGCTGGATGCTGGTCTACAGTTTTTAAGACAGCTTGCTTCGGATCAGCGAAGAAATCTTCTTCTGGAACTGTTTCAGCTGGCTTGCTATTTTGCTTCGAGTCGAGTTGTTGCTTGAGTAACTGATCAGCTAGACTACGAACCTCATGTACTTCTTGTGCTTGTCGTCCAATTAGCTTTTCAGCCTCTTGGTGCATCTTAACGATGTCTTCTATTGACTTGCCCTTGTACTTCTCAGGAATTACTTCCTGCTTTGGTTCTTCTACCGGAGTCTCGTCTGCCTGTGGTGGCTCCTGAGGTTGTTCCGCTGGTTGGTCTATCTGCTCAAAAATTTCTTCTTGCAGTTCGTCTTGTTCAATAAAATTTGCAGCCATATATTGCTCCTGTCACAAAGTGATTGTAGGATTTATAAAATAACAAAGGTCCGATACGGGTTGTCTTCGTCACGAATTGAGCTTGCGCTCAAGAAGGCGTTTCTCTTCACGCTGTCTAGCCCACCTTGCTGTCGCCTGCGGATGATCGCCAGAAACAGGATCAAGACTAATACGAGGTGCAGAGATCTGCCGATGTGCGTCTTTACCGCACAACCAACAAGGAACTTTGGTTATCTCATAACTAACTAAGTTGTCCTGCCGGTGTCCCCCTTCACAGAGGAATTCAAATATCCTACGAGTCATCTTGAGCATCTCCCGATGAGTCTTTTTGTAATGCCTCGTAAGCCTGTTCTGAACTTTCCTTTAGAGTTAGCACCCATTGGAGGATGTCTAATTGTCCTTTTCGGAAGTACAGATCTAATTCGTTTTGGATTGGAGCGACTTTATTTACCGCATCAAAGATTCCTTGAACATCTTCAAGAAATTGCTTCCAACCGACGGTTGTCATGGTTGAAAAGCGCTCCTCATAATACTTTTCTAGTTGCTTGTCCACAGTTTTCTCCTTTATTGGGAACTGTGTTGTGAAATTACAACACTGTGGCTGATATTACCACAGTTTTGCTAAATTGTCAAGCACTTTTTGATTGTTTTTGCAACATTTGTAGCGTAGCGATACGCTCATTGCTCTTAATATCCTCTTCTTTGAGGGCTAAGTTAGCTACTTTTACCCTACGCTCGAACTCACCATCTGTGTTTTGACCACGAATATTCTGGCTTAGACCGCTAATTACCTTAGCTTGCGTTTCGGCAGGCATTAACTGAGCTTCAACCGTGTTTTGCTGTGCTTCAGAAAGGTTTTTAACAGCAGTTGACTCTAAAACCTTAACTTCGGCAATAGCTTTAGCCTTATTCACTTGCTTAACCTCTTCAGCAGCCTGTAATTGATCAGGCGTTGGCTGCATCATTTGGTCTAACTGAGCAATCATTTCAGCACGATTTGGTAAGCTGGAACTAGCTAAAATACCTTTAAGGATCATTGGCAATACTGGAGTGTCAGGTCCGAGGGTTTGGAGCAGTGCAATAAGCTGTTGCTGCTCGTATTCACGGGCAATAATACCAAGCGTAGCCATTGGGATAAACTTATAGTCGGAAGCTGGGTAACGCTCAGGATCAAACTGCATAAAGCGATAGGCAGCTTTACGAATTAACGGTACAAGAAAGTCCTCTTGGAAGTTGGTAAGAGTCCGCTTGTACTTTTTAATGATGCCAGCAATCGACATCGAGAACTGAGCAGCGCCATCACGAGTAAACTGGGTTGGCTGACCTGAAGCGTCCACAGTGCCAGTAGCCTGTAGGAGCATACGCTCAAAGTTCTGACTGATCGCCAAGTTACCGGGATCGGTAGTGCCGAACTTAAACGGAACCAAGATTTCTGCTGGGTTACCGTTAGTGAGGATTGCTTTGCCGGGCTTGACTTCAAACTTCGCACCACGAGGTAGACGGGTAGCGTCCATTGCAATCATCGGTGCGGTTGTGAGAGCTAGGCTGTCTAGGTGGCTACGCAGCTGGGCATCGATACCCTTTTGCATATTGTAGGCTTTCTCGACAGTGCCACGACCCCAGAAACGGTTAGGTACGGTATCATCCTGATATGCTACGACAGGACGATCCTTCATCATGTATGGGGTTTTCTCGGCTTTAAGGAGGGTTGAGCCATTAGCAATAACAACAATCGCCTCGACGAGGTCACTGTACTGGTCCGCTGTACTATCCTCCGGAAATAAATCAACAACCTCTTCACCTTCTTTGTTCTCCAATTGTTCAATGTATTCACGAGGGACGAGACCGTAATACTTCATGAGTAATACTTTGTCGTCCTTAAACTGTACATCCTCTTGCGTTGGCTCTAGGTCGTCATCTTGACCGTAGGGTTGGATGTCTACTTTCTTGTAGATACCCTTTTCCATACCCAATACGACCTGATGGATAGAGACATAAGACTCGATAGCGACACCCATCGCATCGTCCACGCTAACAGCGTTAGGATCGATGAGGAAGTTCTTCGGATTGATGGGGTTGAGCTTGACGCAAGTGTATTCCTTTTCCATCACGCCGTAAGCAGCACCACCGCCCGGCATTGGCATCATCTGAGGATACATCTCAGTTTTCTTGGTAACGGTCAACTCACCGATACCAGTGCCGTAAATCTCCGCTAACAACTCAACATGAGTGATAGCCTTTTTGATGTTCTCTTTCTCTAAGTCTTCTTTGAGTTGGAGTTTAAGGATTTCCACATCGATATACTGCTGGTCATTAGTGTCGTCATGAATATCAAACCATTCACCATTTCCGAAGATAGCTTCGCAAATTTCTGCGTGTCTTGTTTCCACAGCTTGCTGAGTCGCTGGGGAGATAATACGGCTGCGCTCAGATTCTCTAGTACGATCTTCTGCAGCCCACTTACCTCGGAATATCCGTTCATACTCTTTCCAATCCTCTAAATAGTTAGTATCTCGATGGTCACGCCAACGATCGCAGTGACCTACAACAAACTCGACAATCTCTTTATCGGATTCAGTCGGTTGATAGAACTCGTTTTGTCCAAGTTCGTCGTTTTTGAATTCTGCCATGATTTTCCTTAGTAACCAGAAATTACATCCAAAGTCTCGTATCCGTCATCTTCGTAATCCTGCTGATAATTGGATACCGCTAACTGATCTACATACGCCAATGCGTCGACTAAGTCGTCATGCACATTAGCTGTTGGGAAGAGGAGTAACTGATCTACAAACTCTCTCCAGTCTTCTTCCTTGTTTAGGGTGATTCTGCCATGCTCGAATCGTCCCTGTAACGCCCACGCAATCCGTTCTGTTTTCTTTTTGTTGCCGTGCGTCAAATCTGTGATGTGAAAGTAAACATTGTACTTCCGCATCAAATCGTTTAGGTAGGGTGCTACCGCATTCTTTAGCGCTCCGCGCTCAATCCCTACTCCGATAGGCTGGTACTCCTGTACCGCCCTTAAAATCTTTCCAGCGGTCTCTTTGATGTCCCAACGACCGTGTATAATCTTCTCTACAAACCAATCGCCATTGTCTTCTAATTTGACAATCGCTATTGCTGATTCGTCTAAGCGTTTCTTTGAAGCGCCCGCATTTTTAGCAACATCCTCAAATCCAGCGAGGTCGATTGCAATAACATAATCCCCGAACTGCGGGTCTTCGCCATATCGAAGCCACTCTTCTTTGAAGATCTCCTGCCCCGCATTATCAAACGATGCCTCGTATTCTTGCTTAAATGCAAACGACGAAAGCGTCTTCCGAGCAGCATTCACTTCCTTTGGGTCAATCGTCTCATTGTCTTTAGTGGTAAAGTGCCAAGCCTTCCATTCCGGATCTTCTCCTTCAAAGCCTAGCTTGTACATCTCATAAAACCAATTCCGCCCTGACGGAGTCGATATGAACATCGCTTCACCTTTACGGTCCGAGAGCGATGCTCGGATAATCTTCTCCCAAGTGTCCTGCTTAATAAACGCACACTCGTCAAGGACTGCGTAATACAAACTGAGACCACGAAGGGTATCGCTGTTATCTGCACCACGAACATGAATCTTACGACCATTCACTAAGGTGATGTCCAGATTGTTGATGTGTGCCGACTTAATCACCGGCTTACCAATCTCTAGGAGACTGTCCCAGATAATCTGTCTGGACTGCCCTAGCGTTGGCGACACATACAACACTGCACTCCCTTCCGGTGCTTCTAATGCTTTGATGATCAGCATCATCGTTGCTAAACGGCTCTTACCGCAGCGACGACCAGCAGCGATCACCTTGAAGCGAGTCTTGTCTTTGAATACCTCTTGCTGCCACTTGAGCAGCTGAAAGTTAAGACTCGTCATCTTCTTCCTGTACCATGTCGACGACACCGGCATCAACGGTAGGACTATTCAGTCCCGTGATGTTAATGCTAATCTGTGGTGTTTGTCCGCTATTCTTGGCGGCATCAAACATCGACAGCGGTAAGACACGATCGACACACATCTTTAATGCAGCGATTTGATCCTTATCGTTAGGGTCTAATGCTTTGTGGATCAAAGTCTCAATAATCTTATCTCCGGAGGTTCCTAGCAAGCGAGCTTTGAACTCATTGATTCTTGCTGCGTCTCCGGCGGGTCTACCGACTTTTCCACGGTTACCCTTCTTTTTCGCCTCAATGTCCTTCTTTAGTGGACGACCTACTTTACGACGAACTAACTTTGGTCGAGCCTTGGCGAGGTCTGTGCTAACTGCTTTTTGCACTAACCCCTTCGGGTCTTCTTTTACTTCAACGACAGAAGTATTTATTTCGACAGAATCAGACATTGTCTTTTATCCTTAATGGGAAGACTGAAAATTAACGATTTCCTTCTATATAGGGCTTTTCGCTATAGGAGAGGTTTCTATAGAAGAAGTATATTAATCATCCTATATCGCTAACGAATCATCCCTAACGAATCGTCAAAGTTCTATATAGTGCGAACTATATCATACTTTTTCATTTTTGTCAAGTAGTTTCTTACTTTTTTATTTACAGTATAGACCCTACGGTGCGGGACTCCATCGGCTTGATAGGTCTCCGCTTACCCTCCGCTAGAGACCACTTCGTGTGCGCCGATTCCGTCCCCATTTCTTTATAGTCTATGCTCCGTATAAATATACTTAGTTATCAAAGACTTACATTGCAGTGCAATAGAGTCTATTTTTACTATTTTGTATGCTATAGCGGCTACGACAACATCATAGCGCTGTGCTAACCCCTCCCCCCTATGTTGTTTTTATGCAACAATATCGATGATGACGAATATACGCTATAACGAATATACGCTTACATCGATATAGTCTATCGCTATCGATACTTGATAGTCAATAGAGCGAGTGTATGCGGTGATGAAGCACCTATACTGTACAGCTATACAGTGTTGTATTTTTACAACAGTCTAGACCAATAGGGATTGTCTATCAGCATTGATACTTGATAGAAAAATACAATGAAAACATAGGGTTAATACCTATTTGACAATGTTACTAATAATAGCATACTGGAGGCGTAGTAATTGATTAATTTATATAGGAGCTAAAACCATGAGCGCATTAATCTATCAACAAGTAACGGATAAAATCATTGCTGATTTAGAGAGCGGTAACCTTCCACGCTGGGTAAAAGACTGGAGCGCCGGAGCGGGTACTGATTGTAATGTAATCACCAAAAAGCCGTACAATGGAATCAATACCATTATTCTAGGAATGAGCGGGTTTGCTTCGCCGTATTGGGGTACTTATAAGCAATGGCTTAGTTTAGGAGCGCAAGTAACTAAAGGGTCAAAAGGTACTCACATTATTTATTATTCGCCAGTGGAGCGAGGCACTAGAGTTACTGAAGCCGGCGAAGTTAAGGAGTACAGCTATATTCTTAAATCGTACACTGTATTTAATGCGGATCAAGTAACCGGATGGAATGCTCGAGAAGTACGAAATGAGCGAAAATTTATCAATATCCACGCTCTCGAAGTATTGACCCTAAAGAGCGCCGCTGTAATCAAATTTGGAGGCGATAAGGCATACTATTCACCGTCCAATGATTTTATTGGAATGCCTGATAAAACCCAATTCAAGAGTGAAGCCAGCTATTATGCAACATTGTTGCACGAATTAGCACATTGGAGCGGTCACAAATCACGCCTCGATCGTGACCTAAGCGGCAGATTTGGAAATGAAGCCTATGCCGCTGAAGAATTGATAGCAGAATTAAGCGCCGCATTCTTATGCGCTCGGTTTAATGTTACCGGCGAATTACGCCATTCTAGCTATATTGCTTCATGGTTACGGGTACTCAAAAACGATAATAAAGCCGTATTTAAAGCCGCCGCATTAGCACAAAAAGCCGCTGATTATATCGCTGGGTTTGCCGGCGAAGTTACCAATGAAGTATCCGAGGAATTAGAAGCGGCTTAACTTAGGGTTTATCCTAGTATCGCTGTACTGGGTACTAGGATATTCTATAACCATTATTTGGAGGGTTTATTATGAGTTATAAATTATTAAATGTTGATAGCAATGCTAAAACCGTTAAGGGTCAAAAAGAGGGTTTTCTTACTGGCGTGCTATACCTTGCGCCGTATACCTTGAGCGGGTTTAATACTTGCGCAATGGCTGATGTCGCAAAATGTCACCATGCATGCCTTAATACAGCGGGACGGGCTGGGATTATTAAAACCGGCGAATCTACTAACCCAATACAGCAAGCGAGAATTCGTAAGACTAAGCAATTCTACAGCGAGCGGGATACATTCATGCATTTATTAGTAAAGGATATTGAGCGCTTAATTAAGCAAGCGAAGCGGGACGGGTTTATTCCATTAGTACGCCTAAACGGCACTAGTGACATCCGTTGGGAGAATATCAGATTTGATTATGAATTTATGCATAATAAAACCCGTAATGTAACTATTTTCGAGATATTTCCGGAAGTACAATTTTATGATTATACGAAAATACCAAATAGAAAAGAGTTACCGGCAAACTATGATTTAACTTTTAGCTATTCCGGCGTGAAGGAATACCAAAAATATGCAATGCGTGCTATAGAATCAGGAATGCGGCTCGCTGTAGTTTTCCGTACTCAAGAGACTATACCGGATAACTATTTGGGTTTACCTTGCGTTGATGGAGATAATACTGATATTCGTCACTTAGACCCTAAGCGCTCCATTGTCGCATTGTATGCTAAAGGTAAAGCAAAAAAGGATTATAGCGGCTTCGTTATCGATATTAAACCAATTTAATAGGAGGTATTACCATGTTATATGAATATGATTTTACAGGCAGAAAACCTAGTTTGTCGCAAGTAATGAAGCAAGTACGGGAAGGGATCCGGCAAAATTGTCGTATGATACAAATTAGCTGGGGAGAAAACCGTATAGATTTAGAGCGAAGCGATAACGGCTCAAATTGGTACGGGTACGGCTGGATTAGGGGAATATCCGGAGATAATATTGCGAAGGAGTTACAATCATGAGATTAAAAAACTGGCATATGGTTTTATTTGGTATTGCTTTATTTATGTTCGCTCAATTAATGTGGTATTTAACTGGGAAGGGTATTATATGACTAGAAGCGAGTTACAGTATCAGATTTGGCACGATTTAGGATACTTAGACGGTAAAACCCCTAAAGAGTATCAGCAACATTTATGGCGCTTATCTGATGGGGAATTATTTAATTTATGGCTTAATATTCACAATGCTAGGGAGGCTTACAAACATGACTAAATACGAAATGCAATACGAAATATTTAAGATGATGAAGGATTTATATCCTAGCGGACAATTAGATGATGTTGATGCTTATGTTCGTAAACTGTGGAATAAAGACGAATCTACGCTATTAAACCTGTATAACTCATGGAAGGCTATTACAAATGAACAAGTTTGACTATTACTTCGAGTTTCACCAAATGCGTTTAGACGATCCTACATTTCGAGAGCAATACGATGCTCACGAATTCGAGATTTGGTATCAAGATTTTTATATGATGCTTGAACAAGAACAAGAGAGGCTAAATACTTATGAAAACTAAGATATTGATTTTATTAGCATTTATGTCATTTATGGGGTCGGTTTATGCCTGTCGAAGTGTGATTATCGATACACCGAATGGCTCAATGGTTTGCTTTATTTGCAACGATGGAAAATACATAAACTGCGACAAACTATGAAAACACTATATTGGTGGGCTTGTTTTTACCTAATTTTAGCCTATGTTGTATATCATCTTACAGGAGTGATGCTATGCTATGCTTGGGAATACCTCTAGAATCGATTTAAACGGCTTTAGAGGCACTTTTACGGACTAGGTGATACCTACCTATTACCTACTATGTTTTAATCGAATAGAGAGGGTTTTATGAATAAGTATGAAGTTTTGATTGCTAGGAATGAAACAACGGTTTACACAATCGAGGTAAACGCTAAAGATGCGGATGAAGCCGAGCATAAGGCATATAAGAAGTTTGCCAATGTGGATTACAAGCATTCTCAGGTCGTTTATGGCGAAGAAGAAACCTACCAAATTAACGAGGTGAAATGATGCACTGCACAATATGCGATAAGTTATTAAACGATTACGAATCCACTAGGAAGACCTTAGACGGGCAATACTTGGATATGTGTCAAGATTGCTATACAGGGCTTGATGTATTGATTCCGACAATCGATAGGAAGGATTTACTACACGAGGCGGATATGCCTAGTATGGATGATATTTTCACCGAATACGAGGACTATACAGGCTATAACGACAATGAAGACCTATGATGTATATTGCTAATGTTATATACATAGTAATAATTACCATTGTTATATACATCGTATCACTATGAAGTAATACTATATAGTGAGGGTAGCATAGATTTATGATTCTGTCAATAGCAATATGTTGTTTTTATGTCATTGTATTTATTGTTAATTTGATGTATTGTCGTATCAAAAGGAGAATTTACTTATGATGTCGCATAACGAAGAGGCACGATACCATTTCATTTTAATGGATATGGTTGACCTAATTGGTGACTACGGCTATCAACGAGTCATGGAAGACTTAGAAGTAGCTATCGCTGATAAGGTCAATCGATTGGTTCAACGGGCTGTGCTGGAGGATGAAGAATGAACGCATACGAATTAGCAGAGGACTTAGAGAACTCTAACGGATTACAATACATTACCAAGGTAGGTTTGGTGTCGCTATCCGCTAAGATGCTACGCCAACAAGCACAAGCGATAGCTACGCTATCTGACCGCATAGCGGAATTGGAGAAAGAAGTATTGATGTGGGAAAACGCTGAAGTGCCAACAGAAGTAATGGCTGATTTAATACAAGAATTAGAACGCGGAGGATTTATAACCACACCACAAATAAAAGAGTTAAGTGATGAGGAAATACTTTCATTATCCGCATTTAAAAACAGTTCTTACGATGTGTTTATTGAATATGAAAAAGAGGACTTAATTAAATTTGCTAGAGCAATACTAAAGAAAGCGAGTGAGAAATGAAGGTTATCTCAATTAATCAACGACCAACACTATTGGACTTGCAGTTAAAACTACTTGATGTTATCCAACAAGAACCGTTTGCCAACATTAGTATCGCTGAAACTTTAGGCGTATTAGAAATGGTAAAGCACGAATTGATGAATGCGACTGAGGCTATCGAATGAAACTTAAACAAACTCATTACGAACAGTTGCTTTCTTACATCAATGATGCTGAATCTGCTGGCTGGTATTACGGAAACAAGGAACAATTTTTTAAAAGGCATAAAGAATTAAAAGAATGGATTGAAAAATCATTAAAGACATTAAAGAAAGCGAGTGAGAAATGAAAACTATATCTGAACACAACAATCAAAGTCATCAGCAAATAGTTCAAAACCATAAAGCTGGAGTTCTTTGTGATTATTGCAAAGTTGAAATGTTTTACCCAAATCCAAACGCAGTATTAGCGTCTATGCCACCAAAAATGATGGTGCAGTGTCCTAGATGCTATGCAGTTGATTACAAAATTAGTTAAAGAAAGCGAGTGAGAAATGATTATTTTGATAACAATCGGTTTGATTTGTTTTGTTGGATACTCATTGTGGATTAGTAATTTAATCTTTGACAAATTCTACGGAAACAATTTCGGTTTGTTTGTTACTCTATGTGCCATAATGTTACCGGCTGCGATTATCGGTCAGGTTTTAATGTGGACTGGTATAATTAAATGAAACTACGCTACGAAGTCAGGGATGAATACAACGAGATTGTGCGTTGCTTTGCTAGTAAGCAAGAGGCACAGGCGCATTGTAAGTTAGACCCTAGTTTTTGGATTAAAACAAACAAGATTACTAAACCAAATCCGTTTAGGACTGCTTGGGAAAGGCTTGGAGAATGTCTATTTTAGTAAGAGCCTTTATCCTTAGTGCGTTTGCTTTCGGTGTTTTAGTGGGGTATGTTGCCGGTCGTATGGAATGGGCGCATGAGGATTGTTATGATGCAACAGACAAGTATCAGCGATATGACGCTTGGCTTAGCGTTAAGAATGGGATTTATCGTTGTTTTTGGATTGAAAAGGAGTATCCTTGGCGGGTTCGGGTTCAGGGCATTATCGATGTAAAGTAACATTATCGTTACTTTATAACCTATAAGGATATATTTATGTTACATTTTACAACCTAGGAGTTATATATGACACAGTATTATGATATTAGCAACAACCTTGATACCTTAGAGTATCGTTTAGATTCGTTTATGAATGTGCTAGAGGCTTTGGCGGCATCGGATTCCGATGACCTTAGTAGTGGCACGATGTGGTTCATCCACGACACCGTAAAGACCTACAAGGAAGAAGTTTCTCGAATCTCTACCGAGGCTATGTTGGCTCACCGTAACGAACAAGAACTAGGATATAGAAAAGATGCTAAAGGAAAAAAGTAAGTTCATTAAACACATCGCCTGTGATCGATGTGGATCAAGCGATGGCAATAGTTTGTATGACGATGGGCATACCTACTGCCATGTATGTGAAACATATACCGATGGCGATGCCGTAACTACTAAACGAGAAATTAAACCTATGAATAAGGACTTGGAATTCTATGACAATGCTACTACTAATGCTATCAGTGATCGTAATATTTCTTCGGCTGTTTGCGTAAAATATGGAGTCAAACAAGATGTTAATAAACATTATTATCCTTACTTCGATAACGATGGTGTGTTATCTGCTATTAAGATTAGGCTCGTCAGTTCTAAATCGTTTTCGATTGCTGGTGACTTTAGCTCTACGATGCTATTCGGTCAAAACTGTTTCCCGAAAGGAGGTCGCTACCTCACTATTTGCGAGGGTGAATTAGACGCACTATCAGCGTTTCAGATGATGGGTGCTAAGTATCCGGTCGTATCCATTCGTAACGGTGCTTCTGCGGCTTTAAAGGACTGTAAGGCGCAATACGAATACATTGATTCGTTCGAGAACATCGTTCTCTGCTTTGATGGTGACGAGGCTGGTCAAAAGGCGATGCAATCCGTTGCTGAACTATTTGGCGGCAAAGTCAAGATGATGAAGGTGCGGACAGGCTTGAAAGACGCATCGGATTACCTCAAGATCAAAGCCGATAAGGAGTTCGTGGACGATTGGTGGAGGGCAGAGCAATATGTGCCTGACGGTATCATTCAAGGCTCTACGCTTTGGGAAGTGGTGTCTAAGCCGATTGACAAAGCAGAAGTCGATTATCCTTATTCCGGTATCAATAAACTCACCTACGGCATCCGCAAAGGCGAGTTGGTAATGATTACTGCCGGATCAGGCTTGGGTAAATCACAGTTCTTGCGGGAGATTGTATGGCATATTCTCTCAAAAACCGAGGACAATATCGGTATGATGTTCTTGGAAGAAGGAGTTCGTAAGACTGCAAGATCGCTGATGTCATTGGCATTGAACAAACCCATTCACTTACCTGATGTGGATGTTACAGAGGAGGAACTTAGAGATGGATTTACTCGCACCTTGGGAACTGATCGCTTGTATCTTTTTGATCATTTCGGTAGTAGCACTCTTGACAATATTGTCAATCGGGTTCGCTATATGGCTAAAGGACTTGGATGCGGTTATGTGGTTTTGGATCACATTAGTATCATTGTTAGTGGTGGCGATGTTGGGGATGAACGCAAGGCACTTGATGCTATTATGACCCGCTTACGGATGTTGGTTCAAGAAACCGGAATCAGTCTGATTTGTGTGTCGCACCTCAAGCGTCCGAGTGATCGTGGACACGAGGAAGGCGCTGCAACATCGTTGGCTCAACTGCGTGGTTCAGGCTCGATTGCACAGCTATCGGACATCGTAATCGGTCTTGAGCGTAACGGACAGGCTACTGACATGGTTGAGAGAAACACTACTCATGTTAGGGTTTTAAAGAATCGCTTTAGCGGTTACACTGGCGGTGCTTGTGATTTGTTGTATAACCCATCAACCGGAAGAATGCTAGAGATACAGGAAACAATATGAGTGAAGATTTTTTAGACAAGGCTAGGAAGTATGCAACGCATGACGAGTATCATGTTACCCGCAAGATCATCACCGATCTGTGTAACGAAATCGAGCGTTTGCGTGAGCTAAATAAAGATGTCTTTAGTAGGATTCAGGATAATAAAGAAATCTTTAATAACGCTGAACGCTATCTTTGGCTTCGTAACTCTGCATGGGATGTTCCGCCAAATGCCTATGCACCGATTGTGGTAATATGCGATAACAAGATGGCAACATGGGAATGGCTTGATGGCACTGCTTTAGACTTAACTATTGATAAATGGAGGAATGATGAGTAAAGAACTGATGGCAACATTTAAAGTAACTAAGACCTATTTAGTCACTTCATTCGGTCACTCTGACGATGAATGCTATGACAATTTAGACTATGTTAAGGAAACGGATTACGAACTAGTAGATGAGGAAGTCGAATTAGTCGATACACAGTATGCTAGCTTTTAAGTGGGTTGCGACTTGTCTTTGCCTAGCCGGTATTGCATTGACCAGCTTTAACTATTACCCGATTAACATTGTTCTTAGTGCGGTTGGTAGTGCGATGTGGGCTTGGGCAGGATGGCAACAACGAGATAACCCTCTTTTGATTGTGGAATTAGTGGCAGTATTCTTTTACTTATCGGGAATGATTTCGTGGATGATGTAACAAAAAGAGTATTTGAGTTAGCACAAGGATGTATTGAGGAACTGTATAAGCAAAAGGAATATATACAGTATTTAGAAGAGTATATTGGGGAGTTAGAAAATGGTGTGGAAGTGTCCACCACTGAATCTGTTCAACTGGAACAACCTATGGAAATGGAGGAATCAAATGACAACTTGGACAACGGAAGACCGAGTGTTGTGCGAAGTAGAAAAGCTGAAAGCAGAAATAAAACAGCTACAGGATCAACAAATAAAGAATCTATCGGAATTAGCGATAGCGATGGCGGAGATACAAGCACTTCGTTACCAACTGAATAGTGCTGAAAGAGGACTACATTAATGGCTCATCCTGATCAACTATTTGGAGATATGACTTATGCTCAACATGGAGATGATCTTGTTATTCGGGCTATCTTTCACAGTCTCGGTATTGGTAATCCTTCATACTTGGATTTGGGAGCGCACCATCCGGAGAATATCAGTAATACTAAGCTGTTCTATGACACTGGTTCTCGTGGTATTAATGTTGAAGCAAATCCTGTTCTCCACAAGCTATTCTTAGAGCAGAGACCGCAAGATATTAACCTTAATGTTGGTGTGGGTATTAAGTCAGGATTCCAAGATTTTTACATGATTGACGGCGAATCTGGGCGAAATAGCTTTATTAAGGAGGTTGCTGAGGGTTTTGTGCTGGATTATCCGGAGTTTGCGATCACCGAAGTTCGGCAGTTACCGATCTTCACCGTAGAGCAAATCTTGCACCACAGACGAGTACCTGACTTCCTGTCGATTGACATTGAGGGTATGGATTTTGAGGTGTTGCAGAGCATCGATTTTCGGCGCTATCCTTTTAAGGTTGTATGCGTTGAGATTCAGCCCTACAGCGAAGAAGACATCCGCACATTGATGCACAATGTCGGATATTATTCTATAATTAAATGCGGTTCCAACTTAATATTTGTTGACAAAAACCTAGCACATAAAGTAAGATAACTATATGCGACTATTATTGGACATCGAAACCACATTAGATCATAGCAAGATTTGGTGCGTTGTTACAAAGGATTTAGACACACAAGAGGTACGGATATGGAAAGAAGCAAAAGACTTGTCGGAGTACATAAAGGCAGCGAGTTTGATAGTGGCTCACAATGGGATCGCATTCGATTTCTACTTACTGAACAAGTTATGGAAATGTCAGATTACATTGAAGAGAGTCAGAGATACACTCGTTCTAAGCCGCTTACTAAATCCAAGTCTCGAAGGCGGACACAGCCTAGCGAATCTAGGGAAGTTGCTAGGAATCGAGAAGAGTGAGTTTACTGATTTTGATTTACAAACGCAGTCGTTGGATGAGATGGTGCAGTATTGCAAACAAGATGTGGAAGTATTACACCGGATTTATAATTACCTTGAAGCTGAATTAAAGCGACAAGAATTTTCAACACAATCACAGGAGTTAGAACATGAAGTCCAAGCAATCATCGCAGTACAAGAACGAAACGGTTTCAAATTCGATGAACCGGCTGCTATGCGACTACTGGCTGAACTTAAAGCTAAGTTGGACGCTATTACGGTTGAAATGCAAGGGATTTTTCCTCCCCGCATCACTACTGGTCGCACCCACAAAACAACCGGCAAACCCCTCAAAGACATCATCGAGCCGTTCAACCCCGGCAGCCGCCAGCAAATCGCAGAAAGGCTCATTGAGAAGGGTTGGAAGCCGGAAAAGTTCACCGAAAAAGGCAGCGTCATCGTCGACGAAACAACCCTCGAAGGTCTCGACTTCCCCGAAGCGAAAGCCATAGCAGAGTATTTGATGTTGCAAAAGCGTATTGCACAGATCGAAAGCTGGATCGAACACATTCAAGCAGACGGTCGTGTGCATGGCAAAGTAATCACCAACGGGGCTGTGACGGGTCGCATGACGCATCACAGTCCTAACATGGCGCAAGTGCCTAACACTGGCGCTATCTACGGTGCAGAATGTAGGAATCTTTGGACAGTCGAGAAAGGATGTAAGTTAGTTGGCATCGATGCAAGCGGTTTAGAGTTGCGGATGTTGGCTCACTACATGAATGATAATGAATATACGAATGAAGTTGTATCGGGCGACATACACACAGCCAATCAAACAGCGGCAGGATTGGAAACGAGGA
>JACCDX010675060.1_pt1 | contig 19017 bp, 19 predicted proteins | sample 7449681 | NCBI WGS metagenome assembly JACCDX01 (sample SAMN15323450, study PRJNA562643) | freshwater metagenome | isolation source: river surface water | place: USA:Blue River Watershed | collected 2017-08-18
AGCACGCCAAGGGCATGATCGTGCCCGCCACCCTGTTCGAGAAGTTCGGCTTCAACTACATCGGCCCGATCGACGGGCATGACCTGGAATCGCTGATCCCCACTCTGGAAAACCTCCGGCAGCTCGACGGCCCGCAGTTTTTGCATGTGGTCACCAAAAAAGGCCAGGGCTACAAGCTGGCCGAGGCCGACCCCATCGCCTACCACGGCCCGGGCAAGTTCGATCCGGCCGTGGGCATCGTGCCGCCCGCCACGCCGCCCAAGACCACCTTCACCCAGGTGTTTGGCCGCTGGCTGTGCGACATGGCGGCGCAGGACGAGCGCCTGGTGGGCATCACGCCCGCGATGCGCGAGGGCTCGGGCATGGTCGAGTTCCACCAGCGCTTTCCCAAGCGTTACTACGATGTCGGCATCGCCGAGCAGCACGCGGTCACGCTCGCCGCCGGCATGGCCTGCGAGGGCCTCAAGCCGGTGGTGGCGATCTACTCCACGTTCCTGCAGCGCGGCTACGACCAGTTGATCCACGACGTCGCGCTGCAAAACCTGCCGGTGGTGTTCGCGCTCGACCGCGCGGGCCTGGTGGGCGCCGACGGCGCCACCCACGCGGGCGCCTACGACATCGCCTACATCCGCTGCATCCCCAACCTGGCGCTGGCCTGCCCGGCCGACGAGCGCGAGTGCCGCCAGCTGCTGTCCAGCGCCTTCGCGCAAAACCACCCGGTGGCCGTGCGCTACCCGCGTGGCGCGGGGGTGGGCACGGCGCCTCTGGCCGAGCTGGACCCCTTGCCCTATGGCCGCGGCGAAGTGCGGCGCCAGGGTCAGGGCCTGGCGATCCTCGCTTTCGGCCCGCTGCTGTACCCGGCCCTTGAGGTGGGTGAGCGCCTGGGCGCCACGGTGGTCAACATGCGCTGGGCCAAACCCCTGGACGAGGCGCTGCTGCGCGAGGTGGCGCAAAGTCACGCGCGCCTGGTCACGCTCGAAGAGGGCGCCGTCATGGGCGGCGCGGGCAGCGCGGTGGGCGAAGCGATTGCGGCCATGGGCCTGGCGCGCGAGCTGCTGCAACTGGGCCTGCCCGATGCCTTCATCGAGCATGGCGATCCGGCCAAATTGCTGGCCCTGCAGGGGCTGGACGCCGCAGGCATCGAAGGCGCGATCGGGGCGCGCTGGCCCGATGCAAAAGCCTTCAAGACCTGATTGAAATCAAATCAGCGGTTAAAACCGCTGTTTTGTTCGTTTTGACAGTTCTAAAAGGGTAAACCCGCCCAGGGAGGCCCTGAGATCTTTCTACAATGCCGGCTGTCCCGTCATGCCGACTTCTGTCAGAACGGGCAGTTTCACGTTTTAAGAGGAGTTATCCATGGATCGTCGTTCCATTTTGAAAAACGCTGGCATCGCTGGCGTGTTGGCCGCTGGCGTCGCGCCGGTGGTGCATGCCCAGTCGGCCGTGCGCTGGCGCCTGGCGTCGAGCTTCCCCAAGTCGCTCGACACCCTGTTCGGTGGCTCTGAACTGTTCGCCAAGAAGGTCAAGGAACTGAGCGGCGGCAAATTCGAAATCTCCACCCACGCGGCCGGTGAACTGATGCCCGCCTTCGGCGTGCTCGATGGCGTGCAAAACGGCACCGTGGAATGCGCTCACACCGCGCCGTATTACTTCTTCGGCAAGGACGAGACCTTCGCCCTGGACTGCGCGATCCCGTTTGGCCTCAACAGCCGCCAGATGACCGCCTGGATGGTGCATGGCAACGGCATGAAGCTGATGCGCGAGCACTATGCCAAGTACAACATCATCAACTTCATGCTGGGCAACACCGGCACGCAGATGGGTGGCTGGTTCCGCAAGGAGATCAAGTCCTCGGCCGACCTCAAGGGCCTGAAGTTCCGCGTGGGCGGCTTCGCCGGCAAGGTGCTCGAGCGCATGGGCGTGGTGCCGCAGAACATCCCCGCGGGCGAAATCTACCAGTCGCTCGAAAAAGGCACGATCGATGCCGCCGAGTGGATCAGCCCCTACGACGATCTGAAGCTGGGCCTGAACAAGGTCGCGCCCAACTACTACTACCCCGGCTGGTGGGAAGGCGGCCCGCAGCTGACGCTGATGGTCAACCAGAAGGCCTACGACGCCCTCTCGCCCGAGAACAAGGCCATCGTCGAAGCCGCTTCGATGTACGCCCACGTCGACATCCAGGCCAAGTACGACGCCTTCAACCCCGGCGCCCTCAAGCAGCTGGCTGCCCAGAAGACCAAGGTTCTGCCTTTCCCCAAGGAAATGATGGACGTGGCCTTCAAGCACGCCCAAGAGGTCTACAGCGAACTGAGCGCCAAGAACGCCAACTGGAAGAAGGTCTACGAGGACTACGCCAAGTTCCGTGCCGACCAGAACTGGTGGTTCCGCTTCGGCGAGGCCCGCTTCGACAGCTTCATGCAGGCCCAGAAACTCTGAGTCTCCAGGGCCCCGAAAAACCCGCTGCGCGCAAGCCCAGCGGGTTTTTTCATGCGCGCCCATCTGGCATGGGTCGATGCTGCGCGGCGACCGTTGCCCAAGAAAAAGCCCACCGCGAAGGGTGGGCTGGGTCGGCTTGCGCTCGGGGACTCAGGGCTTTTTGTCCTCGACCTGCAGGTCCTTCATCGGGTCGTCGGCGTTGACGCCATCCTCGGTGTTGTCACGCAGGTCGTCCGTCGGCGCGGCTTCGATCTGCACATTGCTGATGTCGACCGGACCGGTCTTGTCCAGGCCGCCCGAGACAATGCCCGGGAACGCGATGATCAAGGCGACCATGATGATCTGAATGACCACGAAAGGCACCGCACCCCAGTAGATCTGCATGGTGGTGACCGGCTGGATTTCCTTTTGGGTGATCTTGTCCTGATAGGCCTTGTTCGGTGCCACGCTGCGCAGGTAAAACAGCGCGAAGCCGAAGGGCGGGTGCATGAACGAAGTCTGCATGTTCACGCCCAGCAGCACGCCGAACCAGATCAGGTCGATGCCCAGCTTCTCGGCCACGGGCGCCAGCAGCGGCACCACGATGAAGGACAGCTCGAAGAAGTCGAGGAAGAAGGCGAGCACGAACACCAGGATGTTGACCGCGATCAGGAAGCCCAGTTGGCCCCCGGGCAGGCTGCTGAGCAGGTGCTCGACCCAGATCGGGCCGTCGACCCCCTGGAACACCAGGCTGAACACGGTCGAACCGATCAGGATGAACACCACAAAGCACGACAGCTTGGTGGTGGTCTGCAGCGCCTGCTTGAGCAGGCCCATGTTCAGGCGCTTGCGCGACATGGCCATGATGAAGGCCCCCAGCGCGCCCATGGCGCCGCCTTCGGTGGGGGTGGCGATGCCCAGGAAGATGGTGCCCAGCACCAGGAAGATCAGCAGCAGCGGCGGGATCAGCACAAAGGTCACGCGCTCAGCCATGCGCGAGAGCAGGCCCAGGCGGGTGAGCTTGTTGATGTTGGCGATGATGAAGGCCAGCAGCACGCCGGCGCACATCGACACGACGATGGTCTCGTCGGTGGCGACCGTGGTCACCTCGGTGCCGGTCCACCAGCTCAGCACATCGGCATAGTGCTCGCCGAAATACACCGCCACTGCGGTCGAGATGACGGTCAGCACCAAAAGCGACAGCAGGCCGCTCTTGCCATTGTCTTCGCGGATGGTTCGGGCCTCCAGCGGCAGGGCTGGCACCCAGCTGGGCTTGAAGATGGCCAGGAGGACCACATAACCCACGTACAGACCGGTCAGGATGAAGCCGGGGATGAAAGCGCCTTTGTACATGTCGCCCACGCTGCGGCCCAGCTGGTCGGCCAGGATGATCAGCACCAGCGAAGGCGGGATGATCTGGGCCAGCGTGCCCGAAGCCGCGATCACGCCCGAGGCGATGCGGCGGTCATAGCCGTAGCGCAGCATGATGGGCAGCGAAATCAGGCCCATGGAGATCACCGAAGCGGCCACCACACCGGTGGTGGCGGCGAGCAGGGCGCCCACGAAAATCACCGCGAAGGCCAGGCCACCACGGATCGGGCCGAAGAGCTGACCGATGGTGTCGAGCAGGTCTTCGGCCATGCCGCTGCGCTCGAGGATCAGGCCCATGAGCGTGAAAAACGGGATCGCCAGCAGGGTCTCGTTTTGCATGATGCCGAAAATCCGCAGCGGCAAGGCCTGCAGCAGCGTCTCGGGCAACACGCCAAGCTCGACGCCGACGAAGCCGAAAAACAGCCCGCAGGCGCCGAGGCTGAACGCCACCGGAAAGCCCATGAGCAGGAAGACGATCAGGCCCGCGAACATGATCGGGGCCAGGTTGTGGGTCAAAAATTCCATGATGCGGGGTCCTTGCTCAGTTGTTCTTGGACTCGGCCAGGCGTCGAATGGCTTCGGCCAGTTCTTCTTCGGCCGTTTTCTCAACCTTCTTGGCGGTCGGGTCCTCGATCAAGCCTTGCAAAAAGGCCACGCGCTTGATGAGCTCGGACAGGCCTTGCAGCAGCAGCAGCGAAAAACCCAGCGGGATCATGGCGTAGACCGGCCAGCGGATCAGGCCGCCGGCATTGGAGGACACCTCGCCGCTGAGCAGGGCCTTGTAAAAGAAGGGGATGCCGTACCACAAAATGGCCAGACACACCGGGATCAGGAAGGCGGCGAAGCCGAAGATGTCGATCTTGATCTGGGTGCGCTTGCTGAACTTGCTGGACACCACATCGATCTTGACGTGCTCGTTGTTGAGCAAGGTGTAGCCGGCGGCGATCAGGAACGAGGCGGCAAACAGATACCACTGGATTTCCAGGAAGGCGTTCGAACTGGTGTTGAACACCTTGCGCACCACCGCATTGATGGCGCTGATGACGGTGGAGGCCAGGATCAACCAGATCACGTACTTGCCGATCCAGCCGCTGGCGCGGTCGATCGCATTTGAAAATTTGAGCAGGGCTCCCATACCTTAACTCCAGAAAAAGGATGCAAGATTTTACGTGGCTGGCCACCTCACTCCGAGGGGCGATGTCGCGCAAGGGGCTGAATTTTTTACAACCGCGGCTGCAAGTGCGGTCAAACAGGGCTGGTTTGGCCCCCTGGCTAGGACCACCAGGGCAGCGTCCGCTTGAGGGAATGGACTTCGCCGCTGGCCGGGTCGGGCGTGTAGCCGGGCAGCTGCTCGAGCGTTTGGCCCCATTGCGGGGTGCCCAGCAGAGTGCGCAACTGCTGCACCGCCGGTGTGTCCAGGGCGCTGGCCAGGCACACCAGCCAGTACTGCTCTTGCACCAGCGGCACAAAGCCCAGGCCAAAAGTCCGTGCTGCCGGTTCGATGCCCAGGCCCACGTCGGCATTGCCCGAGGCGATCGCCGTGGCCACGGCCGCGTGCGAGGTTTCTTCTCGGTCGTAGCCGCGCAGGGCCTCCCGGCCCAGGCCTGCCGATTGCAGCAGCTGGTCCAGCAGCAGCCGGGTGCCGGTGCCCAGTGTGCGGTTGACCAGGCGCGCCTGGCGGCGGGCCACGTCGTCCAGGCTGCCCAGCCCGAGGGGGTTGCCGGGGGCCGTGATCAGCCCCTGCGTGCGCTGGGCAAAGCCGATCAGTTTGTGCCGTCCCGTTTGCAGCAGGGGCTTGTAGGTGCGGGCCATGTGCGAGTCGCGCGTGGGCTGGGCCGGCGCATGGAAGCCCGCGACCGTGCAGCGCCCCTCGTTGAGCGCGCGGATCGCGTCGACGCTGCCGCAAAAGCGAATGTCCAGGTGCAGGCTTTGGCTGGCCGCCTGCTCGCGCAGGCGCACCAGGGCGTCGTCGTGGCTCGCATACACGGTGAGCACATGGCTGGCTGGATCGAAGGCCATGGCGAAGGTTTTTTCGAGCTCGGCCTGCAACGCGCTGATCTGCGGCGCCAGCCGGGCCTGGGCCTGACGTTCGGCCCACAGCAGCTTGTCGGCGAATTCGGTCAGGCGCGCGGGCTGGCCTTTTTCCCAGACGATCAGTGACTGCTGCAGCGACTCTTCCCAGCGCTTGAGCTCGCCCCACACATGGCGGTAGGACAGGCCCAGCGCCTTGGCCGCCATCGAAATCGAGCCGCTGTCGCGCACGGCCTGCAGCAGCGCCATCAGCGGATGGTGCAATGGCGAGGTCGGCGCGGGCGGGTCGCGGCCATCGGGCGACCAGAGGTAGGACAGCTGGATTTTGGGCACAGGCCGAGTGTGCCTGAAGTGCCGCAGCGGTCCGCCTGGTCCTTATGCACGGCGCTTCATAACGGACAACCCGTACGCGATAAGGGGTGGCGCTGCACTACCATCGCGCCGCTGTATGAACACTTTCTCCGACAGCGTCGCCATGGCGCTGCACCTGTTGACCACCCTCGATCCCCAGCTCTGGATCATCGTGGGCCGTTCCCTGGCCGTGAGCGCCACCGCCTGCCTGATCGGCTATGGCCTGGGCGTGCTTTTGGGCGCGCTGCTGGCGGTCGGCCGTTTTCGGGGGCGCGGTGCGGTGCTGGTCGCGCTCAACACCCTGCTCGCGTTGCCCTCGGTGGTGGTGGGCCTGGTGGTTTATCTGCTGCTCTCGCGCACCGGACCGCTCGGTGGGCTGGGCTGGCTCTTCAGCTTCAAGGCCATGGTGCTGGCGCAGGTGATCCTGGTGATGCCGGTGGTGGCCGCGCTCACGCGCCAGGTGGTCGAGGACGTGGAGCGCCAGCACGGGGAGCAGTGGGTTTCGCAAGGCGCGGGCACCGTGTTGCGCAGCCTGCTGCTGGCCTGGGACGAACGCATGGCGCTGTTGACGATTTTCGTGACCGCCTTCGGCCGTGCGATTTCCGAAGTCGGTGCGGTGATGATCGTGGGCGGCAACATCGAAGGCTTCACGCGCGTCATGACCACCGCGATCGCGCTCGAGACGAGCAAGGGCGATCTGCCCCTCGCGCTCGCGCTGGGCCTGGTGCTGCTCGCGGTGGTGGGCCTGCTCAACCTGCTGGTCGCGCTGCTGCGGGCGCGCGGTGAGCGTCCGCACGGTGACCGCGCCTGGGTGGGGGGGCTGTGATGGACACCGTGGTGCAACTCGACCGGGTCTCGGTGCAACTGGGCGGTTTGCGTGCGTTGCAAGAGGTCAGCCTGCACATCGCGGCGGGCGAGCGCGTGGCGCTGGTGGGCCCCAACGGCTCGGGCAAAAGCACCTTGCTGCGCACGCTGCATGGGCTGCTGTCACCGGCTTCGGGTTCGGCACGGCGGGATCCGCAGCGGCGCCAGGCCATGCTGTTCCAACGTCCGCATTTGCTGCGCATGTCGGCGCAGGCCAATGTTGCGCTGGGGCTGTGGCTGGACCGCTCGCTCGGCCTGTCGTGGTCGGCGGCCCGGGCGCAGGCGCACGAGGCGCTGGCGCGCGTGGGCCTGCAGGGCATCGCGGGGCAGGGGGGGCGCCAACTCTCCGGCGGCCAACAGCAGCGCCTGGCGCTCGCGCGGGCCTGGGCCCGACGCCCCGATGTGCTTTTGCTGGATGAACCCACCGCCAACCTGGACCCACACGCCAAGCGCGAGGTCGAGTCCCTGATCGCCGAGTTCGCCGCGGGCCAGGGCCAGCCCCCGACCCTGGTCTGGGCCAGCCACAACCTTGGGCAGGTCAAGCGCATCGCCACGCGCGTGCTGTGCATGGGCGCGGGCCGCGTGCTGGCCGATTTGCCGGTGCACGATTTTTTCAACGCCGAGGTGCTCGCGAAGGTGAGTCCCGAGGCCCATGCTTTTGTTCAAGGAGAGACGGTATGACATCTTTTTCTGCATTGCGTCGATGGTTCGTGTGCGCGGCGCTGGTCGCGCCCGCGGTGTGGGCACAAAGCCCTTCGATCGTGGTGTCTTCGACCACCTCGACCGAGCAATCGGGCTTGTTCGCACACCTGTTGCCCGCCTTCAAGAAGGCCAGCGGCATTGAGGTCAAGGTGGTGGCGCTGGGCACGGGCCAGGCGCTCGACATGGCCCGCCGCGGCGATGCCGATGTGGTCTTCGTGCACGACCAGGCGGCCGAGGAAAAATTCGTTGCCGAAGGCTTTGGCCTCAAGCGCCAGGCCGTGATGTACAACGACTTTGTGCTGATCGGCCCCAAGGCCGACCCCGCAGGCGCGCGCGGCAAGGACATCGTGGCGGCGCTGGCCAAGCTGGCCGCGGCCAACGCGCTCTTCGTCTCGCGTGGCGACAAGAGCGGCACGCACGCCGCCGAGCTGCGCTTTTGGAAAATGGCCAACCTGGACAACGCCAAGGGCAACGGCTACCGCGAGTGCGGCTGCGGCATGGGGCCGGCCCTCAACATCGCTGCCTCGCAGGCCGGCTATGTGCTGGCCGACCGCGGCACCTGGCTCAACTTCAAAAACCGCGCCGACCTGGCCATCCTCGTCGAGGGCGATCAGCGCCTGTTCAACCAGTACGGTGTGATGGTCGTGAACCCGGCCAAGCACCCGCATGTCAAACTGGCGGAGGCCCAGAAATTTGTGGACTGGGTGACCTCTGCCGCCGGCCAGGTGGCGATCGCCGATTACAAGATTGGCGGCGAGCAGCTGTTCTTCCCGAACGCCGCGCGCTGATCAGCCCTTGGGCTGGCCGAGCTTGCGGTAGACCGTGGCGCGGCTGATGCCCAGGCTGCGCGCGGCTTCGGCCACATTGCCGCGTGCGCGGGCCACGGCCTGCCGAATCAGCGCGGTCTCGACATCGCGCAGCGCCTGGCCGCGGCCAGGCGTGGCCGCGGTGGGGCTGGTCAGGTCCGACGCGCGGTGGGCCTGGGTCTGCAGGCGCAGGCCCGACCACAGCGGCACCTCGTCAAAGCCGTCGCCGCGCTGTGCCGCGTCGAACAGGTTTTCCCAGGGCATGGCGAAGACATCGCTCGCATGCACGCTGCGCGCGTCTGCATCGAGCGAGAGCATTTGCCGCGCGGTCGGGTTGGCGCCGGTGATCTCGCCATCGGCACCCAGCGTGAGCAGGCCGTCGCTGTCATCGCCGGGCTGGTTGCCGGGCCAGCTCAGGCGCAGCGTCAGCGCGTGTGGCGAGGCCAGCAGCCAGCTGTTTTCGATGCTGCGCGCCGAGCGGCGCACCAGGTGCTTGAGCGCGGGCCGCTCCGCCACCTCCACGCCCGTCAAATCGAGCATGCCGGCGCAGCGACCGTCGGGCCCGAACACCGGCGCCCCCGCGCAGCTGTAGGCGCTGGTGTCGTCAAAAAAATGCTCACCGCGGTGCAGCCACACCGGCTGCAGCTCGGCGAGCGCGGCGCCGATGGCGCTGGTGCCGACCGCCCGCTCGGACAGGTCGACCCCGACCCGCGCGATGACCTGGGCGCGGCGGTCGCCGCGGTCGACCGGGCCCTGTACATCGATCACGATGCCATCGGCATTGGTCAGGATGGCAAAGTAGCCGATGTTGCCCATGGCCCGCACGAGCTCGGCGATCACCGGGCGCGCCGCCTGCACCAGCGGCTGGCTTTCTTCCTGAACCTGGCGCGCGCGCGCCGCGCTGACCGCGTCAAAGCCCACGCTGCGCCCGGGCTCCAGACCCCAGGCCTGGCACCGTTGCCAGCTGCGCGCCAGCCAGGGCGCCAGCCAGGGGGCGGTCTGGGCATTGCGTTCGTGCAACAAGGTCTGGCGGGCCTGGGCAATGGATTGCAGTCGGTCGGCGGCGGCCATGTGTATCAAGCTGAGAATTTGTGAGGGGAGGGGGCGTGAAATTCGGGTATTCCCGGGTCGGCTGCCCTGTGGCAGCGCGAAACAATCGTTATGCATTGTCATTCATAGGCGTGGCTTTGCCTAGAGCGCGCCGACCCACAGGAGACCCTCATGCAAAAGGTGTTGCACATCAACCCGGACAAGTGCACCGGCTGTCAGCAGTGCGAAATGGCCTGTTCCTTTGAGAACTACGGCACCTACGCCACGGCCAAGTCGCGCATCAAGGTGTTCGACTTCCACCACACCGGCAAGAAAGTGCCCTACACCTGCACCCAGTGCGACGAAGCCTGGTGCCTGCACGCCTGCCCGGTCGAGGCCATCACGGTGGACAAGGCCACCGGCGCCAAGGTCGTCAATGAGGCCACTTGTGTGGGTTGCAAGGTCTGCACCATCGCCTGCCCGTTCGGCACCATCAACTACGTGCAGGAAACCGGCAAGGTCCAAAAGTGCGACCTGTGCGGTGGCGACCCGGCCTGCGCCGACGCCTGCCCGACCGGCGCCATCACTTTCATCGACGCCAACTGGACCGGCCTGGACAAGATGAAGCAGTGGGCCGACAAGCTGGGCAACCAGCCCTCTGCGGCTTGACCCCCGCCTGAGCGCCCCTTTACTGAACCCGAAGGAGAACACACATGTCCTGGGCTGGAAAAATCCTCCGCGTCAACCTCACGGCTGGCACCGTCAAATCCGAACCGCTGAACATGGAGTGGGCCCGTGCCTACATCGGTTCGCGCGGCCTCGGCAGCAAATACCTGGTCAGCGAAATCGACCCCAAGGTCGACCCGCTCTCGCCCGACAACAAGATCATCTGGGCCACCGGCCCGCTCACGGGCACCATGGCGTCGACCGGCGGCCGTTACACCGTCATCACCAAAGGCCCGCTCACGGGCGCCATTGCATGCTCCAACTCGGGTGGTTACTGGGGCGCCGAGCTCAAGATGGCCGGCTGGGACATGGTCATCTTTGAAGGCAAGTCGGCCAAGCCGGTTTACCTCTACATCTGCGACGGCGTCGCCGAGCTGCGCGACGCCGGCCACCTCTGGGGCAAGAGCGTGTGGCAAACCGAGGACATGCTCAAGAAGGCCCACCAGGACCCGCTGCTGCGCATCTCCAGCATCGGCAAGTCCGGCGAGAACGGCGTGCTGTATGCCGCCGTGGTCAATGACCTGCACCGCGCGGCCGGCCGCTCGGGTGTGGGCACCGTGATGGGCTCCAAGAACCTCAAAGCCATTGCCGTGCGCGGCACCAAGGGCGTGGGCAATGTGCGTGACCCCAAGGCTTTCATGGCCGCCGCCAAGGCCGCCAAGAAGGTGCTGGCCGATAATGCCGTGACCGGCCAGGGCCTGCCCACCTACGGCACCCAGGTGCTGATGAACGTGATCAACGAAGTCGGCGCGCTGCCCACCCGCAACCACCGCGATGTGCAGTTTGAAGGCGCCAAGGACATTTCGGCCGAGGCCATGGTCACGCCGCGCAAAACCGACGGCAAGAAGCACCTGGTGACCAACCAGGCCTGCTTCGGTTGCACCATCGCCTGCGGCCGCATCAGCAAGATGGATGAAAGCCACTTCTCGGTGCAGAACAAGCCCGAGTACTGGGGCGCTTCGGGTGGCCTCGAATACGAAGCCGCTTGGGCCCTGGGTGCCGCCAACGGCGTGAACGACCTTGAAGCCCTGCAGTACGCCAACCTGATCTGCAACGAAGAAGGCATGGACCCGATCAGCTTCGGCGCCACCATCGGCGCGGTGATGGAGCTGTATGAAATGGGCGTGCTCACCAAGGAGCAGATCGGCACCGAGGCGCCTTTCGGCTCGGCCAAGGCGCTGTGCGAGCTCGCCGACATGACGGCCAAGGGCATCGGCTTTGGCAAGGAAATTGGCCTGGGCTCCAAGCGCCTGACCGCCAAGTACGGCCACCCCGACCTCTCGATGAGCGTCAAGGGCCAGGAGTTCCCGGCGTATGACGGCCGCGTGATCCAGGGCATTGGCCTGGCCTACGCCACCTCCAACCGCGGCGCCTGCCATCTGCGCGGCTACACCATCGCCTCCGAAGTGCTGGGCATCCCGGTCAAGACCGAGCCCACCGAGCATGAAGGCAAGCCCGAACTCGTCAAGGCCTTCCAGGACGCCACTGCCGCGTTCGACTCGGCTGGCATTTGCATCTTCACCAGCTTCGCCTGGACGCTGGCCGACGTGGCCCCGCAGCTGCAGGCCGCCTGCGGCGACGAGTTCACCATGGAGCACCTGGCCCACATCGGTGAACGCATCTGGAACATGGAGCGCGAGTTCAACAACGCCGCCGGCTTCACCAAGGCCGACGACAGCCTGCCCAAGCGCCTCTTGACCGAAGCCGCCAAGACCGGTCCGGGCAAAGGCGTGGTCAGCAAGTTGCCCGAGATGCTGCCCAAGTACTACGAGGTGCGCGGCTGGGACGGTGAAGGCCGACCCACGGCCGACACCAAGAAGCGTCTGGGCCTGTGATGGCACGGGGCCGTCTGGCCCCCTGGCTTGATGCGCAGCGGCCCCAGGGCCGCTGCCTTTTTTCTGGAGTCTGATCCATGCGACACCACCTTATCCTCGGCGCCGGCCCGGCCGGCATCATCGCCGCCGAGACCCTGCGCAAACAGTGCCCGCAAGACCGCATCACCGTGGTCGGCGACGAAAAGGAAGCGCCGTACTCGCGCATGGCCATTCCCTACCTGCTGATCGGCAACATCGAAGAAAAAGGCACCTGGCTGCGCAAGGGCGCCACGCACTTTGCCGACCTGCGCATCGAGCTGGTGCAGGCGCGCGCCACCCGGGTGGACGCGAAGGCCAAGCAGGTGCAGCTGGACAACGGCCAGACGCTGGCGTTTGACCAGCTCCTGATCGCCACCGGCTCGCACCCGGTGCGCCCGCCGATTCCAGGTCTGGACCTGCCCGGCGTGCACACTTGCTGGACGCTGGAAGACGCGCGCGCCATTGCTGCGCTGGCCCAACCCGGCGCCAAGGTGCTGCAGATGGGCGCGGGCTTCATTGGCTGCATCATCATGGAAGCACTCAAGCAACGCGGCGTCGAACTCTCTGTGGTGGAGATGGGCGACCGCATGGTGCCACGCATGATGGGCCCCATGGCCGGCGGCATGATCCGTGACTGGTGCGAGGCCAAGGGCGTCCAGGTCTACACCGGCACCAAGGTCGAGGCGATTGAAAAAGCCGACGCGCCCACCGGTCTGGTCGGCAAGATCGCCGGCGCGCTGGGCCTGGGTGCCAGCACGGGCAGCGGCTTGCGCGTGCGCCTGTCGGGCGGGCAGACGGTCGAGGCCGATCTGGTCATCAGCGCCACCGGCGTGCGTCCGGCCATCGGTTTCCTGCAGGACAGCGGCGTCACCTGCCTGCAAGGCATTTTGACCAACGAACGCATGCAGACCAATGTGCCGGGCATTTACGCCGCCGGCGACTGCGCCGAAGCCTTTGACATGGTCAGTGGCAAAACCATCGTGAGCGCGATCCAGCCCAATGCCGCCGAACAGGCGCGCGTGGCCGCGCTCAACATGGCGGGGCAGGACACCACGCTCAAGGGCGTCACGCAGATCAACGTGCTCGACACCCTGGGCCTGATCTCCACCAGCTTTGGCAACTGGCAAGGCGTGCCGGGGGGCGAACACGTCGAGCTGACCGACCAGGCGAGCGGCAAGCACCTCAGCCTGCAATTCGAAGGCGATGTGCTGGTGGGTTGCAACTCGGTGGGCTGGACCCAGCATGTGGGCGCGATGCGCGGCCTGGTCGAAGGCCAGGTGCGCCTGGGCGAGTGGAAAGACAAGCTCCAGCAGGACCCGACCCAGCTGATGGCCGCTTACCTGGCCTGCGCACAGGGCCAAGGCCGCTGGAGCGGTGCGCAGGACACGCGCCGCCGTTAACATCGCGCCCCATGCAGATCACCTTCAAGCTGTTCGCCTCACTGGGCGACCATTTGCCCGCCTCGGTGCGCCCGGCCAACGAGATGCCGCTCACGGTGGCCGATGGTGCGACCATCGCGCAGGTGATCGCACCGTTTGCCCTGCCGCCCCAGCTGGTGCACCTGGTGCTGGTCAACGGCAAATACATCGCGCCGGCGCAGCGCGACAGCCACGCCTTGCAAGAGGGCGACGTGCTGGCTATTTGGCCGCCGATCGCCGGTGGTTGAGTCCGACACCTGAGCCAAGCCCGTGCAGTCCCATTACCCCGAGCGTTTCGAGCGCGACATGGGCACGAGCGAAGCCGAGTGGCGGGCGGCCTTGCCGCGCGCCATCGGCGAGCACGCTTGCGTGCTGGGGCCAGATCGGGCCGAGGTGCAGATCGGCGAGGGGCGCTTGCGCCTGCGCTGGCAAGTCTTGCCGCCGCGCGTGATCGCGCTCTTGCGCATGCCCCGTCTGGGCGTGCATTTCGCGTTCGAGGGGGTGGATGCGGACGCGCGCCTGCGCTTCATGAAGCGCTTTGACCTGACGCTGCAGCGCGGCGGCGGTTGAGCGCGCTCAACGTGCCCAGAACACGGTCGCGGTCTTGAGGCCCAGCGCGGTCAGCGCCAGCGAGCCCAGCAGGTGCACGCTGGCGGTGCCCAGGGCCAGGGCGTAGCGGCTTTGCTGCAGCAGCGCCACGACCTCGGCCGAGAAACTGGAGAAGGTGGTCAGCGCGCCCAAAAATCCGGTGACCAGCGCCAGCCGCCACAGCGGATCGAGTTCAGGCCATTGCTGAAACACCCCCACACACAGGCCCACCAGGTAGCCCCCGATCAGGTTGGCCGCGAGCGTGCCCCAGGGGATCAGCGCCCCGCTGTGGCTCAGCCACAGGCCCAGTTGCCAGCGGGCGAGGGCGCCGAGGCAGGCGCCGAAACAGATCGCGAGGACAGCGTGCATGGTGGCCCGATTGTAGGAGGCCGCCCTTGTGGTCGACCTGATGCGGCGCAGGCCCCGGCGCGCCGGCCTGTGCGCTCAGGGCAATGGGTTCAGAACGGTGTGTTCAGAACGGAGGATCGTCGGCGGCGACGGTGGCCGCGTCGGTGCTGGCCACTGCCGCGCTGGGCTCGGCCATGGCCTGCGCCATCTGCGCGCCCCAATCCATCTCGCCGCCCAGGGCCGCGATCAGGCTGTCCAGCAGGGGCGAGAGCAGGCCGGTGCTGAGCGCCACATCGGCGTCAAAGCGGTCTTCGCCCTTGTCGGTGCCGCTGGCGTCCATCACGCCATCCAGAAACTGGACCTTCTTGAGCTGCAGCGTTTCGGTGAGCACGAAGCCCACGCGGCCGTCCCAGCTGAGCGCCAGCTGGGTGGGCAGTTTGCCTTCGCTCACGTGCTTGCGCACCTCGTCGTTGGCCAGCGGGTGGCGCACGTAGCGGATGCTGGCCGCGTCTTCGCCCATGGCCTTGAGCGTGCACTCGCGCTCGACGCACAGGTCGGCGGGCCACTCGTCAGGATCGGTGGTGAGCAGCCAGCCGCTCATGGCCGATTGGGGCGTGATCGCGGTTTGCATCAGGGCAATCGAAAAACCGGGCATGGCCTTGATCAGGGCCGAGATCACCTCGTCGGCCTTGCCCTGGCTGCTGCAGTCGAGCACCAGGCGGCGCTGGGGCAGGTCGATCCAGACCAGCACCGAGGCCTGCTTGGCAAAGGCCTGGGGCAGCAAGGCGAGCAGGGCGTCGTCTTGCAGGTTGCGGCGCTCCTTCTTGCCGGGTTTGCGGCCCGTGCTGGCTTCGATGGCCGCACATTGCTCGTCCACATGGCGGCGCAGCACGCTGCCGGGCACGGCCTTGGACTCGATCATCAGCTTGGCGATCCACTGGCCGCCAATCGATTCGACCAGCGGCCCATGGGCCTGGCCACGCGGCTCCACCCAGCCCACCGATTTGTCCTGCGTCGCGCCACATTCCACAAAGCGTGCGCCTTGCAGCGCCGCTTCCACATCGCCCAGACTCGGGCGCCAGCCCTCGGCGATGCGGTACACCATCACATTCTTGAACATGCCAATCCTTCTTGGGAGCGGCGATCTTACGTGATGGGGGGACGGGGTTTTGACCGGCTTGGGACTTGTCTGCGGCTCGACAGACCGGGCAAGGCTTTGGCGCCGTTCACGAGCCGGACCGGACCTTTCACTGCGGGTGCGATCTGGCCGCCGGGTAGGCCTGGCCCTGGACGCGCAGGCCTTGCTCGGAGAGCTGCGCCGCCTTGCGCGCACCGATGCCGGGCACGCGCCGCATCAGGTCTGCCCAGTCCTGAAACGGGGCCCGTTCGCGTTCGCTGAGCAGGCGCTGGGTGGTCGCGGGCCCGAGGCCGCGCAGGCCATCGAGGTCCAGTTCGCGCGCCTGCGCGATGTCCAAGGGCTGGGCAATGGCCAGGCTGGCACAGGCCAGCAGGCTGGCCATGAGGGCGGTTTTCATGGAGGGTCTCCCTGTCGGGCCGTCTGCGGGCCCTGGGGCCGATTGTGGGCAGGCCGCGCGGGCTTGCCAAGCCCGTTCAGAGCTCTTCGACGCGCCGGGGCGGGTAGCTGTCCCAGGCCTGGCAGCCCGGGCAATGCCAGAAGTGTTCTTTCGCTTCAAAGCCGCAGGCCGCACAGCGGTAGCGCGAAAGGGGGCGCGTGGCCGCATCGAGCGCTTTTTGCACCGGGGCGGGCACGGCTTCGGGCGGCGGCGCGGCGGCGAGCCAGCGCGCGGCGGCCAGCAGTGAAGGCTGTTTTTGCAGGTGCTGCAGAAAATGCTGGCGCGCCTGCGCGCTGTCCTGGGGGGCCGGGCTCAGCGTCAGCAGGGCCTCCAGCACATCGAGGCTGGCGTGCCGCTCGTAGCACTGCACCAGCCAGGGCAGCACCTGGGCCTGCTGGCCGCAGGCGAGCGCCGCCTTGGCCAGCGTGGCGGCGGCCAGCGCCGCGGTCGGGTCGTCCTGCTCGAACAAGGGTCGCAGCGTTTGCACGCTGGCCTCGGCCTGCTGCAGGCTCAGCTGAAGCTGGCCCAGCAGGATGCGCGCGCGTGGCGCGTGCGGGATCTCGCGCACCGTGTCTTGCAAAAGCTGCAGCGCACGCCCGGTGTCGCCCTGGGTGAAGGCCTCGCGCGCCTGCTCGCAGCGGTAGTGCGCCTGGCGCACGCTGAAGTTGGCTTCGCCCGAGCGCTCGAGTTGCGCGGCCACTTCGGCGGCTTGTGGCCATTCACGCGAGCGTTCGTAGATGGCCAGCCGTGCCAGGCGCGCCTGGCCTTCATAAGGCGTGCCTTCGAGCTTGCGCAGCGCCTCCTCGGCGCGGTCGAGCAGGCCGGCCTTGAGGAAGTCCAGTGCCAGCCCGTGCTGGGCGCGCTGGCGGTCGGCCGCGCCCAGGTCGCCGCGCGCCAGCAGGTGTTCGTGCACGCGCACGGCGCGGTCGTATTCGCCGCGGCGGCGAAACAGGTTGCCCAGCGCGAAATGCAGCTCCGAGGTGTCGGGGTCGTTTTGCACGGCCTCGATGAAGGCGTCGATCGCACGGTCTTGCTGCTCGTTGAGCAGGTAGTTCAGGCCCTTGAAGTAAGCCCGGGGCGCCTGGCGGTTGGCAATCCGCAGCTGGCGCAGGTCCAGGCGCGAGGCCAGCCAGCCCAGGGCAAAGGCCACGGGCAGGCCGATCAGAATCCAGGTCAGGTCAAGCTCCACCAGGGGTCTCCGGCGTGGGGGAAGGGTTGGCGCTGGGCGCAGCGGCGGGGGACTGGCGGGCCGCCTGGCGCTGGCGCCACCAGCGGGGCACCATGCCCAGCACACCGACCACCACGCCCAGGGCGAACGAGGTCAGCACCACCAGCACCGTGGGGGCTTGCCAGAAGGTGCCGAAAAAGAAATGGACACGGGTGTCCTGCTGGTTGTTCAGCGCGAACGCAAACAGGGTGAAAAAGACAGCGGCTTTCAGCAGCCACTGAAGCAACCGGAACAGACGGTTCATGCAGGCCCTCGCAATGCCCGCGATTTTAGCGATGCGCTGCACGCGCGCTGCGTGCCCATGCTCACGGCTGGGCGGCTTGCTGCTCGGCGGTGGCGGCGTCGACGGCTTCGCGCAGGGCCTTGCCGGGCTTGAAATGGGGGACGCGTTTTTCGGGGATCAGCACGGTTTCGCCCGATCGCGGGTTGCGGCCCACGCGCGGCGGGCGGCGGTTGATGGAGAAGCTGCCAAAGCCCCGGATTTCGATGCGGTGACCGCGCACCAGGGCTTCGCTCATGGCGTCGAGCACCGTCTTGACGGCGAGTTCGGCGTCGCGGTGGGTCAGCTGCGAAAAGCGGGCGGCGAGTTCTTCAACCAGATCGGAACGGGTCATGGCGCAATCCTGAGGTCAGGGCGTGCCCTGAGAGGCTCAAAAAAAGCCTGCCCCGAGGGGCAGGCTTGTGGCTGATGCCGAAGGCGATCAGTTGTTGTCCAGCTTGGCGCGCAGCAGGGCGCCCAGGCTGGTGGTGCCGGCGTTGCCGGTGTTTTGGCTCAGCGAAGCCATGGCTTCTTGCTGGTCGGCCTGGTCCTTGGCGCGGATGGACAGCTGGATGTTGCGGCTCTTGCGGTCGACATTGGTCACCACGGCCGACACTTCGTCGCCTTCCTTGAGCACGCTGCGGGCGTCTTCCACGCGGTCGGCGGAGATTTCCGAGGCGCGCAGGTAGCCGATCACGTCTTCGCCCAGGTCGATCTCAGCGCCCTTGGCGTCCACGGTCTTGACCTTGCCGCTCACGATGGAGCCTTTGTCGTTGACCGACACGAAGGTGCTGAACGGGTCGCCGTCGAGCTGCTTGATGCCCAGGGAGATGCGCTCGCGGTCCACGTCCACGGCCAACACGATGGCTTCGACTTCCTGGCCCTTTTTGTACTCGCGCACGGCTTGCTCGCCCGGCTCGTTCCAGGACAGGTCGGACAGGTGCACCAGGCCGTCGATGCCGGCGGCCAGACCCACGAACACGCCGAAGTCGGTGATCGACTTGATCGGGCCCTTGACGCGGTCGCCGCGCTTGGTGTTTTGGGCGAACTCTTGCCAGGGGTTGGCACGGCACTGCTTCATGCCCAGGGAGATGCGGCGCTTGTCTTCGTCGATCTCCAGCACCATGACTTCGACTTCGTCGCCCAGGGAGACGATCTTGGACGGGGCCACGTTCTTGTTGGTCCAGTCCATTTCAGACACGTGCACCAGTCCTTCGATGCCGGGCTCGAGTTCCACAAACGCGCCGTAGTCGGCGATGTTGGTGATCTTGCCGAACATGCGGGTGCTGGTGGGGTAGCGGCGGGACACGCCCATCCAGGGGTCGTCGCCCATCTGCTTGAGGCCCAGGGACACGCGGTTCTTCTCGGTGTCGAACTTGAGGATCTTGGCGGTGATTTCCTGGCCGGCGGTGACCACCTCGGAGGGGTGACGCACGCGGCGCCATGCCATGTCG
>JACCDX011526270.1_pt1 | contig 19017 bp, 25 predicted proteins | sample 7449681 | NCBI WGS metagenome assembly JACCDX01 (sample SAMN15323450, study PRJNA562643) | freshwater metagenome | isolation source: river surface water | place: USA:Blue River Watershed | collected 2017-08-18
CATCAGCCTCAACCAACTTCGCACACGCCTCACGCTCATTAGCCCGGACTAACTCAGCAAACTTCTCAACGTCCAACCCATCGGCAAGGTTCATGCACTCGTTGTACATCTTTATGTGCGTCATCTTTGCCTTTATATAGGCTTTGATTCTTTCCTCATCTTCTAGGTCTCTCATAGTCTAGTACCTCCACGATTAGCACAAGGCCATACTTGGGATAGTGCATTTACCACAAGAGAATCGGCAGAGTAATGTCGTCTCTCAGGATTAATCTCTAGGTATTGCTTAACTACATCCCGGGCTTGGCCTGCTGTTACATTTTGTGGGGCGCATACTTTTACTCTTGCATACACATCAGCCACTCCTTGTACATAGCCAAGAGCAACCATCCTTGGAACGGTTTCTGAGTCATTCATCCTCGATAACAGACCGTTACCATCTAAAAACTCAGCACTCGCCATACATGGCACGAACAACAACCCTGCGATTAGTTTTTTCATTTTAGATTGCCTCCTGATTTAAGTAAGTCCCCGGTATATGTGTACGTACCAACGTGTTCTAATTTGATGAATGGATTGGCGTAGATCTTCCCACCATGCTTACGCCACAGATCACAGAAGTGGTAGTCCTCAGATAGCAAGGCACCTGTCTCGTCGATACTTGTGGCAAAGAACTCACTGGTTAACGGCTTAACGTATTCACCATCAACCTTATGTGTAGACACGCGGTAAGTGGGTACGTGGGGGGCTAACTTCTCAAACACCTGACGCTTGATCAGCATGAACCCTGTGCCTCCGTGGCGTACCTCTAGCACCCTGTCAGCATCAGTCTCAACCTTGTGTAGCCCATTGACCATGTTCATTACGAACGCACCGCCATAGTCCTTTAGATCTTCTTTCCCTTCTTTTGCCGCCCGTGCTACCTGCTTCCAGTCCACCTCTTTCTTTGGGTATATGCCTACGCAAATGTCCCGGTCAGCCGCCATCAGTTGTGCCACGGCGTTGCCATCATAAGAAATGTCAGCGTCAATAAACATCAGGTAATCAAAGCCCTTCTCCAAGAACAGACGGGCTAACTCGTTACGGGCACGGGTAATCAGACTCTCATTAGTGATCTGCGCCCAGTAGACGGGCACACCCACCGACTTCATCTTGGTTATCGTGTTAAGCAAGCCTGATACGTAGTTACCAGTACACATTCCACCGTACATCGGCGTGGCAATCATCAGCGATGGGCGACCCTGTTGTTGCTCTTGCTTGTACGGCACTTCAGTCCAATCAGTCATACTTTCCTCACAATAAATTGATACCCTATGTGGGCGATAGATAATTCGTTTTCAAACATATTTACAAATGTGTCGATAGCAATCTTCGGGCGTTGCATGGTCTCAAAACCCTGCGGTTTCCACATATAGTCATCAAACACTATGAACCCCTTTGGTTTTAGCAAAGGCCAAGACATACAGGCATCTGTCAAAACATCTTTAGCCAAGTGCGACCCGTCGATATAAATGAAGTCAAACTGTTTTTTCTCACAGATTAGAGACGGTACCCATTGAGTAGACAAACCTTTTAGTTTGCTAACTCTACGTTCAGGAAACTTTTCACGCACGGTTAGAATGTTGTTGTGAAACCGTAACTCTGTACCTTCCATATCTTCGGGCGTGTGTTCAGCACCACCTTCCCATGTGTCGATGCAGTAGATCTCTCCACCATCTTCCATCATGTTCTCGATAGTCCATACCGCAGACCGCCCCTCAAACGACCCAATCTCTAGGAAGTCCTTGCGCCCCGGCAGATGAGGAATTAATTGCGACCATACTTGAGGTGCCCAGTTAAACCAATCTTTTGTGTATTGATATTCCACTGCTTCTCCTAAGTTGTTATCTTGTATGCTTCACGTTCTTTTAACTCACCCACACCCCGAATGTGGGGTCTCCACCAATACAACCCTGATCTCTTCGCTTTGAAATGCCCACGCACCCGATGCGCATTGACAATATGTTTACGGGTAACTAAACCTTCAGAGTCAACATCTTCGGTATCGGTCAAAGAAACAATCGTGTACCCGCTACGACCTCGCCTTGCACGCTCCCGTTTACCTAACTTTGGGTGTGCAAATCGTGGGTTAACCTTCGTTTTAGTAATACCTGATTTTGAGTTAAGCAAAACAAGCCACGCAAAAAAGAGGCTTGGCACTTCCTCTACCGCTTCTCCCGCCATCGCCATAAGCAGGTCTGTTCCTTTCCCGTCTCTCCAAAACTGTTCAGGAGGTACGTTGTTTTCTATAGCGGCTTCGATCATGGCAGAGTTAAACATAGCATTCCAAATCATGCCAAAGTCCCGCAATTCAAAATGTAGAAAAATATCTAAACATTTATTGTTGTCATGTACTAAAACTACATTACTAAAATTTACGTGTCCTGAAACAAATTCATAGTAAGGTTCAAACGTAAACATTAATGTGCCATCTTCGTTTAGCGCAGTTTCAATGTACGCACCCACCCTTTGAAGTTGCATCTGTGATTCATCTTCTACGGGGCTTCTCATACTACTTACCTCAGCAGTAAATGGCATTTCCACACACATCCTAGGGTAGGGAGGCATAACTTTAGGTGTTAACTTCTCAATACTTTTTAAATCCCCGGCTATGCTTTTAGTTAGTTTTTGCACCTCAAAGGCCATCTCAGGAGTCATAATAAACTGCTCCACTCCTTCTTTCTTGGCAAGTTTCTCTGCAAACTTTTTAGTTATGGGGTCACTTCCCTGCGCAAGTAGATCTTTCAGTGGTTTGAACTCTTTATTAGTAACCACCCACCGTTTATCCGGGTTTACCCCCGTGGGTTTAGCATACCTATCCTTAATTTCTTGATAAGTATTGTCTCGCTTTGCATCTTCAACATACCCCTTACGTATTTCTTTTATTTTATCTTCTAAATTAAATTCTTCGTATTCTAAAACGGGGCTTCCTCGAACTTCGAGAACTCTATCTTCTTGATTTTGTTTTGCTTGCGCATCCATTTGCGTATCTCCTTCCTCTCCTCGTCAGTTTTAAAAGGCCATGCCATACGTAAAGAATCTAACGGTAGATCATCGGCATCAAGATACTGATGCTCAGGTGCAACTAACTGATCCACCATCCATTGTGTTACGTTAACTTCTGCCACGGGCAACCTCCTTCGCTTCTTCCGCACTCAACCATAGGTAGAAAATGTTTTCCGAATGGCGTTTCCCAACCTCGGGAATACGCACACCCTTCTCACATAGTTTTAGTATGGCGTACTTGGCTTCGAGCAGTGGGGGTATCGGAGGCACCTCACAATCCAACTCCCCGTAGATGCTCGTGATTCGCCCTGTATTGTCCGGGCGCATTTCCAATCGTGCGGATACTTCTATCTTGTTTGTTTTTATAACTTGCATAGTCGGATTATAACTACGCATTTGTATTACTTGCAAGCGGTTTCATTACATAGAATTCGTTATCGGAAACCCTATACCCAACCCCCGGTATCGGAGCCTCACCGCCTAAGATCTTAAGCATTGACACGTCAGCGAGTAAATCCTCTGGCAAGGTTTCAAGAGAGTCGTACATCACCGTAGGTTTGTGGTTATGTATTTTGTATTTATCCAACTCTTTTGATGTCACCGCAACCCGACCATCCACCACATACACATGGTAGATCTCAAGGGACTGCTTCTCCCTAACTTTGTACGCATCCCGTGTCTCCACAGCCTCAGCCAGTTTACGGAACTCATCGGTCTTAAACTGCACACCAAGATCGCGTAGATGCTTAACTTCTTCATACAAGTCGTTAGAATTAACGTGCCATATTGCTTCACCCGCTTTGTATAACTCGCTACGCCAACCCTTTATGAGACCCTCTGTTCTGTCGCTATTGAACTCAAAGATCTCGCTAAACGAAAAAGGCTTTAGGAAGTCCACCATCATCTTGACCACCTTCGATTCAATCTTAGATGCTTTGGTGTTGTACTCAATTGAGTGCCTACGATACTTGTCGTTCTTAATTAGGCGTGACCCAATCTCCATCAAATCACCTTCAGACATCTTAACGTACCCAACCCGCTCTCTTCTCTCAACACGTTTAGGGAACCGAGGATCAATAAATATAGCGGTTTTATACTCAGGTTTACTTTGCCCCATATCAACAATAAAGTCAGGGCGTACCACCTCAAGGTTTACGGCATGGCTCTTACGTGCAAACTCTTTAAGTATTGATTGCAACTTGGGATGAAAATCTTCCAATGGTGTTATGTATTTCATTTCACTCTCCTATAAAAACTCAAGTCCGACTTGAGGATTTTCTTTTGATTTCAAACTCCAGTATGTCTCCACCTTCGGCTTCAATCTTCTCAGCCACAAACATACCGATAATCTTTACCGCTCTCATGTGCTCTCGGTGTAGCCCCGCATACCTCCAATGGAGCCACAGTATCCAAGTGCCCATGCAACTAAACAGTAGTGCGTATTCCATAACATCTCCTCAGAAGTTAAACGCAGACAGAATGTCATCAACCTTACGCTTCACATCATGGCGCACAGAATCCGAATCCCGAATCACATCAGCATCACGACCCGATATAGCCACCTCAAGTTTGCGACGGGCTTCCTCTAACTTGGGATCGTTAGTCACATTGAGTTTGGTCAGCAGATTGCATAGGTCAAATGCATTAGTAATTAGCGAGTCACGGAAGATCTGCGTGTGATTCTCACCACCATCCTTCATCTTGCGTGGTGTCGGCGCATCGGCTAACTTCGCGCTCATGTGGGTCAACACTTCGTGCAGACGGCCCCAAAGGTCTTTCATCGCATCCTGTAACTTGTTATTGAAATACTCTTCGTATTGACCGGCCAGTTGACGCTTGACCTCTTCCCCCGCCTTGATACGGAAATCGCTTGCCGTGGGGAGTGGGCACAATGCGTAACGGAACTTGAACTTGTTGCGCAAAGTTTCGACTTCGGGATACTCATCGCGGTCAAACAAAGAACCTAACTGAAAGGCTGCCCCTGATACCAGTTGCGGGTACTCCTGCAAGAAGTCCTCCACCGCATCTTCGAACTGCTGCTTGAACGAATCCAATGATGCCTTGTAGTCAAAGAAGTTAGCCATAGGTAACAGGCGTGACCCACCGTCTGACCATACGGTAGTCTGCTCGTAGTGCCATGTGCGAATCGTACCAACAAGTTTCTGCACCTGCTCTAACTTCTGCGTACCTGCTAACAGATGCTTGTGATAGTTACCCGCCCGTGACTTCGTACCCTTGGCAGAGTCGATCTCTTCGGACACTTTCTTGTCTAACTTGCGACCAGTCCACGCACTAATGTTGAGGTCAATCAGTACGCAGTCAGACAGATCCATCACCACAGAATCATTTTGCATTTCCATTTTCACTCTCCTTAAGTTATGTATGTTTACTGCTCGTTATCATTCCTCAAGTCAGACTTGAGGTATTCCTTGCACAACCACATCACGAACTGCGAATAGTTAAGATCTATCCCCGTGCGTTCCGCGTGTGCCTTCTTCGCTTCATCCACCATCGCTCGTGCGTCGGCACGAATCAACAACGCTTTGTACCCCGGACTGTTACTCATGTTTAATCTCCCATATGAACTGTTATGCCAACATCGGCGGTAATACCCTTAGTAGTAATTCCCCAAAACATCGGTGCGTTCCAATGCGTACCCCAACCATCCACATGACCATCGGTCAGCATGACGATTGCTTCAGGCTTTAACTTCTTGTCACGCATATAGTCAGACACACATTGAGGTCTTGTGCCCCCACCACCACGGGGCTTAGTCGTAGTCAACAACGCATCGAACGAATCACGCTCGTACACCTCGTGTTGACATACTTGTGTATCCCAATACAGCAAGTCGATTGCTTCGGGCGTTACCGTCTTGCAGATCTGTTGCACCTCACCCAAGAACTCACCGATCTGACGCGATCCGATTGACCCCGACATATCAATAGCCAAGACCAACCGACCCACCGACTCGCCAATAGTAGAGGGTAGATACACATCACGATCCACCCACCTACGGTTAGGCTTGCGCCATGTAGAAACATCTTTGTCATCACAGAACGTAGTGATGAAGTCACGCAACGCATCACGCCAATTGATCTTAGACTCAAGGATTTCAGCGATCTCGCGTGGCACATTCGCGCCCAACTTACCCGCTAGTAATGCACCTTGTCGCAGGGCTTGGTCAATGTCATGTGCGATCTTGTCTTTTTCTCCCTGCGATAACTCTTTGGCATCCTCCCACCCATGCTCGTCAAAGCCACCGCCCGTTTCCTCATCATCACCATCATCACCTGATTCCGTACCATCTCCATTCTCCCCTTTGGATTTACCTTCGCCTTTACCTTTACCCTTGCCTTGCTTCTTTTGCTTGAGCATACGGAACACAGTACCCGCATCGAGTCCGCGATACTGCTCATCCAACAACCCACCCTCGGGCAGAGATACAAACTTACCGTCAGGGTCAGAGTCATAGATCATTAGATTGATCACGTAGTCGCACGCCATGTTGGATAACTTAGCGTCTTGCTTCCAAAGATCTTCCCACACAGTCATGTGGCGAAACGCCTTGTGTAGATTCTCGTGAAGTATCAGACCACGCAAGTCAGCATCCGATAACTTGTCAACGAACTTGCGCCCGTATCGTGTGTTGTAGCCATCGGTGTACGCAGTCGGGCAACCCTGATCTAGCACAGAGGTACGCCCCATCATAAACACACCCGAGTACAACGCATACTTCGGGTCATTCATCAGAGCAATGTGCGCTTTCTGCACACGCTGTTCAGCACTTAGTTTTTGTGTCATGTTCACTCTCCATTAGAAACTCAAGTCAGACTTGAGGATTAGAACGCCCATTGATTCTTGATAGCCCACTGCTTGAACTTAGTATTGCGGGTAAGTATTGACTGCTTGGTGCTTGACTTCATAGCAGACTTGGCAAACATCGCCTGCCACTCAAGATCAAGACGCTCGGCATAGTCGATCCACGCATCGATAGACTTGTCATCCACACGGGTCAGCGCAGAGAACACCACCATGCATTTAGCGATCACGTCGGTAGCACCCGGAACCTTCGCACCCTTGGGGTCAGCAACAATCGATTCCCATGTCGGCAACTTGTCCACTACCGTGAAGAACGCTTGCATCTCAGCAGCAGCCTTGTCACCCACCGTACCCGCAAGTAAAGACTGCGTTACCAAATCACCGAGGGTATGGCGTTGCTTGACGATATGAGACGCCTTCTCTAAAGATCTTGGTGTAACAAACGCAGACTGTGGCTTGGTTGGTTGATAGATCAGCCCGTTCTCCACCTGTGCAGGATCGGTGTAAGACTCAAGACAATGGGGATTCTGTTTGACCCATGCCAAGACGATTGGCTCAATACCATTGTCCACCGCCCACGCACCCCATGAATCAGGATCGAGCGAACCATCTACATTAAACCCTGCGTGTGGCTTGCGCACCGTAGTGAAACAGACACGGTTACGGGCATGGGCTTCGAGCGAATCACCTACGCCATCCGTTGACAAGTTAGTAGTGCCGAACACAATCGAACCTTTGGGTAGGGTCATGTCACCGATGCGATACTCGTTCATCAGAGTAAGCAATACATTCTTGACCGCCTTCATCGCCTTGCCGATCTCATCGAGCATAACGATCACGGGCTTATCCGATTGCAATTGGAACCGAGCATTGGGCGCGAACCGAGTCACCCGAATCCCATTCTCCTCCACCGTATAGGGCAGGGCAAAGTCACCCAAGTCCAACAAGGTGCAGTCGATGTACGCTGTCGCATACTCAGGGAAACGCTTGGCAAGAACTTTGAGCATGGCAGACTTACCAATGCCCGGCTCACCCTGCCCAATGATTGTCACCTGATCACCCACCGTCGCAATTGCATTTGCGAACTGCGACAAAGTTACAGAACTACCTAGATTTATTGTTGCCATTTTCACTCTCCATTTTTATTTAAGAAACTCAAGTCAGACTTGAGGAAACGAACTACAACTACACATTACTACAACTGAATACCTCTATTATATAACAAGATTATCTCTAATGCAAGAGGTATCCACCTCCCGTGTGGTGTACACATCCATCTGCTTGATCAACTTACTGATGAAGTTTTTGATTGCGCTCACCGAATACTGCTCATCCCACAATATCAATCGTGCCTTGTATGAATCGTTAGGGTATGGTTGATACTCAACTGAACTTACCTCAACTTTCCGTACCGCATCCACCTTTTCTAATATGCAATACATCGCGCGATCCCAAGTATCTACATCCTCAACGCTTAACATCTCAAGCACCGCATCAAGGTCACGCAGATATGCTTCGTATGTATTGTGGGCGTGTTGTCTTTGCCACTTGCTGAGTTTGTGCCCTTGCAATATTGCTTCAACATTTTGCTCGAACCCAAAGTTATACTTATAAGATTTCCATTGATAATTCATACTCGCATCGTTCCCGGCGGTATAACGCCATTGTTCAGTCGTGCTTGCTCGCACCCAACCATCGGATAGTTTGAGCATAGTCGTTGCGTATCTCTCGAACCCTTTGATGCGCTCGCGCACCGCCTTGGATTTACTACGGTCAACAACTTTCTGTGTGAGTTTGATTTCTGTGGCTAGTTTCCAATCGCCACCCTCTTGCTTGAATGTCACGGGTTTGTCGTTGAGGATCGGCACCTTCTGATCACCCCTCAGCACCCACACTTGACCCCGCGTTTTGGTAGCACGGAACGGGGAATGTGCGCTCATAAAATCTGCTGTGCTAACACTAGCGTAACCACCTGTCCTGAACTCGATCCGCCCATCGGGGCTGTACATCACCACATTGGTACGATAAAGCCTTGCGCCATACCACACACCATCGGCACGATCCTCTTTGACTAGCAACTCCCAATCCCTGCGACGCTTACCGATTGGGCGCACATCTTCTGCCCTGCCACGAATGGGCTTCGTTGATTCATATCTATTTCTAAAGAACTCGTATGTCAGGTACGTCATTTTCACTCTCCTTAGTTTTCTCAAGTCCGACTTGAGTTTTGGGTTTACTTATCTTTCCTCATGTCCAGCCAAATAACTACACCGATGCCCACAATTACAAGCACCACGAACCACACCAACTCTTGCGCAGCCTGAGCAGCAGCACCCGATTCAATCCACCAATTAGTTTTCACTTATCCCCTCCCGATATGATGCAAGCCAAGAAGTAAACACAGAACGCAATACAGATCACACCAAGTGCCCCGTTCAAGGCACGCAGAACCTCAGCGATCTCACTCATTTGCTTTCTCCTTTCTGTAAAACACAGTCGATCTGATGGGGTAACACATTGAGCGTGTACTTGCGCTCATCCATCATTACGATAGTCACCAACTCCCCGATGCGCTCGACATAGCATGGCTTCTTGTTGAACCTCACCACATCGCCAACCCGCACCTCACCATTGGCATCGAACAACCTCAAGTCAGACTTGAGATTCTCTTTTGCCTTGGGCCAGTTAATTGGCCCGTTTGTTACTAGTTTGGTTTCGATCTTCATTTGACTAACCCTCCTTTGTTGTTGATACCTTTGGCTGCTTCTCTTGCGAACGCTTGGCTGAAGAACATCGGGCCTTGCTTGTGTGGGGTCAGGATTGTCCAACCCTTCTGATCCTTTTTTGATTTCTTTTCCCCGCACTTCTTACACAAAGAACTTGTAGTTTGACGCTGAGGTGGCTCAATATCCGAGCCACACCAATGACAATGCAAATATCTAGTACCCATATTACACTCCCTTCACAAAACAATCGATGAACTGCACTCGATCACGGGCACTTAGGGTTTCCCAACTAGGCTTAACGAACTCAACTTCATAAACAAACGAATCGGCACGCCACGACTTCTTGCGCATTACTTTTACTTTGGGTATTACCCGCACTTGGGGCTTGATTGATGCAAGGGTTTCTTGCCAAGTCTTTGTTGTCATTTTCACTCTCCAAAAGTTATTAATAGATAAGACACGCAAAGAAGCAGGCTCAAGTCAGACTTGAGGAAACTCTCCCAAATAAAAAATAAACCTGCTTCTCACCGTGTCCGGTGTTGCCCCTCTGCATTTAGCAGTCCTGTGTGGTGTTCGGGGCGGGGTGTACTAGGTAGCGTGGCAAAAGGGTCAGACTCAACAAAACAAAACCCTCAACTATCTAATACACCGCAGAGGTACTGCTCAGGTTAGCGCGTGTGGGGATGGAGATTCTCCGAGGTATGCCATTCTGATGGGTTTGTTCTGATATGGGATAGGGTGAACTTGGTATGGGTGCTTAGGGGAATTACCCTGCTACACATCTACCGCCCAAAAGACCACGCGACACATCGTGCCCGTGACCTACATAAAACATTGAATCCGTGCCAATGACACACGAACGCCTTACGCCTACTCTGCACTTGGCAGTTAAACCGATGGACTCAAGTCAGACTTGAGGATCGGGATAGCCAAGCATTTGACGGGTTGTTAAAGAGCGGGTCGGGGTGTATTCCGACTGATACTGCTATTATCTCATAGATCTATATGGTGTGTCAAGCCCTTTTCTTTACTTTGGGCACTTGTTTTACATTCGCCAACACACCATAACGAACCCGATTTTTTAATTTTTTGTTTTACTTTGGGGGCTTGTTCCAAGAATCGGGGGGTTTGTTCTTGCTTGTTCCAAGGAATAGAACGGGGGATTTGCTTTTTGGATCAATATGTTAGGGCAAGAATCGTTTGCTTGTTCCTTTGTTCCACGCGAGAACACGCACCTGCGCAGAAGGTCTTTCTTGAGAGAAAAAAGAGCGGTGAAAGTAAAAGTAAAACAAATAATTTTTTGGGAGACCTGTATATATTTTTTTTAAAGAACAAATAGATAGATAATAGAAGAAAGAACAGATAAATCAATAACTTAGCCTGTACTCTTACAGAAGAACATTTGGTACAAAATTTGGAACAATGGCTTGCAGACGCCATTCCACGGTTCCTTTATAGTAATTAGAAGAAGTACAAAGTAATAACGATACTTTTTGCCTAAACTCAAGTCTGACTTGAGGATTGCTCACAGAGAAGACACCAGTTCCACGCCCCCCGCGCCCCCGCACGCACCGATCACGCACGAACAACTTGCCACGCACACGCACTCACCAACCGCGCCCACCCTCACTTACCGAGATGACACCAGTTCCCAAAATTTGGACGAAAAAAAACCCCGCCGAAGCGGGGTCTGAAGTGGTGCTGGTTTATTTTGATTCGGGGAATCCTGCATCATCCAAGGCATCAATTAGAAAAGCGGCTAACTTTGCTAACCCGTCATTCGCCGCTTTCAGGGCATTGAAACCCTTGCGGAGTTTATCGGCGGCATCGGCGGGCTTGGCGGCTTTGCCGATACTAATCAGGATATTCCCCGATCCGGCTTTGGCTCCCGTTTTCTTGCCCTTGGCTTTACCCGTTGCGCGGCCTGAATTCTCATCGTAACCCTTACCCGTTTTCACGGCTTTGCGGAATTCGCCAAGTACTGTGTCCACGGTTCCCGGGCTTACCTTTTCACCTTTGGCATTTTTGCCGCCGGGGAATCGTGCATCAATAAACGCGATTGCAAGGGGACATTTACCCTTTGCGCCCACTACCGCGCCCACCTTATGCAACTTCGCCGCCGATTGATCGGCCCGGGCTTTAGCGGATCCCGCCGTGTTAAGGGCTTCGCCGCACGCCGTTGCCAACTTGATATGTGCGGTTGTAGCGGCGTAGGGCTTAACTGCGGGCTTCGTTGTTTTCTTGATAGTCATTTTCACTTCTCCTATAAAGCCGCACCGGAATTGATGCGGTAGTGAAACTATAGCATAACTTTATTAGATAACCCCACTCATGTCAGACTTGAGCCGCCGCGACCCCCACCGCCCCCCTACCCCCCAAATGGCATATATGGGACCCGCACGCCCCTGTACTGCGTGTTTTGCACATTAGATACCCCCTCCCCCAACTCAATGTAAAAGTAAAACTAACTGACCTAATTATGGAAAACACCCCCCTTGTCTTTTTGGATCCATGCCCCCCGGGGGGTATATAATTTTTTTTCGTGGGGGCGCCTCTTTGACGATGGAGGTTTTCCAAGTCCCCCACATCTCTTGACAAAACGAAATCTATCTAGTAAGTTCCGCACAACTGAAGAACCGACAAAAGGACTTCTTACACCGTGCCGATAGTTGTGACCCCCGAAGTTGGGATACCACTGCCCTTTGACGTAACGCCAGAGGAGGCAGAAGGTTTTCGTGAGCGAGCCAAAGCCGCCTGCGCCACTATCCTAGAACTCATTGAGTCCGGTGCAGAAGTAAAAGCCGACGAGGAAGACTCGGCCCAAGCCCACCAGATAGCGACCACGGGCAACTTCGTACCGTCCAAAACACCTCCCGGTGCCATCCTAAAACTAGAAGCCCTGCTGGATCACTACGACCACGAGTTTCTGGAAGTCAACCGCAAGATCCAGAATCTTGTAACAAATAAATTGTTAGAAGAGACCGAAAACGAGGATGCCAAGGTTAGGCTCAAGGCGCTGGAATTGCTGGGTAAGCGTAAGGGGGTACAACTCTTTACAGATCAGGTCGAAGTGACCGTGAAACAAAAGCCCATTGAGGAAATTGAGAAGGAACTTGGTTCTTTATTGGAACGCTACATGGGGCCTGTGGAACAAGTACATAAAGATAACGTACAAGATGTTATAGAAAACGACGACGTTGAGGGGGGTACCTACGAAACCTACAAAAGTCCCGTTATCCCCGACGACGATGAGTTGGACGCCCTGCTGGGGCTAAAAGATAAGGAGGGCGACGGTGAACCAGAACCGCCTGCAAGCACTCCTCAATAACAAGAGCACCCTAAACCAACTGCCTCCCAGTGTAAAAGCCAAGATTTATGAGTTGGTTGAGGAGTTGGAAGAGCGAAAGAGTGCCCAGCAGGCACAGAAGTCATTTATGTCGTTCGTGGGCAAGGTCTGGCCTTCGTTTATACACGGGGCGCACCACTCCAAGATGGCTGAGGCTTTCGAGAAAGTGGCTGAGGGCAAGATCAAACGGCTGATTATCAATATGCCACCACGGCACACTAAGTCTGAGTTCGCTTCCTACCTGCTTCCGGCTTGGTTTCTAGGTAAATTCCCTAATAAAAAGGTCATTCAGACCAGCCACACCGCCGAATTGGCTGTGGGATTTGGACGAAAGGTGCGAAATCTTGTCGATCAGGACACGTATAGAGAGATTTTCCCGGGGGTTGGCCTACAAACAGACTCTAAGGCTGCTGGCAGGTGGGCGACTAACAAGGGTGGAGACTATTTTGCTATCGGTGTCGGTGGTGCTGTTACGGGTAAAGGTGCCGACATCCTTATTATTGACGATCCGCACTCTGAGCAAGAGGCTGCGCAGGCGGAAGTAAACCCAGAAATCTACGATAAGACCTACGAGTGGTACACATCAGGCCCACGGCAGCGTCTACAGCCGGGCGGTGCCATCATAATTGTGATGACTCGGTGGAGTAAAAAGGATCTGACGGGTCAAGTGCTCAAAGCAGCAAGCCAAAGGTCGGGTGAGGAGTGGGAAGTCATTGAGTTTCCGGCTCTTTTGCCCAGCGGCAAGCCGTTGTGGCCTCAGTTTTGGCCTAGAAGTGAGTTAGAAGCCCTCCAAAAGGAACTACCCCACGGCAAGTGGATGGCTCAGTACCAGCAGAACCCAACTTCTGAGTCTTCAGCCATTGTAAAACGTGAATGGTGGCAAATATGGGAAGACGATGAGGCGCCAAACTGTGAATTTACCCTGATGGCGTGGGATACGGCCTTTGAAAAGAACAATCGGGCAGACTATTCCGCTATGACCCACTGGGGAGTCTTCTATCAGCCGGATGAGACGGGAGTTTTGCAGGCAAACATCATACTTTTGAACGCTTTTCGGGAGCGTATGGAGTTCCCGAGGCTGAAACAAGAAGCCATTGATCAGTTCAAAGAGTGGAACCCAGATAGCGTGATTATTGAGAAGAAAGCCTCTGGGGCGCCCCTGATTTATGAGATGAGGGCGATGGGAATCCCTGTTCAGGAGTTCACTCCAAGTAAAGGTAACGACAAGATCAGCCGGTTAAACGCCGTGTCAGACATATTTGCAAGTGGTAGAGTGTGGGCACCGAACACACACTGGGCGGAAGAAGTGATCGAGGAGGTTGCAAGTTTTCCTGCGGGCGAGCATGATGACTACGTTGACTCTGTGTCCCTTGCGTTGATGAGATTCCGCAAGGGTGGGTACATACGCACACTACTGGATGAAGAAGATGAGTTGCCTTCGTTTAGACGTAAGTTCGAAGGCTATTACTAAGGACAGAATATGGCAATTGACAAAGCACTAGGGCAAGCCCCGCTAGGACTAGACCTCGAAGAGATGGCAGATGAGCCTGCTCTTGAGATAGAGATTGAAGATCCCGAGGCTGTGCGTATTGGTATAGATGGACAGCCCATACTGGAGATTGAGGAAGTAGAAGTTGAGGACGACTTTAACGCCAACCTCGCTGAAGAGATGGACGAGGACCAGTTGACCGAGTTATGCGGTGACTTACTTGGCGAGTTTGAAGAAGATATATCTAGTCGCAAAGACTGGATGCAGACATACGTAGATGGCCTAGAGTTGTTGGGTTTAAAGATTGAGGATCGCACAGAACCTTGGCCCGGAGCCTGCGGTGTGTACCACCCGCTACTAAGTGAGGCGCTGGTTAAGTTTCAAGCCGAGACGATCATGGAGACATTTCCATCGTCAGGCCCGGTAAAGACCCAGATTATTGGTAAAGAGACACCGGCAAAGAAAGAAGCCGCTATTCGTGTCAAAGATGACATGAACTATCAGTTAACCGAGGTTATGGTGGAGTATCGGCCTGAGCACGAGCGGATGCTGTGGGGCTTGGGGCTGGCAGGTAATGCGTTCAAGAAAGTCTATTACGATCCATCCATCGAGCGTCAGGTATCACTGTTTGTCCCGGCTGAAGATGTCGTAGTGCCATACGGCGCGTCTAACATCCAGACTGCCGAGCGTGTTACGCACGTCATGCGTAAGACAGAGAATGAGTTGCGCAAGTTGCAGGTGGCTGGCTTTTATCGTGATGTAGAACTTGGTGATCCAGTTGACTCATTCGACGAGGTTGAGAAGAAAATTGCTGAGAAGATGGGCTTCCGTGCCTCATCTGACGACAGGTACAAGATCCTTGAGATGCACGTGGACATGGACCTGCCCGGCTACGAAGACAAGGACGAGGACGGCGAGCCGACGGGTATTGCGTTGCCTTACGTCGTTACTATCGAAAAAGGCACCCAGAACGTTTTAGCGATCCGAAGGAATTGGCACCCAGATGATGATAATAAACAGAAGCGCAATCATTTTGTCCATTATTCATACATTCCGGGATTTGGCTTCTACGCTTTTGGTCTCATTCATCTCATTGGCGCTTTTGCTAAGTCTGGTACTTCTATTATTCGCCAACTTGTTGACGCGGGTACTCTCTCGAATCTCCCCGGAGGATTCAAAACTAAAGGTCTTCGGGTTAAGGGAGATGACACGCCGATTTCTCCGGCAGAATTCCGAGATGTAGACGTAGCATCTGGCACAATCAAAGACAACATCATGACGCTCCCATACAAGGAGCCAAGTCAGGTGTTGTATTCCCTATTGGGCACCATTGTTGAAGAAGGTCGTAGGTTTGCTAGTGCAGCAGATCTGAAGGTATCCGACATGAGTGCCCAGTCTCCTGTTGGTACGACGCTGGCTATATTAGAGCGCACGCTAAAAGTGATGAGTGCTGTTCAGGCGCGGATTCACTATGCAATGAAGCAGGAGTTCAAACTCCTAAGAGACATCATCCGCGACTACACCCCCGAAGATTATTCGTATGAGCCAGAAGAAGGCTCACGTCGGGCAAAGCAGTCAGACTACGACGATGTAGAAGTAATCCCGGTCAGTGACCCCAATGCGGCAACCATGTCGCAGAAGGTTGTTCAGTATCAGGCGGTGATGCAGTTGGCCCAGCAGGCTCCTCAGTTATATGACCTCCCATATTTACACCGGCAGATGCTTGAAGTCTTGGGCATTAAGAACGCCGCCAAGTTAGTACCTATGGAGGACGATGAGAAGCCACGCGATCCAGTCTCCGAGAACATGGACATCCTTACTGGCAAACCAGTCAAGGCGTTTATTTATCAGGATCACGCTGCCCACATCACTGTTCATATGTCTGCAATCCAAGATCCGAAGATTGCAAAGATGGTTGGTCAGTCCCCTATGGCACAGCAGATGATGGCTGCTATGGCTGCGCACATTCAAGAACACGTGGCCTTCGAGTACCGTCGTCAGTTGGAAGAGCAACTTGGCGTACCCTATCCGGCACCAGATCAAGATATGTCGGAAGATATGGAAGTACAGATTTCTCGTTTGGCAGCAGCAGGAGCGCAAAAACTCCTTGCACGCAACCAAGCCGAGGCAGCACAACAACAGGCACAGCAGGTCGCACAAGACCCAATCGTGCAGATGCAACAGGCAGAGTTGGCTCTCAAACAGGCCGAACTGCAACGCAAGTCCACTAAAGATCAGTTGGATGCCGCCGCAAAGGCAGATCAACTTGAGATCGAGAAGCAACGGATTGAGGCACAGAAAGAGATTGCAGGTATGCAAGTTGGTGCCAAAGCCGCAAAAGACAAAGCCGACCTTAACTCTAAGATGGAGTTAGAAGGTTTAAGACTCGGCACACAGATCGCTCAACAAAGGGCGCAAGGTTCCAAACCACCAAAGAAAGGCAGTGAATGAGTAATGACATACTTAAGTATCTTTCAGACAAGATACGAGAGGAAATGAAGGTAATCGAGCAGGACGCTGTTTTAGGTAAGGCCAAAGATTTTGGGGCGTATCAATACGCCTGTGGCATTTACCGTGGCTTACTGATCGCAAACAATATTCTTATTGAAACAAAGGAAAGGATGGAAAAAGACGATGACTGAACTCGCCATCGCTACAGAAGAAGGTGAAGTAAGTACTCTGCCAGACACAGACGAACGCAAAGCCAAGCAGTTACCGGATCCTTCGGGATACCGCATTTTGTGTGGAATTCCCAACATTGAGGAACAGTATGAAAGTGGGATTCTTAAATCTGACCTAACTCTTCAGCATGAAGAACTGCTAACTACGGTCCTTTTTGTAGTGAAGATGGGGCCGGATTGCTATAAAGATCCTGTCAGGTTCCCAAGTGGGCCTTGGTGTAAGGAAGGGGATTTTATTCTCGTGCGCCCCCACGCAGGTACGCGACTAAAAATTCATGGTCGTGAGTTCCGCATCATCAACGATGATTCTGTCGAGGGAGTAGTTGAAGACCCCCGTGGAATCAGCCGCAAATAGGAGTAAACAATGGCTGAAGCACAAAAGAAGGATGATTTTGAGTTTGAGGTGGAAGGTGAAGATCAGGGTAAACCCGTAGAAAAAGAAGTAGAGGCTAAGGGAAAACCCGAAGTTGACATCGAAATTCAGGACGACACACCGGAGGAAGACCGAGGCAGGACGCCGCTTCCCAAGGAAATTGTCGAAGAATTAGAGGCAGACGAGTTAGAAGATTACTCTGACAAAGTAAAAATTCGTCTGAAACAAATGAAAAAGGTTTGGCACGATGAGCGCCGGGCCAAAGAAGCCGCTTTCCGTGAACAACAGGAGGCTCTAACCGTTGCCCAGCGGGCAATTGAGGAGAATAAACTTCTGAAATCTAGGCTGTCTGAGGGTGAAAAATCCTTCCTTGACACAGCCAGAGGGGCGGCAGAACTTGAGATGGAAATGGCTAAACGTGCCTACAAAGAGGCATATGAGGCCGGAGATTCCGACAAGGTGGTAGAGGCGCAAGCCAAACTATCAGAAGTAAACTTTAAACTTCAGCGTATAAAAGATTACAAACCCTCTTTACAAGCGCCTGAAATTGAAGTAAATAGTAACCAGCAGCAACAGGTACAAGTGCCTCGTCCCGACCAAAAGACACTTGCGTGGCAAGAGCGCAATACGTGGTTTGGTGTAGACGAGGAAATGACAAGCCTTGCACTTGGCTTGCATCAGAAATTAGAGAAACAGTACGGAAAAGGCTTTGTAGGTACTGACGAATACTGGGACCGTGTGGACACAACCATACGGAAACGCTTCCCCGAACAGTTCGAGGAAGAAGAGATTAAAACGACTAACGGGGGCGGCAAGCCCGTTACGCGCACCGAAAAACCTGCCACAGTGGTTGCTCCGGCATCGCGTAGCACATCCTCCAAAAAGATAGTGCTTAAGCAATCGCAGTTGACGATTGCGAAGAAGTTAGGTTTAACACCTGAGCAATATGCTCGGGAATTTGCGAAAACTATGGAGAACTAACATGGCAGAAAATAGACTTGCACGCGAACTTGAAAACCGATCCGCCGTAGAGCGCCCGAAGGCTTGGATGCCTGCTTCTGCTTTGCCAGAGCCAGACAAACAACCGGGCTATGCATACCGTTGGATTCGGGTTGCCTCACTAGGACAGCAAGACCCAAAGAACACATCTGCAAAGATGCGTGAAGGATGGGAGCCTGTTCGGATTGAAGAGCAGCCTAAGTTCCAGATGTTAACTGACCCCAATAGTCGTTTTAAGGACAATATTGAGGTTGCCGGACTGTTACTCTGCAAGATCCCTGTTGAGTTTATGGAACAGCGTAAGGCGTATTACGCCAAGGCTACCAGAGACAACATGGAAGCCGTAGATAACACGTTCATGAGAGAGAACGATCCTAGGATGCCGCTCTTTAAAGAGCGTTCTTCCAAAACGTCGTTCGGTAAAGGTAAATAACTTTTAACGAGGCTTAAAAATGGCATATCCCACCGTATCAGGCCCTTACGGGCTAATCCCGATCAATTTGATCGGCGGTCAGGTGTTTGCTGGTGCTACTCGTCAG
>JACCDX011021905.1_pt1 | contig 19008 bp, 16 predicted proteins | sample 7449681 | NCBI WGS metagenome assembly JACCDX01 (sample SAMN15323450, study PRJNA562643) | freshwater metagenome | isolation source: river surface water | place: USA:Blue River Watershed | collected 2017-08-18
TCGATCGCCAACAATCTTGCAAAATTAATCTAAGATAGATGTCTCAGAAAAAATCAGTTACTCGTTTTATTTTCATCACCGGCGGCGTTGTTTCTTCGCTTGGTAAAGGTTTAGCTTCCGCTTCACTTGCCGCGCTCCTTCAAGCTCGCGGATATTCAGTTAAATTGCGTAAACTTGATCCGTATTTAAATGTCGATCCAGGCACGATGAGTCCAACTCAACATGGTGAAGTTTTTGTGACTGAAGATGGCGCGGAAACCGATTTGGATCTTGGTCACTACGAACGCTTTACTGGCGTCGATGCAAAAAAATCAGATAATGTTACTGCGGGTCAAATTTACTCAAAACTTTTAGCGAAAGAACGCAAAGGCGATTATCTTGGTGGCACTGTTCAGGTAATTCCGCATGTGACTGACTTAATCAAAGAGTTCATTTTAAACGATGTCAAAGGAGTTGATTTTGCTTTGTGCGAAATCGGCGGAACCGTTGGCGATATTGAAGCTTTACCTTTTTTTGAAGCGATTCGTCAGCTTGGCTATGAAATGGGTCAAGAGCGTTGTGCTTTCTTGCATTTGACTTTGCTTCCTTACATCGAAAGCGCGAATGAGCTTAAAACAAAACCAACTCAACATTCGGTAAAGGAATTGCGTTCAATTGGAATTCAGCCAAGCGTTCTTTTATGTCGCGCCGAGCGCCCAGTAACTAAAGGACATCTAGAAAAAATTGCAACCATGTGTTCAGTTCCAACTTCTTCAGTTATTGCCGCACCAAATGCTTCAAGTATTTACGAAGTTCCATTAGTTTATCATCAAAACGGTCTCGATACAGAAATTCTAAAATTCTTCAAACTTGATCATAAGAAAAAGCCTGATTTGACAAAGTGGATCAAGATCAAAGACGCAATCGAAAATCCCAAAAAAGAAGTTAATATCGCAATCGTTGGAAAATATAACGACTATCGCGATTCATATAAGTCGCTACTTGAAGCAATTGATCATGCCGCATTTTCACTAAAAGCAAAAGCCAATATTCTTTGGGTAAATGCCCGAAATAGCAAAAATGAATTACCGAAAAATGTTGATGCTATTCTTGTTCCAGGCGGCTTCGGCGAAGATGGAGTTGAAGGAAAAATCGACATGATTAAACGGGCGCGGATTAATAAAATTCCATGCCTAGGGATTTGTTACGGAATGCAAATGGCGGTTATAGAATATGCACGAAATGTTTTGAATATCAAAGATGCAACCTCAAGCGAGTTTTCTAAAAGTGGTAGTTTTTTAGTTGGAATGATGAGTGAGTGGCAAGATGAAAGCGGCAAAAAAACAAAAAAAGCTGGATCTGACATGGGTGGCACAATGAGACTAGGAGCTTATCCGTGCAATATTTCAAAAGGGAGTTTGGCCGAAAAAATTTACAACCAAAATAAAATATCCGAACGCCATCGTCATCGCTACGAAGTTAACATTAAATATAAAAGCCAACTTGAAAATGCGGGATTGAAATTTTCTGGAATGTCGCCTGATGGCAAACTTCCAGAAATCGTTGAAATTCCGAATCATCCATTTTTTATCGGCGTTCAATTTCATCCAGAATTGAAGTCAAAGCCGTTTTCTCCTCACCCGCTCTTTGTTTCATTTATCAAAAGCGCGATCTTAAAATAAAAATGATAAATTATTTAACGCAAATTCTGGGAAAAAAATTTAAAAATATTTGCGCTTTTATTTTAATTTTTAACCTTTCCTGCTGCGGATTTACGGTAATTTACAAAGATCGCGACCAAACTTTTGATATTTCTTATGTTGATGAATTAGCAGCGATTAAAATCAAAAAAAATCGCGATAAACTTAGTCAAGAATTAAAAAACAACCTTTACGACTTACTAAACCCAAACAATAAAGAAGTTACCCCAAAATACTTTCTTACGCTTTCATTAAAAGAAGCTCTCTCGCCAACATTCATAACTTACACCGGATCTTCAGGAAGGAACAGGCTAACTTTAACAGTGGATTATGAATTAAAAGACCTAAGCACCGGAAAAATTTTAGCGTCAGGATCAACATCGGTTTACGACAATTACGATGTTGGTTCAAACAGGTTTGGAACTTACACGGCGCAAAATTACACCAAAAGCAATTTAACAATTATTGCAGCTCAAAATATTAGAAATTCTTTAGTAAATGATTTTATTGAAAATCATCGGAAAGAAGAAAAAAATCTCAAAACAAAATAAAGGGCGAACCTTTATCAAGGCCGCCCCAAAGAATACAAAAATTCATCGAAATTATCTTGTTAGATAACGAATTTAAAAATTTCTAAACCATCTTCAGAGCCTAACTCTTTTTCTGAAGCTCTTTCTGGATGAGGCATTAATCCTAAAACATTTTTTTTAGCATTAAAAACGCCTGCTATATTAAGGCTTGAGCCATTAGGATTGGCATCGTCACTCAAATTACCATCTTCGTCCACATACCTAAAAGCTACACTGTCGGAATCTTCAAGCCTCTTTAAAACATCAGGCTCGGCAAAATAATTTCCATCACCGTGAGCGATTGGAAATTTAACTATTTGTTTTTTTAGATATCGAGATGTGAATACAGAGTCATTATTTTCAACGCGCAAATTAACTTGTCGGCAAATAAATTTACCTTTTTTATTTTTTAACAAAGCACCCTCTAGCAACCCAGCTTCGGTAAGAATTTGAAAACCATTACAAATTCCAATCACTTTAACGCCGCGATCAGCTAATCTTTTAACCTCCATCATCACTGGAGAAATTGCTGCCATAGCACCAGAACGCAAATAATCGCCATAAGAAAATCCCCCCGGAACGACAATTAGATCTAGATCATTATTTAAATTTGATTCTTGGTGCCAAATTTTACTAACCTGAAAACCAACCTTTTTCACAACTTCAAAAGCATCCCTATCGCAATTTGAGCCCGGAAAAGTAATTACGCCTGCTTTCATTAAATGACCTCGTAACTGTAGTTTTCGATAATTTTATTAACCAAAAGCTTATCACAAATCTCATCAACAATTTGCTGAATTTTTGATGAATCAGTTTCAGCAATTTCCAACTCAACAACTTTTCCTTGTCTAACTTGTGAAATTTGACTAAATCCCAAATTTTTCTGCAACGAGCTTTCAATTGCCTTTCCTTGGGTATCTAAAACATTTTTTTTAAGACTAATAAGAATTCTAATTTTCATGATTATTTGATTTTAATTCCTAAACGAGAAGCCACATCAGAGTAAACTTCAACGAGATCGCCGAGATCTCTTCTAAAAACATCCTTATCAAGCTTTTGCGAGGTTTTTTCATCCCAGAGCCTACAGCTATCTGGACTTATCTCATCAGCAAGAGTTATTTTTTGTTGCGCATCAAATCCAAACTCTATCTTAAAATCAACCAGTTTAATGCCGATTTTTTTAAAGATTTCATTCAAAATTTCATTCACTTTAAAGGCATATTTTTTGATTTCTTCCAACTGCTCAAAATTTACTATTTTTAAAACTTTTACAGCATGATCATCGTTGATTAGCGGATCGCCAAGGGAATCATCTTTGTAACAAATTTCAAAAATTGGAGCTAAAAGCTCGCTTCCTTCCGCAATTCCAAGACGCTTAGCCATTGAACCAGCGGCAATATTTCGAATGATAACCTCAAGCGGGATAATCCGAACTTTACGAATCAATTGCTCGCGCTCATTTATTCTTTTTTCAAAATGCGTCGGAATGCCAGATTTTGCCATTTCAAGCATCACATATTCAGAAATTAAATTATTTAGAACTCCTTTTTGTGAAATTATGGCCTTTTTTTCGCCATTAAAAGCCGTGGCATCATCCTTAAAATATTGAATCAAAAAATCAGCATTATCAGTTTTAAAAAGCTGCTTTGCTTTTCCTTCGTAAATTTTTTCAAGTTTGTTCATTTTTGTAATTTTTTAGATTTGTAAGTTAACTCAAATTTTGGCTGTTAAATAAAATTAATCCCAGCGCGCCAATGGCGGCAAAGACATTAAAATTGCCTCCGCATTGCCGCCTGTCATTAAGCCAAATTTTGTACCACGATCATAAACCAAATTAAATTCAGCATATAATCCACGCTTTCTTAATTGCTGCTCACGCTGCTCTTGATTCCAATCTTTAAACATGTGACGACGAACTAATTTTGGAAAAATTTCCAAAAAAGCCAAACCTACATTCTTGGTAAATTCAAAGTCAGCAGAAAAATCACCAGAATTTAAATAGTCGTAAAAAATACCGCCCACACCGCGCGCAACATTGCGATGTTTTATAAAAAAATATTCATCGCACCATTTTTTATATTTCTCATAATATTGGGGCGAAGCTTTGTCGCAAGCAGCTTTAAAGGCATCATGAAAATCAGCGGTATCTTGCGAAACTTCAAATATTGGATTCAAATCTGATCCGCCACCAAACCAATTTTTTGTGGTACAAATAAAGCGAGTATTCATGTGAACAGCAGGCACCAAAGGAGAATTCATATGCGCAACCAAAGAAATTCCACTTGCCCAAAAATTAGGATCATCTTCTGCTCCCGAAATTTGCTGCGCAAATTCAGAACTAAACTCACCATAAACTTTTGAAAAATTGACACCAACTTTTTCAAAAACATTACCTTTCATTAAAGACATTTCACCAGATCCGCCATCGCCATTTTTATCGGGGCGATTCCAATTTTTGCGCTGAAATTTTCCGACATTTTTGAGATTATTTTGTGCCGCAAATTCTTCTTCAATTTTTTCAAATTCGCTGCAAATTAAGTCACGCAAATGCGCAAACCATTGCGAAGTAATTTGTTTCTTCTCCTCAAGATTCATCATGAAATTTAAAAAGTGGATTGCTTAAATGGAGGTTGCGTATCATTGTAGCGACAAATAAACGACATCTTAAAGCCGGAATTCAAAAGATTATTCAGCCGCAATCGCGATAACAATCCTAAATAAATTAATCCCTCAAAATGAACTTTAAATCACAATTTTTGCGCGAATTTTCTGCGCGCGGATTTTTAGCGCAATGCACACATTTAAACGAACTTGATGAATTGATAGCTCGCGAGCCAATAGCTGCTTATATTGGTTTTGATTGCACCGCCAAATCACTTCACGCTGGAAGTTTGATCCAAATTATGATTTTGCGCCTACTACAAAAACATGGCCACAAACCCTTGGTTTTGCTCGGCGGAGGAACTACAAAAATTGGCGATCCGAGTGGAAAAGATGAAGCGCGCCAAGTTCTTGCGCCAGAAAAAATTCAGGAAAATTTAGTCGGAATCAAAAAAACTTTAGAAAAATTTATCAGCTTTGAAGGATCGAATGCCGCAATTTTGGTGAATAATGACGAATGGCTTAAAAACCTAAATTACCTCGAATTCTTACGCGACATCGGCCGCCATTTTTCGATCAATCGTATGCTCACTTTTGATTCGGTGAAAATGCGTTTGGAACGCGACCAATCTTTGTCCTTCCTCGAATTCAACTACATGATTTTGCAAGCTTACGACTTTTACAAGCTCAACAAAAAACATAATTGTCGCTTACAAATTGGCGGTTCCGATCAATGGGGGAATATTGTTAATGGCGTGGAATTAACGCGGCGAGTTGCTGCTGTAAATTCTGACCTAAATGAATCTCGTGAAGTTTTTGGCCTCACCTCGCCTCTTCTTACAACCGCTGACGGAAAAAAAATGGGGAAAACCGCTGATGGTGCGGTTTGGCTTGATGAAACGATGCTCTCGCCTTTCGATTACTTTCAATATTTCCGCAACACGCATGACGCTGATGTGGGAAAATTTTTGAAACTTTTTACTGATTTAGAGCTTTCTGAAATCGAAAATTTAGAAAAATTGAAAGATCAAGAAATCAACAAAGCCAAAGAAATTCTGGCCTTCGAAGCAGTAAAAATATGCCACGGCGAAAGTGCCGCGCACGAAACTTTAAAAAAAGCTCAAGAAATTTTTATTACCAAAAATTCTGCCGCTTTTGAAGAAAAAGAAGCCGCAATTGGCACAAAATTAACCGATTTAATCTTTGCAATTGCAGGCTGCGAATCAAAAGGTGCGGCCAAAAAATTAATCGAAGGCAAAGCGGTTAAAATAAATGGCGAAACAATTTTAGACACGCAATTCGCCATTTCAGAAAAGGCAAATTTTGAACTATCCGTTGGCAAGAAAAAATTCTTCAAAATAATCGTTAATTAATCTTATGAAAATAATTGGAATTGGTAACGCCATCATTGATATTTTATGCGAAATTGATGATGATTTTTTAACGGAAAGCGGCTTGATAAAAGGCTCAATGCAGCTAATTGATGAAAAAATGGCAGAAAAATTTTCGCAGCTAAAATTTACTGAAATCACTTCTGGCGGCTCAGCTGGAAATACCATCGCAACACTTTCTCAACTTGGTTTGCGCGCATCTTTTATTGGCAAAGTTGGTAATGATAAATTTGGCAATAATTTCATTGCTGAACTAGAAAAAATTGGCGCCAAATTTTTAAATTCAGAATTTAGCAATAAGCCTTCCGCTGTTTCTTTCATTTTTATAACCCCTGACGCCGAAAGAACGATGTGCACTTTTCTTGGTTGCGCCCCTGAAATTAAACAAGACGATATTTTAGAAAAACACATTGCAGGCAATAAAATTCTATATCTTGAAGGTTATTTGTGGGACAAACCAGAAACCATAATCGCAATCAAAAAGGCGATTTATTTAGCAAAAAAATGTAATGTTAAAATTGCCTTTTCACTTTCAGACTCTTTTTGCGTTTCACGACATAAATCAGATTTTCTAGATTTAATTAAAAACGATTTAGATGTTATTTTTGCTAACGAAGCGGAGGCTTTGGAATTAGGACAAAATTATCAGGAAATTTTTGCTGAAAATAAAAAATTAATTGCGGTTGTAACGAAGTCAGAGAATGGTTGCGAGGTTTTTGCGGGCAAAAAGATTTTCTCTCAATTGACACAAAATATTACAAATTTAGTCGATACAACTGGCGCTGGCGACGCCTTCGCTGCTGGCTTTTTATACGGCTTCATTAATGAATTTCCATTAGAAAAATCAGCCCAATTTGGCAATATTTTAGGTGGCGCCATCATCCAAAAATTTGGCGCCCGCTTTGACGAAATTGAAATAAAATCTTTAACAACATGACAGTTTGGACAAAAAACGAACTGCTGGAAGCTTTGTCTAATGAAATTTTACAAACCAATTTAGCAGAAAATTTCACCGTTGATGAAGTTGTAATTGATAGCAGAAAAATCACCAAAAATGGCTTATTCATTGCCTTAAAAGGAGATAATAATGATGGCCACAATTACCTAAATCAGGCTGAAAACAATGGCTGCATTGTTGCTATAATTGAAAATGCGGCGGCAAAATCAGATTTCAAAGCTTCAACAATTTTAGTAAAAAATACCTTTCTAGCGCTCTATAAATTAGCTGAATTTTCGCGCAATCGCAGCAATGCAAAAATAATTGCCGTAACTGGATCGGTTGGAAAAACATCAACCAAAGAAATGCTAAAAATTGCCTTCAGCGCTTATAAAAAAACCTTCGCCACCAGTGGAAACTTAAATAATCACATCGGACTCCCGCTTTCTTTAGCTAATTTTTCTAAAGATTATGAATTTGGCATTTTTGAAATGGGAATGAATCACTTAAACGAAATTGAACCACTTTCAAAATTAGCGCGCCCTCACCTCGCAATCGTAACAACAGTTGGGCCGGTTCATATTGAGTTCTTTAAAAATGAAGAAGAAATTGCCTTAGCAAAAGCAGAAATTTTTTCCGGCCTTGAGTCAGAAGGAATTGCCTTGATAAATCGCGACAGTTCACATTTTGATTTTTTGCAAAAAAAAGCAGTCAATTTGCACAAAAAAACCTACAGCTTTGGCTGCGATAAAAGAAGCGATTATTGCCTCGAAAGCTCAAAAATACAAAACGCCACTTTAAGCGAAGTAAGGCTAAAAAATGGCATTTCTTATCAAATCTCAAGCTCGAACAAAACCACAATTCAAAACTCGGTTATAATTGCCGCAACCCTTGATTTGCTTACCAAAAATCCACAAAAAGGATTGGCAGAGTTAATTAATTTAGAAAATGGCGCTGGGCGCGGCAAAATAAGCGAAATCTCTCTCAATAAAAAAAACATCACAATCATTGATGATAGTTACAATGCCAGCCTACCATCTATTAAATCTGGGCTTGAATATGCAACTGAATTGAAAATTGCCTTACAAAAAAAACGCGTCGTTGTGGCGCTTGGCGACATGTTAGAATTGGGCGAAAAATCAGTTGAATTGCACGAAAAAGCAGCAAATTATCTTAATCAATTAGCTATAAATTTTGCCGTTTTAGTTGGTGAAAAAATAACCAAAGCCGCCGACAAAATAACCAAAACCCCATATAAAAAATTTCCCGACTCCATTTCCGCAAGCCTTGAAATTGAAAATATTTTGCAAGATGGCGACATCCTTTATGTAAAAGGATCGCGTGGTATAAAAATGGAAAAAATAATCGAAAAAATAACCAATCAAACCAATGTTCACTAGTATCGCCATATTACAAAATTTTTGGCTCAAAAACATTTTTTGCCTATTTTTTTCCTATCTAATCGGCTTCTTTTCGATAAAAAAATATATTAAATTCGTCCACATAAAAGGCTTATTCCAGCCAATTAGAAATGATGGTCCCGAAACCCATAAAGCAAAGAAAAAAACCCCAACAATGGGTGGAATTTTCATTATTTTATCAACCCTAATCGCAACGATTTTTTTTGCTGACATTCAAAATCCATACATCCTCACAACAATTTTTGTTTTTATCGCCTTTGCTGCAATTGGATTAACTGACGATTTAATGAAAGTTATTTACAAAAACCCGCAAGGATTTCGGGGTAGCTTTAAAATCGTCATTCAATTTTTTATTGTTGGCATCGCCTATCTTTACCTAAGCTCGATTGATTATTTTCACATGAAGAGCAGTATTTTTATACCTTTTCAAAATGGTCTTTGGATCACAATCCCAAAAATTCTTTACATTTTTTTCATCACTTTCGTAATCGTTGGAACCTCAAATTCTGTAAACCTAACTGATGGCCTAGATGGCCTTGTTTCAATTCCCGCAATTATTACAATATCATGCCTAGGAATCATGGTTTTCATAGCCTCAAGCGCAAATCTTTCTGAAAAATATGCAATTCATCAAGTTTCCAATTCGCAAGAATTAATAACTTTTTGCAGTGCTTTGATTGGCGGAATTTTGGCATTCTTAGCTTTTAACTTAAAGCCAGCGAAAATTTTTATGGGCGATGTTGGAAGTTTAGCAATCGGCTCAGTTCTAGGCCTGATGGCAATTATAATTAAGCAAGAAATTGTCTTTTTTGTAATTTCCTTAGTTTTTGTTGCCGAGGCAATTTCAGTAATTTTACAAGTTGGATCCTACAAAACTCGCAAGAAACGCATTTTTTTAATGGCTCCTTTGCACCATCATTTTGAAAAATTAGGTTGGAGCGAAAAAAAAGTGGTGAACAGATTTTGGCTCGCTTCTGCGCTTTTTGCCGCATTTGGAATGGCAATATTTTTGATTTAAAATGACAAAACCTCGAATTTATCTTTACGACTCAACTTTACGCGATGGCGCTCAAACAAGCACCGTTAATTTTGGCGTACGCGACAAAATTGAAATTGCTAAAATGCTTGATATGCTTGGAATTGACTATGTTGAAGGTGGTTGGCCCGGCGCGAATCCAATTGATGATGACTTTTTTTCAAATCTTCCAAAATTAAAAAAATCAAAATTTACCGCTTTCGGCATGACTCGTCGAAACGGAATTTCAGCTGCAAATGACGCTGGCTTGAATGCGCTAATAAATTCTTCGGCAAAATCGGTTTGCATCGTTGGTAAAACTTGGGATTTTCACCTTGAGCATGCTTTGCAAATTTCTGAAACAGAAAATTTGGCTATGATTTCCGAATCAATTGCTCATATCGTCAAAAAGAAAAAGGAAGCTATGTTTGACGCTGAACATTTTTTTGATGGCTTCAAAGCCAATCCAAAATTTGCTATTAAAGCGATTAAAACCGCATATGAAGCTGGCGCAAGATGGATTGTTTTATGCGACACAAATGGCGGCAGCTTGCCAAGCGAAATTAATAAAATAGTCAAAGAAGTAACGAAACATATTCCCGGCGAAAATCTTGGAATTCATTGCCATAACGACACCGGAAACGCAGTTGCTAATTCAATTGCTGCGGTTGAGGCTGGCGCCCGTCAAATTCAAGGCACAATAAATGGACTTGGGGAAAGATGTGGCAACGCGAATTTAATCAGCTTAATCCCAACTCTTTGCCTAAAAATGGGCTTTGATGTTGGAATTGATGAAAATCATTTAAAAAATTTGGTTAAAGTTTCGCATTTTCTTGATGACCTTCTCAACAAAGAGCGTGATAAATTTGCGCCTTATGTTGGTAAATATGCCTTTGCTCACAAGGGCGGACTTCATGTTTCAGCAGTAGCAAAAAACGCCAACTCCTACGAACATATCGCTCCCGAAAAAGTTGGAAATGAGCGTCAAATTATGATTTCAAACCAAGCTGGTCGATCAAACATAATTAACCGCTTGAAAAAAATTGGCCTCGACACGGAAGATAAAATAAAATTTAGCCAAATTTCTGATCTTGTAAATCAAGTTAAAGACCTTGAGGCGAAAGGATACGCCTACGATTCCGCCGACGCATCATTTGAAATATTAGCCAAAAAATCATTGGCCACAGTGCCAAACTTTTTCGACATGATTTCGTTTCGCGTTTTGGACGAACATAAAAAATCATCCGAGGCAACCATAAAAATTCGCGTTGGCGGCAAAATTACAATGTCAGTAGCTGAAGGAAATGGACCAGTAAACGCACTCGATAAAGCTTTACGCAAAGCCTTATCCCGCAGATATCCGACATTAAAGTCGGTTAGATTAATTGATTACAAAGTTAGAATTTTAACACCTTCCGATGGAACCGAAGCGGTTACTCGTGTACAAATTGAATCTTGTGACGAAAAAGGAGAAAAATGGACAACAATTGGTGTTTCACAAAATATCGTTGAAGCCTCTTTCAACGCACTTCACGACAGCATTACTTACAAATTATTGCGAGAATAAGAAAAAAGACTCAAACTAGTTGCAGAAATATCTACAAATCGCATGCGTAAAGCGATTTTTTTCTAAAATTAAGATTTTTCTTCTTTGTAATTTAATCGTTCTTGCAAGCAAAAATCTAATTAAAGAATCATCTTTTAAAACATCAAAAAATTAGATAAAAAAACAGAGGAAAAGCGACAAGATTTTATTAGAAAATTTGAGAATAAATTACCCTTTTTGCTAATAATTTTTACTATATTTAGAATTTTGAGAGAGGGGTTTTTGAGTGTCGGGAGCCACCACCACGCAAACCCGGCGTGTGTAGTCGTATTTCCTGTGAAAGGTTTTTTATTTCGCTACACTCCCGACGCGGGGCATCATTCTCTTTAATTTTTTTTTCGCAAGATTTTTTTAGAAAAATGCCCCAATTTTAGAAGCGAATTTATTCATAAATTTCTGATCTTTATTTGCGGTTTTTTTGACTGACAATTGCATATCCGCGGTAAGAATTTCCATCCTTACTATTCATGGCTGCAAAAATTTTATTAAGTTCAATCCAATACCATTGATTTTTGTGTAAAGCCACATCCATAACCATAACTTCGTCACTTTCTTCATTATAAGCAACTATTGGTGAGAAGTGACCTCGAGTGCCTTTCTCAATTAATTTTCCATCGAAATTTGCAACGACAAATTTTTCATTTTCATTTAAAATATTTTTTAAAATCTGACGGAATTTTTCGATTTCAAAAATATCGTTTTTTTCAATTTTAGTAACATCAACTTTTAGCTCGTGAGCTTTTGGTAAAATTGCTGCAAATTCATCTAAAGTTAGACCTGGGTCATATTTTGTAGCGTCATCAGCTTTTGACTCTTTATATTCAATAACTGCGCGTTTTTTAATTTTTTCACTTTCTTCGTTAAAAAAGTCGCTTTGAGAATAAAGTTTATAAGCAAGTAATTCATTATTTGGTGATTTCCTTTCACCAGTTTTTTGACTTGAGATATTGTTATAATTAAGCGCATTTTTGATAATTGTGGTGCTTGCAATCGCGCAAAACAAAGGGTTTTCTTGCGGTTGGTAGAAGTTTACCAATTGATAAAAATCATTATTAAATTTGCTATTTTGTAATTTTTTTATGTTTGCAGAACTATTCCAAGAATTTGATGAAATTTGCGCTGCATAAAGAGATGAAAATGTTGTTAAGGAGCTAAAAACAAAGGTTAATAAGATTTTTTTTATCATATTATGTCGGCTTTAAAAATTGACGATAAATGCAACAAGGAAGTTTTGGATTTAGTGGGAAATTTTTTGCATTTTTTGGCAGTGGAGAAGAAATATTCAATCAATACTTCTGAATCTTATCGCATTGATATTTACCAATTTTTTGCTTTTTTGGCACAAATAAAACGCAAAATTATCGCTAAAAACGATCTAGAAAATTTATCAATTCATGATTTTCGTAAATGGCTTTCATTGCGATTAGAGAATCATATTAATTCTTCAAATGCTAGAGCTGTCGCGGCTTTGCGTTCAATGTTTATTTTTTGGAACAAAAATAATTACCTAAAAAATCACGAAATTATTAAACTAAAAACGCCAAAAGTTACGAAGCCAATCCCAAGATCGGTTGATAAAATCGATATTGATAAAATTTTTTTAGCAATTTCACAAATGCAAAAAAATATTTGGGAAGCAAGAAGGGATATTGCTTTGTTGGCCTTAATTTATGGCTGCGGTTTGCGCATTTCTGAGGCTTTGTCAGTTACAAAAAGCAACTTAGAAAATGGTCAAAATTTAATTATTAACGGCAAAGGCAAAAAACAAAGAATGGTGCCGTTACTACCTTTTGTAAAAGAAAAAATAGCGCAATATTTTTCAGTTTGCCCCTTTAAAATTAAAAGCGATCAGCCAATTTTTTTTAGCAAAAACGGAAAGGCTTATTCTCGCAGAAAATTTTCTGATTTACTTATGAAAATTAGGCGAAGCCTTTGTCTTTCCGAAGATGTTACGCCACACTCTTTTCGCCATTCTTTTGCTACGCATCTTTTAGAGGCTGGTGGCGATTTGAGAACTATCCAAGAATTACTTGGTCACGAAGGCCTTTCCACAACGCAACTTTATACAAAAGTTGATAAAACAAGGCTTTTAAGCGTTTACGAAAAACTTCAAAAAAGATAAATTATTTACTAGATTGTAAATCATTTTTTTCTGCTCCAACCTCACTCAATAATTTTGCACTATTTGTTCGACTACAAGTTATTGTAGAAGGCTTGACTTCTACTTCATCCATCCTCTCTCCTAAAAAAGAGTTTATATTAAAACTAAACATTTCTCGCTCTTCTTGCGCATTACCCCACCCTATTCTTGTATTGCCGCCACTTAAATTTCCATTCTCAAAAACTCTACGGAAAACTTTTGAATGATCGTCCGTATTCGAATTAGAATTATTTGCAGAAAAATATTTAGACATTTGTTCGTAACCAACATTGCCAATTGCAGATGAAATTAAGAACTTTTCTTGATCGCTGATAGCCTCATGATTTTTAAGCTTAGTAAGCGATGATTTAAGGGATGAATTATTTTCATTATCTTGATCTTGTAACCTTAATCTAACAACGCAGGCGTCAAGCAATGGATATTTTGGATCGAGCAATTTATCTAAAATAAAACCATATCTTTCCATGCTGTCTTTATTGCTATCCAAAAAAGCTTTAGCCTCGTCACCTTCTTTTTTTAGAAGTGGAAAAACAGTTTTAACAAAGAATTGCATTACCGATTTTTTTACATGCAAAAAATCTTTAAATTTTTTATTTTCCTTGGACTCTTCTTTGTAAGATAAATCAAGCAAGCTAGCCAACGCCAAATTCAAAAGTTTTTCATTAAAAAGACTATCATCTTTAGAAAATTTGGAGGATAATTTTTCGCTTAAAGATTTTTCTTTTTTAACTTTTTCATTTCCCGATCCAGCCGCACTTCGATTAGTTGTTTTTTGTTCTGCTTTTTTAAAACCCTCAGGAGTTGCCTTTAATTCCTCAACAACGCCAGAAACTTCATTTTTGGGATTATCAACAACCTTAGCGCTCTCATCAACAACATTGATATTATCGCCAAAAATATCCTGCAATCTAGATGGATCAATTGTAACAGTCTCCTTTTCTACCTTTTTTTTAAGCTCTACACCAGCTAGATCAGCTATAATCTCTTGCACCCTTTCCAATCTATTTTTTATCTCTTCATCATTATATCCTGTCTCGATTTTTTGTCGCCAAAATTGTTCTAACTTTGGATTTTGTGAAAAATCAAATATGGAAGGCTTTACTATTTGTTCCTTTTGAGAGGGAAGACCACCTAGAATATAAATAAAAAAATCTTCAGATCCTATTGTCTGCGTCAATTCTTCTTGCGAAAACGCCACCCGGCTACCATAAGAGAAAAAAAGCTTTTGAAACGAAAGTAATTTTGTCAGCTTAATATCCTTATCTTTCCCATCCGAATAAAGAGTTAATGCCCTGAAAAGATCTTCTGTTTTAAATGTTTCATTACCGTTAAGACAAGGCTGTTGTAATAAATTAGAATAATCTTGCTGCGCCGCTTCCAAAGAAACTTCGCCATTCATAAGTTGCCAAAAAATCTTGGCAATTTTCTGCTTTAACTCACTTGGATCAAATTCTTTGACCTTCTCAAACCTAATTTCAGCAACCCTAGCAAAATTAGCAGCTATCTCTTCGTCTTCATTAAGATTTTTATCAATCTGAAATCCTACATTGCAGCCTTCAAATTTATCAATTATATCTGTTCGATATTCTTTAAGTTGTATTAGATTTTTAATTTTTGTTGTAGATTTTGTTAGATCTTCCCCTCCAGTATCTGACTGTCTTATCGCAAAAAGACCAGTTTTTGAAGCCGCCTTCGAATATGCTGATTTAATTTGTGTTATATTATTTTTGAGAGAATAAGTTATATCGTTCCCTTCCGATCCTGATGATGTGTTATTAAATAATTTTTCGATAGCTCTTCTTGAACAGCCATAATTCAAAAGAAGAGGAGCGAAATTTTTCAATATAGAAGCTCTCTCTGAAGTTCCTTCATCTATATCATTAGAAGCAAGTAAACAAGCAGCAACAATATCTCTTTTAGGAATAAAAAGTTTCTCAGGAAGATTGAATTTACCTCTAAAGATTTCATGAATTTTTGTGTAAAAATAATCAAGTTCTTTATTAATATCTTGATCAGAATTATTAGTATGAAATTTATCTCCATCTGGCGAAGGTTTTCTAGAAATACTACTTTTTAACTCTTTGTATTTTTTATATTTAAGGTAAAGATCGCTCCAATTCTTTTTTTCTTCATCATCTTGTGGATTTTGCGAATACCTCGCAGAAGCAAGAGGCGAAACTCGAGGTTCGGAATAACCTATAATAACTTCCTCTTTAATAAGCTGATCAACTGTAACTTCTTCCTTACGATAAATTCTCACATAAGCTGCTTTAGCTATTTTTTTAGCTTCTTCGCCTATTTTTTTAGCTTCTTCACCTATTGATGAATTTTGAGGCAAAGGTGATAAGTGATTATTAGGATTTCCTGAGCGTGGCCTAACTCCTTTAGCGCTTTCTGGTTTGTTTGCGTTTAGTAATCGTCGTTCGTCTAACATATTTCCAGCGATTGCAGAGTTCGGTCGTGATCTTTGGTTTGGTGTATCGTTAGTGCTTCCTGGTATTTGCTTTACAGCGCTTCCTGGTCTTTTTTGCTCTGAAGCACTTGTTGGTTTAACTGATGGAAATCTAACATCATCTCTAACTTGCCGCTCTGGATAATTAACTCTTTTCTGCTGATTAGGGTTTTTGCCCACCCCTAATTTAGGCAGTGTATCTACTTCTGGTTTACTCATAATTCTTACACTCAAATACTTATTATTTTAACAAATCAGCTTTTTAATCAGCTTAGAATTAACGCCCATTAATCATGGCTTTAGCGCAAATTTAACATTTTTAAAGCCAGTTGATAAAATTAAATTGAATATTTTAAGCAACTTTATCAAGAAAAAGACCGAATTTAAACACAGTCAAAAAAAGCAATTAACTTAAATTCCAGCGCGCTTTTGGTTTAAAATTAATGTCGTCAAAAATTCCTCTCTGAAATTTCTCAACACCAACCCAAGCAACCATTGCCGCATTGTCAGTGCAAAATTTTATTGGCGGCGCAAAAACCGCCATATCGAAATCTTGCGCCCATTTCTGTAAAGCTGATAAAATATAGCGATTAGCCGCAACACCTCCAGCAATAACAAGGCTTTTTAAATTAAATTCCGAAAGATTGGCGTTAGTTAAGCGACTAATTAAAATTTCACAAACAACTCGTTGAAATGAGGCGCAAATATCAGCTTTATCTTGAGCTAAAATTTTTACTGGCGAAGTAAGATGAGAAAAATCTTCGCCAATTAACTTCTCAATTTCACGCCGAACCGCAGTTTTTAGGCCAGAAAAAGAAAAATCACATAAATGATCTTTCGAATTCAGCAACGGACGCGGAAAATTAAATCTTTTTTCATCGCCATTTTTTGCCAAATTCTCTACATGCGGACCTCCTGGATAAGGCAATCCAAGCATTTGTGCTACTTTATCAAAAGCCTCACCCAAAGCATCATCAATGGTTTCGCCTAATTTTTGATAATCGCCAAAATTTTTCGCTAAAATAATTTGGCAATGTCCTCCAGAAATAAGTAATAAAAGATATGGAAAGGAAACATCACTTGTAAGCCTTGTGGTTAAAGCGTGAGCCTCAAGATGATTTACTGCAATAAAGGGCTTTTTAAAAACCGAAGCTAAAGTTTTTGCTGCCATCATGCCAACAATAACACCGCCAATTAAACCCGGCCCAGAAGTTGCGGCAAAAGCATCAATATCACCAAAATCCAATTTAGCTTCGCGCAAAGCTTCCAAAATCAAACTATCCAAAACTTCAATATGACTTCTAGCCGCAAGCTCAGGCACAACTCCGCCATATTTTTGATGCAAATCAATTTGCGAATTCAGAACATTCGCCAAAATTTTTTTTTCGCCATCAACAATTGCTACCGCCGTTTCATCACAAGATGTCTCGATTCCAAGTATTTTCATTAATTATGATAAATATCCAAATTGCCAAAGCGGGTAAATTCTGCATCAAAAAATAAATTAACACTTCCAACTGGACCATTACGCTGCTTGGCGATAATAACTTCCGACTTATGCGCCACTTCCTGCATTTGATTTTTCCACTGCTGAAACTTTTCAACCTCATTTTCCGCCGGCCTTTTGCGCTCAAGATAATAGCTGTCGCGATAAACGAAGGCCACAACATCAGCATCTTGTTCAATTGAACCAGATTCACGCAAATCAGAAAGCTGTGGGCGCTTATCTTCTCTTTGCTCAACCGCGCGCGAAAGCTGTGACAAAGCCATCACTGGAATATTAAATTCTTTAGCAATCGCTTTTAAGCCTTGCGTAATCTCAGAAATCTCTTGCACCCTGCTCTCAATTGATCTTGATGATGATCCACGAATTAATTGCAAATAATCAATAATTAGCAGCGATAAATTATTTTTACGAACCATGCGACGAACTCTGGTTCTAATTGCTGAAATTGAAAGCGCCGGAGTATCGTCAATAAAAAGCGGCATTTTAGAAATCTCAGCCGAACGCGCCGCAATAACTTCCCACTCGCTTTCACTTAATTGTCCGGTGCGAAATTTGGTGGCATTAATGCTGCATTCCATCGACAAAATTCTTGCTGAAAGCTGATCGGAAGACATCTCTAGCGAGAAAAAACCAACTGATTTTTTATCTTTTTGATCAACAACATCGCGATTTAAATATTTGCAAGAATTGACTGCAATATTAATTCCAAGCGCAGTTTTACCCATTGAAGGACGGCCAGCTAAAATTATTAAATCTGATTGCTGCATACCGCTTAAAATTTTATCAAGATCAGAAAGCCCAGTTGAAACACCGCTAATATTACTGTCGCGCTGTTTAGCGATTAGAGTTTTTTCAAGAGTTTCTTTCAAAGAAACTGAAATATTTCGAAAATCATTTTTGCCGCTTCCATGCTCGGAAAGCTGAAATAAATCACCTTCGGCTTTTTCAATTTGCTCAATTGCGCTAGCTTTTTCTTCAGCGCGATAAATTCGATTTACAATCTCTTCACCAACCATCGAAAGTTTGCGCTTCAAGGCAAAATCATGAATTAAGCGACCATAATTCGAAATATCAATAATTGCCGAAGCTGCCGCCAATAAAGAAGATAAATAAAGCGAGCCACCTAAAGCTTTTATTGACTCGTCAGCTTCAAAAAATTGTTTCAGCGTAATTTGATTAGCCACAATATTCACCTTCTCAATATTGTGAATAATTTGTGCAAAAATTTTCTGATGAGCAGGTTCGTAAAAATGTTCTTCACGCAAAAATTCTGACACCCGATTTAAATATTCATTATTTAAAATAATCGTTCCAAGCACTGCCTGCTCTGCTTCAATGCTAAAAAGCTCTTTGCGAATTTCGCTTTTGATTTCTGCTTTATTCATTTTGATGATTTGTAAATATCGTCAGAATTGACGACTTAATTGGGGGGAATTGCTTTTTATACAGCAAAAATATTGGCTAAATTTTTAAGATCTAAAAATAAATCTTTCCATTCGTTATTGCGCAAAATCAGTTTTAAAGCGGCAAAAAAACAAAATGTAAATAATTGCTAAAAACCAAAATCTTTTATTTGACATTTTTTTTATCGATTCATATTTTCCCGCCCTCAATTTTTTTGGGGATATAGCTCAGTTGGTAGAGCACCTGCTTTGCAAGCAGGGGGTCA
>JACCDX010020366.1_pt1 | contig 19007 bp, 18 predicted proteins | sample 7449681 | NCBI WGS metagenome assembly JACCDX01 (sample SAMN15323450, study PRJNA562643) | freshwater metagenome | isolation source: river surface water | place: USA:Blue River Watershed | collected 2017-08-18
ATTAGTCTGATTGCCACGGCTAATCAAATTGCCAGTATGCAAGTATCCGCGACTTGATTGCGGCTCGTTAGTTTGTGTCTGATTAAAATTTTGAGATGAATTAGAAGCGGCTTCTGTCTGATTATTTTGTGCTGCCGCAGCTTGGCTATTATTTTGAGAATCTTGGTTCGTAGGATTGTTAGGATTAGAACCGTAACGCAGTGTCAGAGTTGAGGACATTTAAAAATGTTGGTTGGTTAGTAGTAAAATTGAAACTTGTGCTCCTTTAAAGAGGAATCACAAAAGAAAGAAATTTTTGGGAAATTTTATTTTGAGAGAGGCTCTGGGAGCCTTAAAAGAACTAATAGAGGAAGGTCAGACTTCACACTTAAATTAGAAATATTTTTTCTGTCAAGACAAAGTAAGTTGAATTTTGTTTATTATTTTTTCGTGTCGATCTAACCGAAAAAAAAGTTTTTGATATAATGAAGAAATTCTACACCAAGAATAACCGCAGTAACTGAAATCGCTATTCCAGTAAGGCCGGTAAAAATTCCAAAAATTGTGAACAAACCATCTTTTCCCAAGAGTCCGAAAGAAATAATTAAAACTCCAAGACCGGGAATGAAGTTGGAAAGCGGCATCGGCAATAAAACGAAACTCGAAAAAATAAAAATAAAAATTCCAATCACGCGCTCCATTCCAGGATAAAACATAAAAGCCAAACGCGGTTTAAGAATTTTTTCTACTTTACGAATGTAAGGTGAAGAACGCTGAATCAACATTGCCAGCACTGATCTTTTTACCGTAAGATTAGCAAATCTTTTCGGCAATTTTGGTGCAGTGCGCCCCATAATCATTTGCGCCGCGAAGATTACTAACGGAATGGAGATAATACTTGGGAAGGGAGGCGGCAGCGGAATGATGATGCCGAAAGCAAAAATCATAATCGCTAAACCAAAGCCAACAGCATCCATAGCATCCACTAAATCCTTAACCAAAACGCGGTCTGAAGAAGATCTGTTTACGACATCTTCAAGAACTTGTGTTGCTATAATTTTTTTCTGATCGGCCACTTAAAAAATATTTACGAATTTTTATCTGATTTATTTTCTGCCACATTTTCAGCAGATTTTTTTTCTTCTTCTTTTTTATCACCTTTCAAACCTTCTTTCAAACTCTTCACACCTTTACCTAAATCGGCCATAACTTGCGGCAATTTTCCAGCACCGAAAAGCACGAAAACAATCGCTAAAATTAACATTAATTCCCAAATTCCAATCGACATGTTTTCTCCGTTTAATTTTTCATGATAATTATCCTTCATGTGGACCCCGTCATTCGACGGGGTGACAAGATCGAGAGTGAAGTTATAACCTCCTCATTTGTCACCCCGTCGAATGACGGGGTCCATTCCAAATATTTACTCCAAACACTTACATTTGTTATTATTTCACCAAAGTCATTAATTCATTCCATTCTCTAGCACTTAAGCCGGAATTTTCTTGTGTAACTTCTTCACCTTTCACCATTTTCTTGATCACGTCTATAGCGGCGCTGGATAATTCTTTGCCATCACGACGATATTTTTCGAACGCTTCGTAACAATTGGGAACCCATTTTTTTACAATGTCGAGCATAACTTCTGCATAAGCGCGAATTTCATATTGCGCATGTTTATCAGCACGAAGTGCCAAAAAGTGCATAAGATTGTGTAAATCAATTTTCCAATACCATTGCGTGTAACAATTTACTGGCAAATTCATACGCGCTAATTCACGAGCTAAACCTTCTTTTTCTGGGTCGGCAACTTCACCATTAGCAGTTTGGTTCATCATTTCGAGATAATGTTCGTAAGATTTTTCAGCATCTGCTTTCAAAATTTCCAAAACTTTTTTTGACTCTGCCGCGTTTAAAACTTTCGATTCATCACGACCTTGATGATTTACTTTCGATTGCGAAGAAAGATTCTCAGCGCGTGGAATGTAGAACTCATCTTCCATAATTGAATAGCGTGCAGAATATTCATTTACTGACGCGGTGCGATGGCGAATCCATTGACGCGCGATAAAAATTGGTAGTTTGATGTGAAATTTAATTTCGCACATTTCAAACGGAGTTGTGTGACGATGAGCAATCAAATAATTGATTAAACCTTTATCGGCGTTAACTTTTTTAGTGCCTTGTCCGTAAGAAACACGAGCGGCCTGAACTACAGCGGCATCGTTTCCCATGTAATCGACAACGCGCACAAAGCCGTGATCTAAAACTTGAATTGGTTCGTATAAAACTTTTTCTAATTCAGGAGCAACCGGTCTGATGGTTTGACTTACTTGCGTGCGCAGCACGTTGATTTCTTCAAGCTGTTCTTTTTTGATGACCATTTTTGAGGGGAGATTTTGTGTTCGAGATAGAAAAAAAATAAATTAAGAATTAGCAATTAGCAATTAGGATTTTCTCGAAAAAAACCTCCTTTGAAAAAGGAGGTGGCGCGCCGCATGGCGTGACGGAGGATTTAAGTGAGTTACGGGAAGTTTTTAATTTTTCAGACTTACCCGTAACTCAAGTAAATCCTCCGGCGCATACGCGCCACCTCCTTTTTCAAAGGAGATAAAAACTTTCTAAATTTTAATGCCCGCTGAAATAATAAAATCGCAGCTTCAATCCATTCCCGAAAATCCGGGAGTTTACCAATTTTTTGGTCTTAACGACCAAGTTTTATATATTGGAAAAGCCAAAAATCTGCGCAAAAGATTAACCAATTACACCCAAGAAGAACGCCTTTCTTCACGGATTTCACGCATGGTTTTTTTGGCGCAAAAATTAGAATATATTCAAACCGAAACCGAAGTTGAAGCGCTGTTGTTGGAACATAATTTAATCAAAAAATTCGCGCCGAAATTTAATATTTTGCTGCGCGACGACAAAACTTTTCCTTACATTTTAATCACCGATCAAGCTTTTCCCCAAATCGCCAAACATCGCGGCAGCAAAAAAGAAAAAGGCGAATATTTCGGACCTTTCGCTTCCGGCGGCGACGTCAATAAAACTATCGATATTTTGAAGAAAAGTTTTTTGCTGCGCGACTGCTCAGATAGCGAATTTAAAAGCCGCAGCAAGCCTTGTTTGGAATATCAAATCAAAAGATGTTCCGCACCTTGTGTGAATTTTATTTCGCAAAATGATTACCAAAAATCAGTACAAATTGCCGTCGATTTTTTGCGAGGCGATTCAGTTGCAGTGCAAGCAGAATTAGCCAAAAAAATGCAAAATTTAAGTGCGGCGCAAGAATACGAGAAAGCAGCAAATATGCGCGATCGCATCAAAGCACTGACCTCAATTCAGTCGAAACAAAATATTAATATTGATGAGTTAAACGATGCTGACGTGATTAGCTTAGTTGCCAAAAATAATCTGATTTGCATTTATGTTTCATTCTTCCGCAGCGGCCATAATTATGGCTCGAAGCCATATTTTTACGAGAGCGATGAAGGTAGCGCCGAAAATATTTTAGCCGAATTTTTAGGACAATTTTATTTAGCGCAAACACCGCCAAACCTTGTTTTGATTAATCTGGAGATCGAAGAAAAGGAATTGATCGAGAATTTTTTGAGTAAAATTTCGGGCGAAAAAATTTCGATTAAAATTCCAAAACAAGGTGATCGACTTAGACTAATCAAGGATCAAGAGCAATTGGCTTCACAAGTTTTAGAGCAAAGATTAATCCAAAATTTAAGCAATTCAGCGACACTTCTTGAGGTGAAAAATATTTTCGATTTGCCCGAAATTCCGCGCCGCATTGAAGTTTACGACAATAGTCACATCAGCGGCGAATATGCAGTTGGAGTCTTAATCACCGCTGGTTTGGAAGGATTCATCAAAAGTGGTTATCGTAAATTTAATATCCGTTTTGAAGAAAATGGGCGCGACGATACTGCAATGTTGCGCGAAGTTTTGCGACGTCGCTTTAAGGAAGGAAATAATAATATTTTTCCCGACTTAATTATTATTGACGGCGGCTTGGGACAGTTGAGCGCAGCACAAGAAGTTTTTAGCGATTTAAAAATAAATCCGCGTTTTGTTTGTATGTCGAAAGGCGAAAATCGTAATGCCGGAGAAGAAGATTTTCATCAAGTTGGGAAGGATTCTTTTACGCTGCCCAAAAATCATAAATTGATGTATTACTTACAGCAATTGCGCGACGAGGCTCATCGTTTTGCAATTACAACACATCGCAGCAAACGCGCCAAATCTGTTACAAAATCAAAGTTAGATGAAGTTGAAGGCATCGGCAAAGCGCGCAAGAAAGCATTGTTAAATCATTTCGGATCTTTGGATAAAGTTAAAGCAGCAACAGTTGAAGATTTGATGAGAGTCGATGGAATCAGTAAAGCAGCAGCGCAGAAGATTCGGGATTTTTTTAGTTCTTAATCTTGTCATCATAATGGATTATCTAACACATTGTCATTGCGAGCGCAGCGCGGCTAAACATTGTAGTGGTCGGTTTTACTGGGTTGCCGCGCTGCGCTCGCAATGACGACGTTTGGACATTTGATAACTATTTTTCTAAGAGCCTGTCCTAAGTCTTACAGCGCAAAAAGATTGGTAATCAAAAATAAAATTCCCACAACATAAAGAATCGAAAGCAGAATTGCGAAGAATGAAACAATTTCCAACGGCACTATCGATGCAGTTTTAACGCCAGAAAATCTGACCGAAAAAATCATGAAGCCGCTTACAAAAAGAACTATCGAATAGATGAAGGCGAAAAAGCCATTAGCGAAGAAATCAGCAAGAAAAAATAGTCCGTAAAGGAAAATAATCGGAACTAGAAAGTTAATCAGCGATGAGAGAATTGGATCATTTTTCATTTTAATTTCCTCTGTAAAGAAAATATTTACATAAAAAAACCTCGCCACTCCAAGAGTGACGAGGTTTTTAAAAATTCTATCTCAATTCAAACTAAGAAGATTTTGGATCAACTTGGAAAGAAAGAGCACAAACTTTAGTAGTTGCAGAAGTGATGATGTAATCAGCTGCTGAACCAGTTGAAGCAGTATAGCAAGTAGTGCTTGAAGCGCCAGGATTTACGCCTCTAACTTTACCAGTGTTGGCTTTAGAATCGTCAACTTTAGTGTCGATTGTAAGAGCATCTGAACCAGTCAAAGATGCGGCAGCCAAGTTAGTAGTACCATTTACTAGAGTTGCAGTAGCATCGCCACCAGAACCAGTAGTTGTACCAGTCAAAACAACTACGTTTTGAGGGCTATAACTTCCACCTTCTTGAACCATAGCAAGAGTTTCGGTGTCTTTAGTGTAATCACCAGAAGATCCTACCATGTTACGGTAGTCAAAATGCCAGCCAGCAAATTTAATTTTTGATGCAGGCATGTTAGTTCCAGGAACTTGAGCAGTTTCAATTTTAGTGTAAGAAAGACCAAGAGTTGAATCAATTGTACCAGTCACAATTAATTGTCTCCAAGCTGCAATACTTTCAGAGTTACAAGCAACTAGAGTACTGTTGCTGTTAGTAGTATAGCAGTAAGTTCCTTGAACGTCAGAAGCAAAATATTGGATTTTACCATTTTCGCCTTGTCCTGTAGAAGGTCCAGCATAAATGTTAGAACCGCCGATACCTTTATTATAGTCACCCGGTAGTTGGTTATAAAGAGAGTAGAAGCCGTTAACTGCAACTTGATATCCTCTAGCTTCAGAGATAGCTGAACGAAGTTCTGAGTTTTTAATCAAGCTGGCGCCGCCAGTGATACCAGCGATCAACAAGCCGATGATGATCAGCACAATTGACAACTCGATCAACGAGAAGGCCGACTTTTTTGAAGAGAAAGTTTTTTTCATATTTGGACTTTTTTTAATTATTAGAACGAGATTCGATTAAGAGTTAACGTCAACTTGGAAAGTAAGAGCACAAACTTTGTTTGTAGAAGAAGTTACTGTGTAAGCTACGTTAGAGCTAGCGCTTGCTGAGTAGCAAGTAGTGCTAGTACCAGCACTTAAGCCTCTAACTTTACCAGCGTTAGCGTAAGAATCATCGATCTTAGTATCAATTGACATAGCATCAGGACCAGTCAATACCGCAGTAGCCAAATTGCTTCCGTTTACTAAAGTATTTTTGATAGCAGTAGTATCAGTAGAACTTGCAACAGTTGTTGTTCCTGTAAGAACTACAACGTTTTGGTAAGCTGGAGCAGCAGCAACACCTTCATATACTGCAGATACTGCAGCTGCGTAGTCAGTGTTAGAAGTTGTACCAACGTTGATACGATAGTCGAAGTGCCAGCCACCATTTTTGATTTTTGATGAAGGCATGTTAGTTCCAGGAACTTGAGCAGTTGTTGTAGCAGCTCTTGTTAAAGTTGTAGTTTCCATAGTTCCGCTTTTGATCAATTGATCCCAAGCAGCTACACTTTCAGAAAGGTAAGTTCCAACAGAAGCAGTGTTATATTCGATTCTACCATTTTGGCCAGAAGCAGCTGAACCAGTGTAAGCAGCCGTAGAAGTTGAAGATGCAGCAGCGCTTGCAACTGCAGTAGCGTAATCACCAGGAAGGTAATTATATTGTGAGTAGAATCCGTTTACAGCAACAGCGTATCCTCTGGCTTCGCCCATAGCAGAACGAAGTTCAGAACTTTTAATTAAACTTGCTCCTCCAGTAATACCGGCAATTAAAAGACCAATGATGATCAACACGATTGACAATTCAATCAGCGAAAACGCCGACTTCTTCGAAGAGAAAGTTTTTTTCATAGTTTATAAATCTGATTATTTTATTTGAGGGGGAGTCCGAAAGCTAAAAACTGAAACTCCTAGCTGCGGGTAATTAAAGTGGCGTCTTTTTGATGTCAAACAATTATTTTTTACTGTATAAATTTGACTTCAAGTATCTCGTAGCTGATTACTCCACTAGGAATTTTTATTTCAACCTCATCACCAACTTCTTTGCCCATTAAAGCGCGCGCAACTGGTGATACTGCAGAGATTAAACCATCGTCAATATTTGCTTCAAATTCACTGACAATTTTGTAAGTGACAATTTTTCCATCGTCTAAATTTTCTAATTTCACAGTTGCGCCGAAACGAACTTTTGTTCCTGAGAGTTGTGAAATATCGATCACTTCTGCACGTGAAAATTTATCGTCTAAATCTGCGATTTGTGCTTCGATAAATCCTTGTTTGTCTTTTGCTGAATGATATTCCGCATTTTCACGCAAGTCACCAAGTTCACGAGCAGTAGCAATCGCAATAATAATTTTTGGACGCTCAATATTTTTTAGATTTTCTAATTCAGCTTTTAAGCGCTCAAAACCTTCTTTGGTAATTTGAAATTTTTCCATTTTTTAAAATCGAAATTAATATTTATAATTGTCATTTTTGAACGGACCTTCAGCAGCAACATTGATATAATCCGCCTGCTTCTTGCTAAGCTTAGTAAGCTTCGCACCCAATTTTTCTAAATGAAGTCTCGCCACCTTCTCATCCAATTCTTTTGGTAAAATGTAAACTTTATTTTCATATTTTTTGTGATGATTCCACAATTCGATCTGTGCCATAACTTGATTTGTGAAACTCGCTGACATCACGAAAGCACTGTGTCCAGTCGCACATCCCAAATTTAATAATCTGCCTTCAGCAAGAAGAATAATTCTTTTTCCATCAGAAAAAGTAATTTGATCAACTTGTGGTTTGATGTTTGTCCATTTCAAATTTCTTAGCGCTTCAACTTGAATTTCATTGTCGAAATGACCAATGTTACCAACGATCGCGCAATCTTTCATCGCACGCATATGTTCAATCGTGATGATGTCAACGTTGCCAGTTGTAGTGATAAAAATATCAGCTTGAGAAACTACATCTTCGATTGGAAGAATTTGGAATCCGGCCATTGCAGCTTGCAGAGCACAGATTGGATCAATTTCAGTAACCACAACGCGTGCACCTTGAGATTTAAAGGCATCAGCGCATCCTTTACCAACGTTTCCGTAACCACAAATTACTACCATTTTTCCGGCGATCATCACGTCAGTCGCACGTTTTACACCATCAATTACACTTTCTTTACAACCGTAAAGATTGTCGAATTTTGATTTAGTAACTGCATCGTTAACGTTAATTGCAGGAACTTTTAGGCGACCTTCTTTTTCCATTTGGTAAAGTCTCGCCACGCCAGTTGTAGTCTCTTCTGAAAGACCTTTGATTTCAGCCAAAATATGCGGATATTCTTCGTGAATCATTTTAGTTAAATCGCCACCATCATCCAAAATCATATTTGGAACCCAATCTTTTTTCCCATCAATAGTTTGACGAATACACCAATCATATTCTTCTTCAGTTTCACCCTTCCAAGCAAAAACTGGAATACCAGCTGCGGCAATAGCAGCAGCAGCTTGATCTGATGTTGAGAAAATATTGCAAGAACTCCAACGAACTTCTGCACCAAGTGCTATCAAGGTTTCAATCAATACTGCAGTTTCAATTGTCATGTGCAAACAACCAACAACTCTCGCACCTTTAAGTGGCTGAGAGGCGCCAAATTCGTGACGCAAAGACATCAAACCCGGCATTTCATTTTCAGCCAAAGTGATTTCTTTTCTGCCCCAAGCAGCAAGCGAAATATCTTTAACTTTATAGTCAGTAAAATTTGTCATTTGAAAAAAATTTAAAATTTAGTGCGGGCTCGCAAAGAAAAATTAGAATACCCGTTACAGGGTATTCTTAAACTAGATAGAAAGCGGCGGGAAAAGCATTAACCACAAGAATGGTACAATCAAAGAATAACCAAAGTTGCTACGATTTTTTTTGGTTGGAATATCAAACATCAACAAAATTGTGAAGATCAACATCACCGAGAAAAAATAGAATAAGAACAATTGTGGTTTCAAGCAAACCGCGGCGATTAAAATAAATTTTGTGTAATCAAAAGACTGAGTTTGGCTGGCAAAAAGTCCTTCGGTTTTTTTGTAAAAAACTTGATAAAAAATTACTGCAAAAGCAATTCCGATCGCAGCAGAAAAAGTTGCATCAATTACGTTTTGATCTTGCAAAACACGGTTTGCCAAGCCAATCATCAAGATAAAATTCAAAGCTGGTTGTGGGAAAACTTTGTGAGTATAATCAGTTGCCAAAAGAATCACGCAACCAACTGAAATCATCGAATAGATAAGAAATTCTTGAGATAGAGAAAATTTCAAATAGCACAAAATGAAAAGAGAAGTGGTTGTAACTTCGACAAAAAGATGAGTGCGCGGAATTTTGCTTTTGCAACTGCGACATTTTCCACGAGTGAAAAGCCAGTTAAGAAGTGGAATTAATTCGCGAGTTCTGATGATAGTATCGCATTGTGGACAACGTGATTTTGGTCCGAAATATCTGCCGAAGCATGATTCGCCAAGGGGAAGACGATAAGAAAAAAGCGTGGCGTAAGATCCGAAGATGGCGCCAAGAGTTGCTGCGAAGATTATTCCGAAGATGTTTTCCATTCTTAATTAAAATTAAATTGTGCTTCACACCTCCTTTGAAAAAGGAGGTGTCACGCGTTCAGCGTGACGGAGGATTTACTGGAGTTACGGGTAGTCTAAAAAAATAAAAACTCCCCTTAACTCCAGTAAATCCTCCGGCGCTATGCGCCACCTCCTTTTTCAAAGGAGGTTTAAAAATATTATTTCTGTTTCTCTAAAAACAAAATCACATCCGCTCTGTCCTGCGGTTTTTTCAAACCCGCAAAACCCATTTTAGTTCCCGGCACAAAATCTTTTGGTTTAGCAATGAATGTATTAACTGTCTCTGCATCCCATACCCCACCTTTTGCTTTCATTGCTTCCGAATAAGCAAATGCAGTTGATGCTCTTTTTCTACCTATAACTGAGTAAAGATTCGGGCCAACTTTCGCAGCTTCACCTTTACCAACTGAGTGACATGTTGCACATTTTTTGAAAACTTTTGCACCACGATCCCAGTCAGCGGTTTTCATCATCGTAGCTAAATCAACTGGCTTTTCTTCTTTTTTAACTACGGGCTTGCCATCGGTTGAAACCTCAACCTCATAGCCTCTTGCCATCACAGGTTTTTCACGATAAAAAACATCGGCAAACAACACTGCAAAAATTGCAATACCCAAAGCAAAACCACCAGCAATCGCTTGGTTTCTCAATAGTTCTTTGGTTGCTGGACTTTTTAGAAATTCTTTAATTTTTTTGATGCACATAACTGAAATTTAATCGAACAAAGTTGAAACTGATTTTTCTTGCGAAATGTTACGAATCGCTTCTCCGATAAGATCGGCGATGTTAATAATTTTGATATTTTTGGTCTCCAAAGTAACTTCTGAAGGTTCAATCGAATTGGTAATTACCAAATTTTTTAATTTTGAATTAGCGATTTTTTCACCCGCTTTTCCTGATAAAATTCCGTGAGTAATATAAGCTGAAACTGAAATCGCACCCTTATTTAACAAGGCTTCCGCCGCATTGCATAAAGTTCCGCCAGAATCAACCATATCGTCAACAATGATACAATTTTTACCCTCAACTTCACCAATAATATTCATCACTTCGCTGACTCCTGCTCTTGGGCGACGTTTGTCAACGATGGCTAGTTCTGATCCAATTTTGCTGGCGATTGCACGCGCACGCACAAGTCCACCAACGTCTGGAGAAACTACTACCAAATTTTGCAGATCGAAATTTTCTTTAATGTGACGCACAAAAACTGGTGCGGCGTAAAGATTATCGAGAGGAATATCGAAGAAACCTTGAATTTGTCCGGCATGTAAATCAATCGTCAAAACTCGATCGGCACCTGCTGAAGTGATTAAATTTGCCACTAATTTTGCCGAAATCGGCGTGCGCGGCGCAGCTTTGCGATCTTGTCTGGCATAGCCAAAATAAGGAATTACCGCAGTAATTCTTTTTGCTGAAGCGCGTCGCAAAGCGTCGATCGCAATCAACAATTCCATAATGTTGTCGTTGGCCGGATAAGAAGTTGATTGCACAACAAAAATATCTTCACCACGTACATTTTCTTTGATCTCAACAAAAATTTCTTTGTCGGCGAATTTTTTAACTTCGGCGTCAATCAGCTTCAAACCTAAGTGGTTAGCAATTTCTTGCGACAAAACGCGATTACTGTTGCAGGCGAGAAGTTTCATGTTTTTCGTTTGAAAATTGGAAATGGACAGGGAAAGTTTGATAGGTCGACAGTATTTTTCGCTAGTCCAAATATCAACTTTTTTTTCTCAACCCAAATGGAAGAAATCGAACTTTACGATGTGATTAAAATTTTTCACATCGTTGCTGTAATTTCATGGCTTGCCGGCCTTTTATATTTACCAAGAATTTTTGTTTATCACGCCCAAGTTGCGGTTGGATCTGAAACCGACAAGATCTTTCAAACTATGGAACGCAAGCTGTTGAATTTTATCATGCTGCCTTCAATGCTTATGGTATTTGGCTTCGGACTATATTTAGCTTTAGAAATCGGTTTTGGATTTGTTTGGCTTCATATTAAAATAACACTAGTTCTGTGCCTTGCCGGCTATCACGGATTTTTATCAAGATGTCGTAAAAACTTCGCCGCGGGCAAAAATAAACGCAGCCAAAAATTTTATCGTTTAATCAACGAAATCCCAGCAGTATTGATGATATTTATCGTTGCTTTGGTAATTTTAAAACCTTTCTAAAATGCAAAATTTAGTTGAGATCACACCTGAAAAATTCGACGTAATTTTTGATTTACGTTATGCCTCAGCAAATAATGTTTGCGGTCACAAAATGTACTCTCATCCCTTTTGTTACATGCATGAAGCCGCGATTGCTCCGCTTGAACAAGCAATCAAATCGGCAAAAAATTTAGGACTAAAATTAAAAATCTTCGACGGATTCAGACCATTTGAAGTTCAAAAATATATGTTCAATAAATTTCCCTCAAACGATCCTAAAGGTGGATTTGTTTCCAATCCTGATGGCGGCGTTATTCCGCACTGTCGCGGCGTTGCGATTGATTTGACTTTAACTGATATGGATGGAAACGAACTCGATATGGGAACGGATTTCGATGAATTTTCGGAATTAGCTTTTCACAATTGTGAAAAAATTTCCACAGAAGCACAGCGCAATCGCTTGATTTTATTAGGATTGATGAGTGCTGCCGGATGGGATTTCTATTCAAAGGAATGGTGGCATTACCAACTTTTCAAACCGCGCGAATATCCAGTAGCACAGGCTTCAAGCGATCTGCTAACCTCCTTTGTAAAAGGAGGTGGCGCTTGAGCGCCGGAGGATTTGGGAGAGTTACTGGCAAGTCTCTAAAAATAAAAACTTCCCGTAACTCTAGTAAATCCTCCGTCACGCTGAACGCGTGACACCTACTTTTTCAAAGGAGGTATTTTAGACTGAATTCGTATGAAATTTTCCAATCTCAATTTCCAAAACCATTTTGAAAAACTCGGACCAGATTTTTCAAAAAAATCCATCCCAGTTCTGCTCGAAAATCAACGCGTTGAAATTTACAGTAAAGCAGCTTGCGACTTAATTGATCTCGATTGTCGAGAACTAAAAACCAAAAACTTCCTCGCGGCAATTTCTGGAAAATCACCTCACCCCAAATTTTGTAACTTAGCCCAAGCTTACGCCGGACATCAATTCGGACATTTTGTTCCGCAGCTTGGCGACGGTCGTGCAGTTTTACTCGCTCAAGTTACAAATAAAAAAAATCAAAATTGGGATTTAGTTCTTAAAGGCTCAGGCCTTACTCCTTTCTCGCGTCCTTACGTTCAGAACGCCGATGGTCGTGCAGTTTTACGTTCTTCAATTCGTGAATTTCTAATTTCGGAAAGCATGTCAGCTCTTGGAATTCCAACCTCTCGCGCCCTTTGTTTAATTACATCTGACGAAATTGTGATACGAGAAATGCCCGAAAAAGCTGCCCAAATTATTCGTCTCGCTCCAAGCCACGTGCGCTTTGGTACTTTTGAATATTTTTTTTATCGTCAAGAAAACGATAAAATAAAAATCCTCGCCGATCACATCATCAGCAGTCACCCTGAGCTTGTCGAAGGGCTGATTCACAAAAATAAATACGCCACTTTTTTATCCAACATCGTCAAATCAACAGCGACAATGATCGCTAAATGGCAAGCTTTCGGATTTTGCCACGGAGTTTTAAACACCGACAATATGTCAATTCACGGAATCACCTTCGATTACGGCCCTTTTGGATTTTTAGACCAATACAATCCCAACCACATTTGCAATCATTCCGATCACCAAGGACGCTATTCCTTCGCCAATCAACCGATAATCGGAATGTGGAATTTGCATGCTTTTGCAATTACACTTTCCAGCTTAATTTCAATGGAAGAACAGAAAGAAATTTTAGAAAAATATGAACAAATTTTCTTAGATGAATATCACAAGTTAATGGCCGCCAAACTTGGATTTGAAAGGGTTGATGATGATGTTAAAAAAGCAATTTACGACTGCCTAAATCATCTTGAGAAAACCCACAGTGACTACACAAAATTTTTTATCGACATCACAGATAATGAAAAAAATCCTAAGAAAAGAAAGCTAATGCAAGCCGCTAATCCACGCTTCATCTTGCGCAATCATCTTCTTCAAACTGCAATTGAAAAAGCCGAATCGGGCGATTTTTCTGAGGTAAAAACCTTACAAAAAATCTTCGCCAAACCTTTCACAAAACAACTAAAATATAAAAACTATTCCGATCTTCCGCCCGCTTGGGCCAAGGAAATCTGTATTTCTTGTTCGAGCTAATTTTTGTCTTAAGCGCGCGAAAGCTTCGTTATTCGCTTTTACCAACTCCTGGAGCATCATCAGGTTTTTTGTCAGGACCACTGGCAGCTGACCTGCCTCGATCCCCCATTGCAGAAATACCTTGCCGCGCCATACCAGCAGCTTTCTTTCCCGCCGCTGTGCCATGTTTCTGCAAAGCACCCATACCACGTTTCTGTATTGCGCTTGCAGCACCCTGCGCCTTGCTCATCATTGCCGAAGCACTCATAGTGTTGCTGGTCAATGCAGCATCGCCTCCGGTTAGAGTCTTCGCGAAATCACTGATCTTATCCATGAAACTCATTAAGATGAAGAATAGTACCGCCGCTTTAATTAGAGACGAAATTTTGGTTTGATTCATGCCAGTCAGAATCGGCAATCCAATTCCTAGCATTTTCAATTTATCGTAGGTTTTAACCGCGCCACTAGTTCCAGAAATTGGTGGATTGAAGATACAATAAATACTGGTATTGGCGACATCGCCCGAGCACACAACTTGTTTTGGAACATTCTTGCCATCACCAATGAAAGTCACATCGCCCATAATTACCGTGTCAAAGAACGACAATAAAATTCCCAAATAAGCAAATAGAATCATTGGCTGGAGAGCGAAACTCAGAACGTTCTTCCACCATTTATCGAATATACCTTTGGTTTTGCTGAACATAATCATCGTCACCGTAATCGGTGAAACATAGAACAAGATGATGATCGCAATAGTCGCCAATATAAAAATGTGCAATGCACGTATCGTCAAAGCGATTAAGAAAAAAGCGAAGGCAAAAGTGGCAACCAAGAAGATGATACCGGCTCCTCCGGTGAGGAATCCACCAAAGATCATCATGACTAAATTTGGTACTGAAACGTCGATTCCATAGCCCAGAGCACGTCCAATTTTACAGTCGAGAGTATCCCAAATTCTTAGATATTCTTTCCCTGGAGGATATGCTGCATAACCATACTTAGTTGCATCGTTGCTATCAGCATAGTTATAGCGCGGGAATTGGCAGCCGTCTAATTTATTTTGAGCAACCGAAGCATCTGTAACATATTTTGTCGTAACAACTCCGCTGACATCCGAGCTAGTTACGGACGTCGTCCCCGTCAGGGAGTCCGTCCTAAACATTATGTCGGAGAGCTCAGCCGAACCGTCGATAATACCGTTAAGAAGCCAAACTTGCCATTCGTTGCCAGTAGCGAAATACATCACGAAAGCAATTTTTATGACAAAAGGAAAAAGCTGCTTTTTGGTAATATTTCCGCCACCAATTAATAGCGAGATACCGAAAAACATGATAGCAATCGACAAAGCCATTTTGATTGTGCTTTGCAAAGCGCTTTGAATTCTGACAAAAAATGAATTTCCTGATTGACCAACACTTCTTTGATATGATGAAAGATCTTGGCCTTTTTTGTATTTATAGCCACTTTTACAATAGCCCGTAAGAGCATTTGGAACTTCGGCCGTATCAAGACAAGCTGTGCTTCCTGCTCTGTTAAAGAATATATTTTCAACAGTTTCTTTAAAACATTGCGCCATCGGAGCCGAGAATCCACGCACATCAACCGGAGTTAGATTTGAACTATAACCGTAACTATTTTGCGAATCGCCCTTCATATCTCGACAAGACGAATCGAAGAAAGCACCAGTCAAACTGCTTTGAGCTACGTAAGGTTTAATCGGCAATATTGAGCAATGGCTCATATATTGGCAGTAATTTTGGTTGCTGGATAAATCGGTAGAATCGCTATAATCTTCAGCTTCTGTACCACCGGCTAGCGGGTGATTATATGGGCATGCCGAATAAGTTCGGGCACAAACGTAATTTGATTTGATTTGGCTGGTATAGGCATCAAACCATACTCCCTTAACGTTACATCTCGAACCAGATTCACAAAATACGTGCTCATAATTATTACCTTCTGAGCCAACAACATTTGCTGCATTTTCAATACATAATGCGCTTTGGCTACGCTTAACGCAGCAATTATAGGCATTTAAACCAGCAGCAATTTCTGAATCGACTCCTTTTGTAAGTAGGAAACGGTAACAAGCATAAACCGGAGCTTCATTTGATCCGGTCATGTAATATACTAAATTCTTTTTATCGTGGTATCCTAAGACAGTATCCTTGGTAGTATTACTCCAACTCGGCATTGAACAAGAGCCGTCTCCTGAATCTTCGTATTCCACTCCACCAAAAATATATTCGCGATATTTTTTATCGCTAAGTTTTGGAGTAGCACCATTAGTGATATAATCTTGAACGATTTTTTTGTAGGAACCATCATAAGCACCTTTTACCCAAGTCTTACCACTAGAGCTAGGAACACCGTTTTCATCAACTTTTGCCCAAGTTTTCCAAGGATGTCCATCACCATCATATCCGCAAATTCTTGCTTTCTGATAAGCTCCATTGGCAACACCATACATAATAGCAAGAGCAGTAACGGCGGCGGCCATAGCAACCCCGTAAGCAATTGCAGCTGTACAACATCTACTAACGTCAGTCGTTGCCAAAGCTATTCCACCTGGATCTTGGGTTGCTGTAAGAATCCCTAATTCCGTGCTTCTTTGAGCGCACCAGCTATTATAGTTGATAAACTTACGCAACATTGTTGGCGAAGGGAAAGGCGTATCAAGACCAGCCGAAATATCTTGGAGTTCTTGTGTTGTGATGAATCCAGTTCCGATCGGATTAGTAGCCTTGCATTGAAATCTAGCGTAGAGAGATGCAGCCGTAAACATTGCGCCCACTGCGCCCATATAAGCTGCACAAACACCATTGGTAAGCTCCCATTCGATATCCATATTACTGCTGAAAGGATCGAAATTTAGGACATCAGCCGTATGTTTTTTTGTTCCTCCGTTCCAGCCACCACCATTACATCTTTGTGCGCCATCACTCCAATCCATATCACGCACACCTTCATAAATTGCATAGGCGTCGGTTGGCAAAAGCGTGGGCGTCAATAAAACGACAATCAGCGAAAATTTAGTGATCTGTTTTAAGCAGTTACGCCACATCAAAGTCTTTTATTAGCTGATTGATTTCTTCGTTTCCAATTTTGAAAGAAGCGCGGTTAACAATTAAATGTGAACTTACGTCGAGAATTTTTTTTAATTCAACCATTTGATTTTGCTCAAGAGTTTTTCCAGTGCTAACCAAATCTAAAATGAAATCGCACAAATTTAATTGTGAAGCAATCTCGATTGAACCATTGAGTTTAATAGCTTCAACCTGAATTCCTAAATTTGAAAAATAATTTTGGGCAACTGAAGTATATTTTGTTGCCACACGAATATGACTTTTATTTTCCAAATCAAATTTAACAGATTTTTTTGCCGCGATACTAAGACGACATTTTCCGATTCCTAAATCAAGAACCGGAAAAATTTCTTTCGAGGAAAATTCTTCCAAAACGTCTAAACCACAAATTCCAATATCTGCCGCGCCAAATTTTACGAAAGTTGCCACATCAAAACTGCGCACTTGCACTAAATCTAAATTTTTTCGGTTAGTTGAAAAAACTAATTTGCGCGTTGAGCTATCAAAGAATGCAGGTTCAGGAATTAAATTTATTTTTGTGAATAACGGCTTGAGATCCTCAAGAATTCTGCCTTTAGGCACCGCCATTAAAAGTTTTTTCATTGATTTAAAACGATTTTATGTAACGCAAAAGAACGCCGTAACTATTATTAGTTTCTAAGCTAGTTTTGTAATTTGTACGAAAATTTTTATAACCAACTTGGATTAAAAATTGATCGAAAAAAACTGTCTTATCGAATTTATAACCAGCCGAAATTTCCGAAAGATTTTGATCGTAACCATTTTGACTAACTTGTTTACGAACCAAATTAGTTGTCGCTAACGTAATGTTCCAATTTTTATAAAGCTCGCCGACAAAACTGGCCGTCGAATATTTTTCAGTAAGATCAGAATTGCCATTAACATTTTTCATATCGACATATTCAAATAAACTGTCGATCAAAAAATTCTTACTCACCGGATAACGATAATTCATTCCCGCAGCGTAAGCTTTTTGGTCGTCAATTTTAGTTTGAGGAATCGAACTAGCGCGCGAATTTATAGCCAAATCCATGTAAGAAAAATGGTAAGATAATTTTTCTTTTTCACTAAACTCGAAAAGCACGTCCATGGAAGCAACATAGGATTTTAGCGATTTAGTGTCACCCGGTTTAGCATCCGATTTCGCATCAGAATCACGATTACTAATCAAAGAATTATCCAAATTGTTGCGATCATTAGTAAAAGTTGAAAAACCGAAATTATATAAACCAGTCTTCTTAATATCGCCGACCCTGTAAATTCCACCCACACCTAATTTCTCAGTTTCTTTGTAGTTTCTGGCTAAATCGTAACTCCAAATTCCGCGACCCCATTTCCAAGCTGTCCCAAAATTGGGCGTAAATTTTCCGGCTAAAAGTGAAACATCTTTATTTTCGTAGGTCGCTGTTAATTCCTGAATGTAGAGTATCTGATTTTGGAAATATTGATTTCCGGTGTTAATTGTATTAGCGCGACGATCTTTTTCAGATTGTGTGTCGGTTTGATCTAAGCGAATCAAACTGTTAATCGCGAAATTTTTATTAAAAGAGAATTTTGAAAAAAGTCGGCTGCGCGCATAGCCTTCTTTATATTCTTTTTGGCGATCGGTAGCTTGGTAGTTATTGTTAAAATCAAGATCACCAACAAATTGTCCGATCAATTTCGGATCAAATAATTTTCCTTCCGATCCGTCTTGTATATCTTCTTTAATGATTTGTTTGAAGACACCTTGAGTTAAATCTTCTTGTGCAAAAAGCTCGGTTGGCAACACAATTAACAGACACAGAAAAAATTTTTTCATTTGATTTAGACTTATCTGCAAGGCAAAGTTGATATTTGTAAGACCATCTATGTAGGGCCGTTTCAAGCCCCATTTCCAAACCTTCTGGAAGCAATTACTTCTCACAATTTATGTCAGTCGCAATCTTAATCGCAACAAGTTTTTCTCTGGGATTTTTTGTTGAAAGCATCATCGGAACTGGCGGCGGATTAATCGCTTACGCCATCCTTGGTTTTTTCATGGATATTAAAGAAATGATTGTTGCCGCGCTTTACATTGGAACCTGCTCCAGCTCTTACATCGCTTACAGTGATCACAAAGCATTTAACAAAAAAATCTTCCTCTCCGCCGCACCATTTTGTTTGGTTGGAA
>JACCDX010901571.1_pt1 | contig 19005 bp, 19 predicted proteins | sample 7449681 | NCBI WGS metagenome assembly JACCDX01 (sample SAMN15323450, study PRJNA562643) | freshwater metagenome | isolation source: river surface water | place: USA:Blue River Watershed | collected 2017-08-18
TGAATGGAATTTTCGTTGTATTGACTTGCCATTTGTTTTCCTTAAGCAAAAAAATAATGCTATGAGTTTTATACCATAGCATTATACGAAAAACAAGCCAAATTTGAAATATTTTATATTAATCGATCCGCCATACGATAAAGGCCCATTTTATCAAGATTTTGGCCTAATTTCACCATATTTTTAAGATTTCTAGAAGCCATACCAGGCATACCGCCACCAGGAGCTGGTTGTTCTTTAGCTTTATTCTTTGCAAACCCGAATGAAAGAAATTTTATTGCATTAGCAAAATCAGAAAGTTCAACTTCTAAATCATCAAGATTTTGCCCATCCGGCAGCCTTTCCCATCTAGATTTGTTTGTTCTTTTTATTTCTTCGTCGTCAACTTCTTGGTCATCTTTTCTTTTGCCGACTCTGCCTTCATTAACCCCACCGCTTTCAGTTCCACCGTACATAATCCAAATTTCGTTAGCAAGGTCAAGTTCATTATCCTCAAAGTCTTCCATAAGCTTTTTCTCGATTTGAGAATCAGCTAAGATTAAGCCTAAGTTAGACAAAGGCACTCTTATAACTTTTTCAGCATTTCCACCAGCCATACCAGGACCTGCAGTAGGAGCAACGGGTGGTGGTGCGCCTAAGCCAGCTAATGGATCTCCCATTGGGGGCATCATTTGAGATAAAACTTTTTTATTCATACTATTTCTTTGTAAAGTCGCTTCTGTGTCTGCCTCTACCTGGAGTGTCAAACGCTTCTGTAGTTTGATGAACATTTTCAAAAACACTTTCAGGTTTTTCTGTATCTTCCTCTTCAAAAGAAAAAACATCTTCTAAAACATCTGGATCAATGATATCCATTTTGCCCCAAGATGGTTTTGTATTTGCAACTTTTCTTACAAGTTGAGAAACAGTTAAACCTCGACCATCAAAGATTTCGGGTTCGTCTTCGTCATCATCCCAGTTAGTCAATGATTTCATCGCAACAAGTATAGCTTCAGTCATATTTGCTTCAATTGTTTTAGAATCGGTTTTGGCTAATCTTACTTGGTTGAATCTTTTGCTCAAAATTGAAGATGCATATGCGATTATTTTTGCCTGTTCTTCAAATGAATGAATATCTGGAGCAATGTCATCTAAAATAACGTGAAGATCTGATTCTAAATTGTGCATATTTTATCTCTCTTGATAAATTGTTAATACTATATTTTTTTATTCTGCGAAGTGATACCTTCAGTCCTTAGCAATTTTATACTCTACTTTGAAATTTAAGCCTCTTACTTTACCGTTTTCAGTTATACCAAAACCTGATAATGAAGTACTTGTTGGTGTTTTCACAGCAATACCAAAACTTCGACTAGATGCTGTAGAATCTGTTGACATCTTGGCTGTACCTAGAAAGATTGAATTCTCATAGCCAGATTTTAGATCTTGCCATAATTCTGGGCTTGATGCATAAAGCTCTGATGATGAAGTGTCAATCCAATCTATGTTATCAGTTCCCAAAACGTAGGCTGTTGATTGAGAGTTTGTAATTGTTAATGGAGTTGGAAGTTTTATTCTGAAATTTTTGTTTGCGTTTGTTGTGCCATAGCCAACATTTATTGTAAGTTGTGGTAAAAGTTCAGCACTGGAGTCTAAGTCAGTAGATCTTGTCCAGACATTTGAACTTCCCACACTAGACACAATATAAACACCATTTTGTGTTTTATTAGACTGGTTTTTTACTAAAACTCTGTCATATTTTCTTAAGGTTATTTCATCAATAGTTGAAGGTGGATTAGTTAAGACTATGTTAGAAGTAGTAGCGACTCTGGCATCTGTTAGTATTGTATTTTCTCTAACCTTGACCCAATATAAAGGAGTTACGCCAATGCCAGGATTAGATAAACTTTCATCAAATGACAATGCGTAATATCCTGAATTTGCTATACCAGAAGTTACATTTACCTTTTTACTAATATCAATGTCGCTGTCTGTATCTAAGTATGCATCTCTTGATAAAAAGAAGTTTCTAATTTCATCATAAAAATATATACCATTTTGCGTTTCATCTGATTGAGAGTAAGCTAAAAATCTATCGCCTTTTTTAGCATCAGGATAAAAGAAGTTACTCAAAGTTAATGAGTAAGTAGCGCCAAAAGCAACAGAAGAGTAGTTGGCTATATAGTTTTGTCTGAACCATTCTACAGAGTGTGTGCCAACTGATGTTTCTGATGGATTGTAATAAAGTTCGTAATTGATATTTCTATTACTATCATTTACAAACAGACTTGCAATCTGGAATTCTGTTGTGCTTGAACCATTACCAACTCTAGTGAAGTTTGGCATTACTATTTTCTTAAATCTTGCAGCGATTTTTTCAGAGTTTGTAGATTGTGCGTAGAAGAAAATCTTATCACCATCAGCAAGTTCTCTACCATTAATATTATCGGGTAATGCTGATAAATTTGCGAAATTAGTGTGACCTAAACCTGAAACATCTATGACATATTCAGGTCCAACGTTTTTCCATATCAACGGTGTATTAAGAGCTGATGAGCCAAGGTTATAGGCAGTACTATCTTCTGGCAAGTTCAGTTCAAAAGTTCTGTTACCAAATGAAACTCTGCCAAGCTCATATAGTTCAGATGTTGCATTTAAGTCTTGTGCTCTGACTAAAGAATATTTATTTCTTACTACAACTGAGTATATGCCATTGAGAGTAGGATCTGATTGATTCCTTATAAATATTGTGTCGCCAGTTCCAACATTATATCCATCAAATGAAGCAGTATTACCAAAAGATGCAGGACCACTCATAGGACCAATTACTGGTACGTATGTGATGTTGTTGAAATCTGGAATAGCACCAGTATTTCCTGTTGCACAAATAAATTGTGTTCTTGTAGAAACATCAATCCAAGATCTGTCACTTGTAGTCCTGTTAGTGTTTGCAGGATTATAATATAATACGTAAGTACCTGAGCCTGCTGAATTTGTTAGCAATGCCTGAGTAGGAACTAATGTCACTCCAAAAGCACTATGATAATCAAGATTTACAAGTTGGTGCTCTGAGCGCTTGAATGTATAAACTTTTTGGTCTCTCTTGCCCGATTTGTCTTGTAAAATCAATCTATTCAAGTCATCGTAGTATTCTGATTGATAATCAGAATCAATTATTCTGTCGCTATAATCTGTTGTAGTCTTATTTGTAATAACTAGGACATTTGCATTTGCCGTGAGACCTAAACCAGCATACCAGTCTGTTAATGTTGTTGCAGTTCCAGAATTAATTATTTTTTCTAAATAAAAATCTCCAGTATATAATCCAATTTTATTCAATGTTACAGGATCAATTAAGTTAGTGTCATTGAATGAACTTGTATTTCCTAATCCAGTCTTAAAGTAATATCCATCGCTTGAAAGTCTGTCTGTAAAGAAATAGTTTGTGTTTGAGTTGTTGGAAATAATATGTTGAGCTACTGAACTATAATTTTTAGTAGCGTCAAACAGCTTAATCCAAGAACTTCTGTCACGATTATATTTAATTTCTGTAGTTGTAGCTGTGCCAATAATATTTACAATTTGGAAATATTCTTCGTCAACTTGCCAGTTTGAAGATCCTAAAGCGACATTTGATGAAAAAATAAATCTATCTTTCAAGACTTGTGGCAAGTAATAATATCTGTTTAATAACTGTTTTGGCTCTTCATTATATGAAGGCACAGTATTGTCATTGTAAAGATAGACAAATAGAGTCCCAGTCCAACCACTTCCTACAACACTCAACTTCCCTAAGGATGCATCAATAGTATAGTCAGTAGAATATGTTTTCGAAATAACAGTATTTCCGGTTGATACAAGGAAAACATCTGCAATTGAACTTGCGTAATTATTTTCAGTCCAAGTGTAAACAGTGCTTGAAGTTTCAGGTCTTGAAAGATAGAATATTGTTCCACCAATAGAAGATTGCTGAACTAATCTTTTTGCAAAATCTAACTGGCCATTTACAGCATTGTATTTTACTTTTCTCAGATAGTAGTTGTTATTTGTATCTTTGTAAACAATTTGATAAATACCACTAGTAGACTTTCTTACACTTGAATTGTAAATTTCTTCTGTATTCGAGTAGTAGAATATTCTGTCATTAATTTGATAATAGTAAAGTGTAGCATCTCCACTTACTGTACTGTAAAGTTCAGCTCCATTCCGTTTTACAATAAGTACATCATTAGACAAACTGTCTTGCGTTAAGTCTGAAAGAAGAAGATGTTGAATAGGCGCTAGTCTAGGGAACTTGCTTAAGTCTTGATTATTACTATTAAGTCTTATTTCTGAGCCAGTCTTGAATGTTTCTGAACCAGTGTGTAAATATTTTTCTAAATCTGTACTTGCATAATCTGAGCCAAACGTATTATTGCGAGTGCCAACTTCAGCTTGCATATAAACTTGTTTTGATTCGAAAGTTGATCCTGTAGCAAGATATCCGTGCTCGATAGATACTAATGTAGGTCTCTCATACGGAGAGGCTAATGATTTTAAATCTTTAGAAGCTTCAAATTTAGTATCAAAATAAAAATCTTCGTGTTGGGTAAAGTATACAGAGCCTATGCCTGTAAATGTAGGCCTATATATTCCATTTGTCGCAGAATTAGAACTAGATCCAGAACCAACATAAACTAAAATACTGTCATTTTCTCGCAGTAGTGTTACACCCAAACCGCTATGAGAACGAATTAAACTAGAAATTGCTGTACCAGATGTAGTTGGTATTAATGAAACTGATGAAACATTCAGTATAGCTTTAACAGAATATTTTTGGTAATCTTGTTTATACCAATCTAGATCTATGTCTTGGATTAATGAACTACCTTTTCCATCTGAACCAAAGAAATTTTCATAATTTTGGAATGATTGAAATTGTATTTCTGGAACAAAAACTTGCCCAATCTCTGTGTTGCCAACTGATACAATCTGATAAATTCCTTGAATCTGTTTTTTCAAGTTTGGAGATACAGCATGAGTGCCAAGTGAATCTGTAAGAACAGATTCATAAATATCATAAAACCAGTCAGCCAAACCATCGTTGTATTCAAAAACTTGTTTTTGTGAGTTCCCGACAGAGGACACTGTGTATATGCCGTTTCTAGTTTTATCAGCAACTCTTACTAATACTGTTGTCCCGGTAGCGACAGAAACATCAAAGTCCCTTGGAGTAAAATACTGAGTAGAAAATTTATCAACTGTCGTTTCAGCATTGCAAACGATATTAGTAATATTTGTGATATTGAGCCATGTAACTCCAACTGCCCCTGCAGCAGTTTCAGAGCCGTCAGCATATAGCATCCACGTTGAACCAGCTCCAGTTGTACCATTGAGAAGTTTTGCTACCGATCCTCTTAGTACAGAGTAATCATCATAGAGCTTGAGGCCATACACTGAATCACAAAGTGTACTAACACTGTAAATTCCATTTTGTGCAGGGTAATTCGTTTGACCAGTCACTAACACTCTTTGAGAAATTGCAATTCCAGAGTTGGCAAAATCTACTTCATTAACAGTGGATAAAGAAGATTGATTGTTGCTAATCAAATTATTTACAGGTTCGTAAGAGTATGGGTAAAATCTTTCTTGAACATTTATAGGATCAATATTTAAATTAAAATATTGATTGTAAGTTGTTGTTTTACCAAGATACCAAATGTTACCACCCAAAGAGTTAGTATTATTTGCAACTTTTACAATAGTCTGGGATATTTCACCAGGTGTGTCAAAAGCAGAAGCTCTCACCCAAACACCAGTTGATCCTGAGCCTACATTTTGGACGGAATAAATACCACTGTAGCTTGGAATATAATGTTTTACAAGGACGAGTTGGCTTGTACTTAGGGTGGTTGCTGTACCTGAAGAGTTGACAATTTGTCTTGGTGTACTAGTAAGTGTGCCTGAATTACCAGATAAGTTGAAACTGAAACCGATAGCACTTGATGAACTGACTTCATAATACCAATCTACGCCATAGTGATTATAGTTATATGTAGCATCGGACCATCTCAAGTCTGTTGTTGATGCGATTCCGCCAGTCAATCCATTTCCAGAATAATATCTAAAATATCCACCGCTTTTACCAACACCAGAATTGATAAATTGAATGCTAAGAGAGTTATTAGATCTTATATAATTAAGAGCAGTGTCCCAAAAATCATCAGCTGCTAAAGTGCTTGAATAAGGATCATAATACGTGTTAGCATTAGGCTTAAATAAGCTTGAAACATAGTAAATACCATTTTCTGATTTAGTATTTTGATCTTTAACTAGAACTCTATCATTTACTTGAAGTGTGTAGTTGTCTAAGCTTCGAGAACTTGTTGATAATCCTACTGCTGATTGTTGTAAATTTTGAGTGGTAGCACAATTTACATTTGACAATTGGTAAATTCCGGATCGACTCACCCATTTAAAGCTAGTTGAACCAGCTGAAGCGCTTTGAAAAGGAGACAAACCTGGACTAAACAAGAAAAATGTGGAATTTCCCAATCCAACAATTTTAGCAGCAGTCAGTATATCTTCAGCAACTATTCCACCATATGTGCCAAATCCTGAAGATGAAGATATTTTATATAAACCGTTTTGGGCTGGATTAGTTTGCGATTTCACTAATATTTTCTTGTTAGCATCCAACGAGATACCATCAATATAGCTTGGAGCTAACAAGAAATTTTCAGAAGCTAGAGTTGTAGAGCCCAAATTGCTTGATGTGGCTAAATCAGCATTTGTTTGATTTACTATGAATGTATCAAAGACAGTAAATTTGAACTGAAATCCTAAATCTTCAATTATTTTTAAATCAGATGTATTCTTTATTGTAGGAAAATGAGAAGTGTTATAAATATTTGCATACTCATTATCTATCCACAATCTGATATTTTCAACATCAGTATTGATCCATTTGAGCTTGAAAAGTTTTTTTGTCCAAGTATTGGAGACATTTGTTCCAAAGCCTGCACTAGAAATTTCTCTTGATATTTCTGTGTTATTGGAAGAGTTTAATTCAGTCCATAAAAATGCGTGAGCCATTACTTATCCGCTTAATTTCTTCTTGCTTCAGGTCTGTTAAAAATTTCGCTGGCAACTGCAGCTAATTCAGATCTTTCAACCTTGCTTAATGTGACAGAGGCAACAAGTTCGCTTTTTTTACCACCCGAGATAGCGTGTGAAAGACCATTTGACTTTGCATCAAGATAAGGATTCTCTACCTGAGACAAGTCGCCAAGAAGGATTACTTTACTGTCTTTTCCGCATCTTTCAACGACCATCCTTGCTTCTCTAGGGCTGATATTTTCAGCTTCATCTAAAATAATGATAGATCTTGGTATAGAACGACCTTGAATGAAGGCCATAGCTTCAACTTCAATTATGCCATCTCTCACCATTTCTTCAAACATATTGTTTGCAGAAAGCGATTTAGAACCTAAGATTTGATCAATATTATCTTTGATTGGGCCAAGCCAAGCAGAGATCTTATCAAACTTATCTCCAGGAAGAGCCCCAATGTCTTTGCCACCAACTGCAATCAACGGTTTCATAACAACAATCTTGTCATATATGCCTTCATTGATCATTTGCAAAGCAGCAGCAAGAGCTAGGAATGACTTGCCTGTACCTGCAGGACCAGAAAGAGTGACTAATGCAACACTTAGGTCAGACAAAATTTCTAACGCACATTTTTGTTCTAGATTTTTGCCTTGAATTCCAGAAAATCCTTTTACTTCTTTTCCATTTGATTTTTCTTTGAGAACTCTTAAAATGCCTCTCTTGTAAAGTGTTGGGCAAATTTTATCTCCGTAATGAAATAAAATAAATTCGTTTGGATATATATCACCAAGTTTGGCTATTGTATTTTCGGATAATTTTTTAAGTTCTATTTCGTAGTCAGACCACAAATAAGCCCAGTCTGTGTCATTGTCAAGTTCGAACTTTCTCAGACCAGTGTAAATTTCATCAGAAAGTTGATCTGCTCTGTAATTTTCAGCAGCACAGCCCCAAGTGATACCACGTATTCTTAGCCCGGTATCTTTTGTGATAATGGCAACTTTCTTTCTAGGATTTGCAGCCTTAAGAGCTAAACAACATTCTATGATTGCATTGTCAGAATGCACTTTGATGATATTAGGTCTTTCATTCTTGAGAAGAGGAGATTCAGTATTGTATACAAACAGTCGGCCTCCAAGATCATTGATTTTTACGCCTTTTAATAAATCTTGAAGAGAATAGTGTTCTAAGTTTCTGAAAACTTGTCTTGCTGACCAACCTACATTTTCTTTTCTAGTTTTGATATCGTCCAAATCATCTATAACCGCTAGCGGTATATAAATATCATTATCACCAAATTTATATAAAGCAAGGGGATCGTGTAGAAGGACGCAAGTGTCGATGATGTATATATGTTTAGCCAAAATGATGGTCTCCTCGCATCTGCTCTAAATTAATCTGCATTATTGGAGATATAACCTAGAATACTCATTGTTTTTTTCTAATTTAAGAATATCAAGCCCTGTTATAAAGGCAGCTCAGGCTTCATATTTTCCAATCTCTTGATAGGTTTTTTATCTATCGAATCTACCCAAGAATCAGCATTTTGGATATTGGCAATTTCGAAACTCTTAAAGTTTACAATTTCTCTAAGTTTTTCTTTGTCCAACTCTTTAAGCTCTTCACTACTCATCCATTTCTTTTGATTAGATACTTTTTTAGATTTTAGCTCTCCATTGAGGAACGAAATCAGATTATAAGAAAGTGTATTTTCTAAATATTCATTTGCTGAATTTAAGTTAGTGGTTTCTAAAAGATCTAAGTCATTATAGTTTGCTGATAAAATATTTCCATTAATCAATGTCTTGCCAAAAGGATCTAATATTGTATTATTGTCTCTTGAAAATACGAGAGATGATTCAGGAATACAAATATATATTTTAAATGGCAAAGAATCTTGAATTTCATCAGAATTAGTCAGTCTTAAAACTTCATTCTCGTCATTCACTATTGAGATTACTAGTTTATTTTTTGATGAGTCCTTTATTACAAAATCCCATTGATAATTATGTTCATTTGATGTGGGAAAGAAAGCTGGAACAAGCCCAAGTTCTTCTTTCTTTTCACATAGTCTTAAAAATAAACTAAAGCCAATAGTATCTTCTGGAGTTCCTTTTCTGTACGTTCCTACTTTTGTCCAATCTACAGCAAAAGATTCATCAGATGATTCACCAAAATTAAATTCAGTAAATTCTCCAGAATCAAAAATTTTACGTAAAATTGAATCTTCTAAAATTCTTCTTGCTCTTACTAAATCTAAAAATTGTTCTTCTGAACCACCAAAGTCAGGATGAGCTTTTCTTGCGCATTTTCTAAAAGCATCTTCTAAAATTTTAGTTCTAGATATGACATCATTTCTGTTATTGCCAGATGGAAAGCTATTTTTATCTATTCCTAATATTGCATAATAATCTTTTTCAAAATTAATGATTTTTTTAGGATCAAACTCTGTTGACATAAGGCTTTTATAAAGAAAAAAGAGAATAAAAAACTTATGTGGTACAGGCGAGCAAAAAAATTCAATATATTTGGTCTACCAATTTCAGGCGATAAGAAATTTAAATATTTTGCCGATGAAGAACTAGATGAACAAGCAGCAGAAGAAACACCTTTTGAACAGCCTGATTTAGAGGATGAGTTTTCAGAAGACTTTGAAGAGATAGTAAATCCTGTTGAAATAGAAGTTGAAGATCAAACTCCTGAAAATGAATTTACTCCTCAAGATTTAGAAGAAAATGTTGAAAAAATAGATTCAGACCCTACTGTATTATTAGCTTTACCACCACTTCACGATAATTGTAGATGCGAAATTAAAACTCTTCCAATTTTATCTGTGCCTGGAGTAAGAGACGGAAGAAGAGTTTGGAGACGTTCTGAAGACTGTTGTGAAAAATGTGAGGCGAGCGCTAACGAATTCAATAATGCTGAAGTTCAAAGGCTAATGCTTAAAGGCATTGATATAAATGCCATACCCAGCTAAATCTACGTCAATTTTTTTACGTAAATAATTTTCTGAAATACTTTTCAACTTCGTAATTTTATCTAACATTCGTGTCTTGATAGTTTGAGGTATTTCTAGTTTTTTTAATTCTTTTACTACTACATTCTTGATATTTTTATTTTCAAGCTCTGTGTGTAGGGTTGTGTAAAAAATATTCTCCTCAAATGATTCAAAAATGTCTTTATATTGCTTAGATTCTTGAATTGAAAGCTCATAAAAAATTTCAATTAGTATATGTTTGATAAAATTATATTTTTTAATATTTAATAATGAAAGGTCGTTTAAAGTTTTCATAAAAAATAAAAAATCTTCGTCCCCGTATACTTGGAAAAGTTCTGCGTTATTTCCAATTAAGTAAAGACCTAACAATTTTTCATTTTCTTTGATAACAATAACTGGTTGTCCTGAACGTAAAAAGCATTCTTTAGTTGATATAAGATTCGATGGATTTTCTATAGCTAGAAAGCTGTAATCATCATTTTTTCTCCTTATAAAAGTTAAGAATGCTTTTTTCATAATAATAAATTTTCTACGATTCCAGGGTTTTTGTACGTTTTTGAAAGTCCCCACATATTAACCCAATAATATCTTATTTTATTTTTTCTTGAAATTGTGAAGCAAGTTTCATATACTTCTTTTTGTATGTTGGCATAATTAATAAGAACAACTAGTTCTTTTGATCTTTTTTCAAATATTTCAATATTTTTTTTGGAAAAATGATTTAAATTCTGATTGATAAATAAATATAAATCATCACTCAAGAACGGATCTGCTCTACATTTGTCAAAAACTATTTTGCAGTCATAATCATCTAGTAGTGATTCTACTAAGTTAATAAGTGAATTTTTCTTATTTTTTGGTAATAAAAAAATATCTTGAGATTTTAAACCAATTTTCTTAATATATTGCTCGTTTGCAATCTTAATTTCTGTATTTGACTTAATTATGTTTTTTTCTAACACATCATCATAATGAGAAAAATCATCAAAAATAAGACCATTTATTTCTGGATTGTCAAATAAAAAAGCTCTCACGCTAATAAGTATTTCCAACTTGTCACTGTGAGAGCTATTTATGATTTTATCGGAAATTTCTTTAAGGCTTTCCAATTCTCATTTTTTTTTGCCAAATAAATGATTAACTGCTTCTGTTATTAGTGGTTGTAATGACATACCTTTAGAGAACAGTCTAACATTAGCAATTGATCCATAACTATCTTCCAAGTACTTGAATAACTTGTTCATCATCCTGTCAATCACAACATCTTCGACATTATATTTTTGTTGCTTGTGCAATAAACTTCTTATTGCATTTTCACCATTCAATCTTATAATTTTCACTTCATAAGGTGGACGTTGTTTGTCTACCTCATTAGATTGTTGCAATTGTTTTTCGTTCATTTTGATATTATTAGGTCTTGTACGTGAATTTCATTATATGCGAAAGCGACATTTTGACTTGGTACATTAAATAAACAACTGACCATTTTCTCATCTTTAAAAATAGTATAAAAGTCTTTGTTTACAATTAATACGCCATCAATAGGGCCAATCAAAGCTGTCGGATTGTAAGTTTGAACCTTCCATTTTCCAACCCCTCTGTTTTGTGAATTATTGTCAACTACTGCCATATGTTTCCCTCCATTATATAAATTTATTTATTTTAAAATCAGATTAATCCTGCCTATAATGTATAATGTTAGGAGGGAGAAATCATTTTGAGAAAAATTATTAGTTCATTATGCAACTTTTGTGATAGACAAGCAACTAAAGATGTTCTAGGTGAAATTGAAATTTTTGCAGGCAGACTTGTTAAGATGAATCTGTGCGATGCTTGTTACAAAAGTTATGTCACTGGAAATAAATTTGGGCAATTGCAAATTCATCAAAATGTAATTTCAATGATTTCTGCTTGTGATAATGAAGCATCTGTACTTGACTTAAAAATGAGACTTGCAGAAATAGCACCACTGTCAAAAAGATTTCTATTTATTTCTGAATCTGCTAAATACAAGCACATATCTCCCAAAGATTTGTTTGAAAATCTAAATAAAAAAGTAGTGGGGCAAAATGAGGCAAAAAAGAGAATTAGTATAGCTGTATTTGAACATATGAGAAATATTCAGAATAATCTGAATGACAAACAAAATATACTATTTTTAGGTCCTTCTGGCTCTGGTAAAACACTTATAGTCAACTCAATTTCTAAATATTTAGAAGTACCTTTTGTGTCAGGAGATGCAACTTCTTTTTCTCCCACTGGTTTTCAAGGTTCAGATGCAGACAGTGTAATAACAGAACTTTTCATCAAGAGTAATGGCGAATCTTCTTTAGCCGAAAAGGGAGTCGTATTTATTGATGAAATTGACAAGTTAGCAAGTGCAAATAATTCTGGCACAAGACTAGAAAGCTTTCATTATTCAACACAAAGCACTTTATTGAAGTTGATTGAAGGCAAAAAAGTCAAGATAAATTCAAATGTGCTTGGAGAACAAAACGGTTCTCCAATTAATGTAGATACATCAAAAATATTGTTTTGTTTTGGTGGAGCATTTAATGGTTTAGAGCAGATAGTTGCAAAAAAGCTAGGATTACAAGAAGGAAAGATTGGATTCAGAAATGACAATATTGAGGACTATGACAAGCAAGTAAAAAATTATGAGATTTATAACAAGGCATCTCATGAAATTTTGTCAGAAAGCTTAATTGAGTATGGTATGTCTACAGAATTTGTAGGAAGAATCCAATCAATAGTTCCATTGGTACCTTTGACAAGAGAGCAAATGTTATATTGCTTAACTGAGTTAGATGACAGCCCAATCAAAAAAAGTATGCTTCTATTTGCTGAATCAAATGTTGAATTAGATTTTAGCGATGACTTTTACGAAGAAGTGATTAATAAAGCTGTAAAGACTGGAACTGGGACAAGAGCACTAAATTCAATCGTAAAAATGTCTCTGTCTTCAGCCGCATTTGATTATTTAGGTAGCAATAATCAGGATATAGTGAAAATTAAGGTCAATAAAGAAACAGTTATTGAGCCTTCTAAATATATTTTAGAAGGATGAGCAATTTTATAAATTGAAATATATTTATTATGGAACAAGATGAAATCATTGCTCGGGCTGTAAATATTGTTAAAAGCAATAATAGAAAACTCAAGATTGTTTTGGCTATATTAGGAAAGTTTAACGTAGTTACAGATCAGAAAACTTTTGAAGTTGATAACACTGAAAGATACACTGAAGATGAAATCAAAGAAGTATTTGAACGAAAAGGGTATACCAACGTTCGAGTTATAGAGCTTGATTGGATGATTCCAGGGTATCCATACATTGATATCAATAATATTCCTGAGGCAAGTACATTAAGTTCTCCCGGTTCTGGTCCAGGATCCACATCTTCGTCAACAACAGCTCCTTCAGCTCCTTCATCAAGTGCATCCAGCTCATCTACTAAAATGCGCTACTATACTTTGGGCAGTAACAAAGGTATTTTTTATATCAAAGAAGATTCAGAAAATCCTTATGTTAAAGATGCATTTGAAAGATTATTCACTCGTCGTTTTTCTGACTTAGAAATATCCTCATTTAGTGTAAGCGAAAGTCCAACTGTAGACAACAAGGATTATCAGTCTTTATCTGAGTTTATTGCTAATCCTAAGTTTAAGACTAGACCTCCTGTTAATATGAATGCTTTTAGCGATGAAGATAAAACATTTTATTACAAAGTTGAAACCAATCACGGAATTTTTTTAATAAGAGATGAAAGTAAAGAAATTCTCGAATCGGATGAAATTAAATTAATCTTGAAACGCAATTTTAGAGATATTCAAATAACAAGCTTGAAGCGAAGTTTAGGAACACCACATACGGGCTATCAAGATTCTGATTATCAAACTTTGAATGAGTTCTTTTCAAACCCCAAAGACATATCATCTAATACAAGTTCAAGTTCTGATCCGTTAGATCAATATTTTGACGTACCAGCAACAATGGAACCACCTGCAGATCCGATTAGAGCTGCTTTCAGTATGGGAGATTTGGAAAATTTACCAGAGGATGATAAGAGAAAAATCTTAGGCCATAGAACTGATTATTGGATTGCCCATAGGTATTTTAGAGGCAAAATTAAAGATTTGAAGATAACTCCTTCAACAACTGTTTCATCTTTGCCTGTCTCTGTTAGAAGTATTGGTGAAAAACTAATCAATCTAATGGATGATGTGGAAGATGGAAATGTAACTCAGAAAGATTTTATTTCAAGAGTTAACGACCTGGATGATACAAAAGACGCTATTGATAGACTTCAGGCATCAGGGGGCAATTTGAGCTCAGCAAAAGACGATTTGCTGAAAGCATTTAAGGGCGTTTTTATTCCCACATTTAAGAAAAAGACAGACTAAAACAATGGAAAAATATATAACACTAAATCCTAGAAATTCAGATTATTTAGCAGATTTTGTTTCTAATCTAATACAAGATTATGCAACACAGGACAAAGTCTTTAGTCAACTTTTTGCTATGCCTGAGTTCGCAAGCACTATGGCAGCAGGGGTCAAATCTTTTTTCAGACAAGTTTCTAATCAAAATTTTAAAATTGATATTGAAAGCCTTTCAAATGCAAGCCAAACGCCTAAAGAATTAAATAAAAGTCCAGAACCAGAAGAAGAAAATATAAACTATTCTGGTGATGAAAATTCTGAAAATGTTAATGAAATACTCGCAGCATTAAGTAACAAAAATATCAAGACAGCATCGCTGCCAGTTATTGCTAGGTTACTTGCAGTCTTAGGCCCAAGACTAGCAGTTTTCTTGAAAAATATACCATTTTTATCTTCTATAGTTCCATTTCTTGATGATTTAACAGGATACTTGACGGACCTGTTGAAGCAAATGGTAAAAGTAATGGAAAAGTTCGTTACTCAATTTGCAGATCCTGATTTTTATAAAGAATTGATACTTTCTTATAATGCTTACGATGCAATAAATGAAGCTAAAAGAAAAACAATGTATTCTGCTGAAGCTTATAGACATATGCTTGAAAACGATGGCCCGAGAGGCTATGGTGGTCAACTTCATTCTCAAGGGGCCTATGAAGTTTTTTCACCAGAGTTAAAGAAACAAGTTTCCGAACAAGTTATTAATAATCCAGAAATAGTTAAGTCGAGGTTCAGTGATGATCCTAATCTTGGTCCAGTTATCAAGAAGAATATGGGTCAAATTATAAGCAACAGTAGTAATAAATTCGTAAAAGTAGCACAGCAAGAAATGTCTCAAGAAAGCCAACAGCAGCTTAAAGAGTTGCAAAGTGTTATGCCAAACTGGAATATAAATACTGTTCTCAAAGAAGTGTATGCTATATATCAATCTCCTGATATTTCAAAAGAGCAAAAGGAACAGTCTGTAGATGCTACTATAACAAAATATTTAAGAGCTGCACAACCTTTGCGCAGATTCCTTAAAGAAAATGATTTTCCTACAGCAGATGATGCAAAATGAAAAATTTAGATTTTATTAAAGTTTGTTCATTACTAGATGAAGGCGGTTACTATAAATCATCTGACAAACTAGAAAAGTTAGTCAAAATTGCTCAAGGTGGGATTTATGGCCTTGTTGAAGATCCAGCACCTTTGGGAAGCAATTTACAGACGACTGGATTGCCTACAGAACTGAGCCAAATTGCACGTATGATACTAAATAATCCGGCAGATACTGCTATGGGTAGAGAGTACGCTGACGGCAGAATGTATGATCCAACAGCAGCTTATGAAGGTACTGGGCCTGATAGAGCTTACGTAGCACCATATCAGCCTTCATTTACAGAGCAAAGCCAAATGTCCCCCGAAGAACTTATGGGCTTAACAAAAGCTAACTACGAACAAGCCGTTAATTATATAAGCACTATAAGCGAACCCAGTGCTCAACTTGCTTCATTGTTTGGAATATTAGGCTCAAAAGGTGGAAATCAAGCCATCAAAGATAACATTTTTGAAAATACAATGCAATCTTTTGGCGCAAATGTATCAAGACAACTTATGTCAAAACCATTAGAATCTTGGCCAGGGATTGTAGATACATTTATAAGACAAACAAAACAATCTGTTGCAAGTGACAAAGTGGGTAAGATTGACGAAGTTGTTAAGAAATCTTTGTCAGACATTGTGAGAAATTCAAAATTAGATCCTCAATTCAAGGATAGATTGAAAAAATCTCCACAAGTACAAAGTTTGTTAGCTAGATACAATTTATCTGTCTAAAATGTATGACTGTATAAAAGGTGTATGGATGAAAAATGCCCCTTATATTTACAGTCTTCGGAATGTACCCTTAAATTATTTTCTAACCCTAGAATAGTATCTTTTTTCTTAAAACAAGAGTTTCCAGTATTGCAAGAAAAATGGAACCTTGATTGCGAAGGCCAACTTAGCAAATGCTCTTTTTCTAAAGAACAAAAAAAAGATGTTGTTCAAGAAAAGGTTGAAGAAACTATACCTGAACCAGTAGTAGAGGCAAAAATTGAATCTACACGAGTAAGTATTCACAAAGTTGAAAATCCCTATCTTGTCAAGTCAGACGTTTTAGTGTATCCAACAAATATAGGATTAACTATTGATGATCCTTTGCTCAATCGAATGTCCAGAGGAAGAATCCAATCTGAATGCGATAAGTTTTCCAAGCCAATTAAGATGGGCACTGTGTATATAACTTCTAATGGAGATGGAGACTCCAAAGTAAAACCTCAAAAAATATACCATGCTGTAGTTGCTGGAGAAAGTAGACTTGTAAACGAAGCTGACACAAAATCAGCAATCAAAAAAGCCCTTATAATTGCAAATCAGGATAAAGTAAGAAACATCGTTATGACCCCTAGTGATTGTGGTACTTTAGACATAAATGATGCTGCTAGAGTACAATTATCTGCTATAAAAACGTTTTTATCTACTGAAAAAGACTGTTCAATAAAAAATATTTTCTTAGTTATGGAAGACGAGGAGAGTTACAACACATACGAGGAATATTATAATAGAATATTTGCTTGAGGTAGTGTTGTATGGAAGTAACCTGTGAAAATCCGTCTAATCTACTATGTGGACTCTTGAATACTTTTGAGTTTCCAGCTTGTATTGTTGATGAAAATAAAAACATCATTATGAATATGCAAGCTAAAGAATTATTTGAGAATGGATTTGATTTAAAAAAATATATTGGTGCATCCATATTATCATACAAAGGTCAAAATTATCACTTAAGAAAACAAGATCTTAATAGTGGAACAAAAAGCAAATTAATAGTTTTTGAAATAGTTGACGAAACAATCACTAAACTCACAGAATCTTCAAAAAAATTACGACAAGTTCTCTCTGCCTTATAACTGGAGGAGAAATGCAAGAAAACGAAGTCGGCTTAGAACAGCTTAAGAACGTCTATAAAGCACAGACAGAGGCATATTTGGATTTCAATATGGCTCTTATAAATATTTTAACTAATCAAAAAGAATTACTAGGCAAAGTTGAATCTTTGAAAATTCTTTCAGATGATGAGTTTAAAAAACTTTCTAAAGATTACGCAATACTTGAAAAGTTATTTGAGAATTTTCAAACAGCACAATTGAAAAGAGATGCTGAATTAGAAGAAGCAACATTAGAATATACTGCTCAAATTTCTGACTTTGGTGGCGTAGTGGAAGAAATGAGAGAAGATGTAAAGTTTATTAAAAAAATGTATTGGGACGTAAAAAATACATTGAATAAAGTTGCTTGGACAGTTGGTGGTATTATTGCATTTTTAACAATTTTGCAACTTGTAACTGGAAAAGGACTTGTGGATTTTGTAAAGTAATGCCTACCATAGCTTGTTATTGTGAAAAATGTGGACAGAGTTTTTATTCTAAAGAAGAACTCTATCTTCCAGGACTTAAATATCGTACATCTTTATCAATGAGAAGAAAAGACTTAAAATCTTGGGACGATTGGGTTATTCACATCTCAACACATTGCTACGATTGTAGAGAAAAACAAATTCCAGAAAGTTGTATGGAAGATTACAAAAGGTTAAAATTCCACTAAGATGATTTTACAATTTGATTCAAACTGTTGGTAATATCAAATAAAGTTTGATCTGAAACTTTATTGCCTTCAAAACTTATGTTATTATCCAGGCTTAAGTGATATAATACACCGCCAGCAATACTATCAATCAAATTGTTTATATCAGATCTGTTTAAGATTTGATTTGGGTCTGTTTCTTCGATAATAGCATCAGCCAGTTCTGTCGCTTCATTTTCTAAGCCAGAATTTTCTAAGTCTTGTATTAGTTGGGCTATTTTTGCTAAATTCATTTTTATTCGCTCTTAAAAATTTCTATGAACAGTTCGTCAACATATGAATTGTTTTTTGAGGCAGTAACAATATTGCCTGACAACTGATTTTGAACTTCAGGAGGTAAACAAGAAAAACATACGTTTTTGCCAACACGATCTTTATACCAAGGCGCAATTTCTACATATGCGGGCAAAAATCTAAATAAGCCAGTATTTAAGGGTACAATGTTTCCACAAGACTCGCAAGACTTAGAAAGATTTATTTTACCTTTAGGTTTTGCATTTTCAGGATTCTTGTGGTATGTATTAAGATTGTCTAGTAAACTCATATGATTTTTCTCAGATAAAAACACTTACATTTTATAATATAAAAGATTTCAAGTGATTTCCTGCTTGAAATGAAAAGGAGATGACAATGATTGAGGTAATCAGTCAGGTAGTAATCTCTATTATTCTTTTGCTCACAAGCATGAGAGTAGTAAAATTACCACCGAAACCATACCATCAAGATGCGAAAGTTTCCGTATCAACATCAAAGGATAAACTTGATAAAAAAGAAAAAATTTCTAAATTTATCAAACTTGTTCAACCGAGATATTCGCAATCATACATAAA
>JACCDX010737477.1_pt1 | contig 19004 bp, 13 predicted proteins | sample 7449681 | NCBI WGS metagenome assembly JACCDX01 (sample SAMN15323450, study PRJNA562643) | freshwater metagenome | isolation source: river surface water | place: USA:Blue River Watershed | collected 2017-08-18
AGTATTATGTGATTCCGCGAAAGACGGATGTGGTGCATCAGGCGATCATTGAGATGCAGGAGGATAATAAGATGTTGTCGGAAGTGAAGGTTTTTTTACATGCCAATGAGGATGAATTTAAGAAGGCCTTCTTGACTATGAAAGTGCGTGATGAGCGTCAGAAGCGTATTTTAGCGGATAATTTGGAGCAATCGAAATTGAACGTTTTTGCGTTGCAGGCGGGGATGGGGGCGAGTGCCAACTTCCGAAATTTCTCGGACATGATGGTTTCGTCGCAGGCGGATAGATCATTTTTCGCCAGTCCGATGCTCGCGTTAACGAACCCATTTGCGTGGGCGAATTTTATTAAATCGGTCAAAAACGGGGATCTAAAGCGGAAGGATTGGAAGCCGGCTTTTGAGATTCAACCGAAGCAGGTAATTTCACCTTCGCAGTTCATGCGGGATCTGAATCGCAAGTAGAGGTCAGGCAGATTTTTCAATATGGTACATCATTCAGGAAGTATTTCGAGGTCGCAGACCGCGGAAGCGATTACCCTAAATGCTTTGAAATCCACTCCGTAGGTGTCATCTGATATACCGACCGAAAAGCGGCATAAAAAGAAGACTTGTTTTTGAATCCTGATTGAAATGCGATGCCTTCGATTGACATTTGAAAATGGGCATTCTCCTGCAACAAATTTACCGCATACGCGACGCGTAGTTTATTCCGATACTCAGGAAAGGTCGTATCTAATTGCTTATTGAAACTTGTGGATACACGCAGATGCGGAATATTCAATTCGCGCGATACATCATGTATCGAAAAGTTAGCTTTTAAATATGGCTTCTTCATTTCCATATACTGAATGATGCGATCTAGATCTGCCGACTTTTCAGGCTTTGCAGCAAGTCCATCTGTAGACACCCGAGAGATTGTGTACCAGATTTCTTTGAGTTTATCCAGAACCGAACTAGATGAACCAGGACCATATAACCAAGATGGGAAAACAAAAAATGAAACAGGCAAAAATAGTGTAGATAAATACATGAGATCAGAGCTGATGGTAGAGTCCTGAAATGATAGATCAAATGATTGAGGTGATTTTAACGTAGCGAATAGAATTTGCAAAAGCACGGGAAACATCATGAGCACAATAATCCACTTTACTCCCCTAATTATTCTTGAAACTTTTGATCTAATTAAATTCTTTTTTTTCTGTTGATATAAATAGATAAAGGAATAGCCTATGAATGTCCAGTTATGCAGTGGCGCGATGATCATCTGAATATCATAAGTAAAAAACTTGGTACCACCGGGTAAGTTTATATCGGCATGGTTATTATGCTGCGCCAATTTGGCAAATTGAACTTTTGTCTCAAAGTCTAGCAAGTAATAGGAAGATGTATTGAATAAAATGATACTAAATGGAATCAAGTACCACCAAAACCATTTTTCGAAAACTAATTTACCTTGAATCAGACTTTTGAAATACAAGAAGAGTAATGGTCCAATCAAGATAATTACTGGATCAAAATGGACAAGTAATACGGCTAATACGCGACTCTCAATCGGCTGATTTAATAAGAACACCATGATATGGCGCATATTGGCCAATAAAATTAAGCAGACCAGGTAAATGATTGCCTTATTTTGACGCCATTGGTAAATCCAAATCAACAAACAGATGATTAAATTTAAATACACAGAGGTCAATACCATATGCGGATAAAGTTTATTTTGAGCGGGTCTGGTTTATGTTAAAAGCAAACAAGTGGATTTCATCAGTCAAAATTTATAGGTTTTTAGCAATCCAATCCGTGGGCGTCATCTGATGCACCGCCCGAAATGCGGCATAAAAAGATGATTTGTTTTTAAACCCACATTGAGCGGCTATACCTTCTATGGACATCTGATAATGTTTATTTTCTTTAAATAATTGAATGGCATTTTCCACACGTTTCCGATTCCTATATTCTGGGAATGAAATATTTAACTCCTTGTTAAAGCAGCTCGAAACATGCAAATGCGGAATGTTTAATTCACTGGAAACCATGTGTAACGAAAATGATGGATTTAGGTAAGGCTTTTGCTTATCTATGTAGTCAATGATGCGGTCCTTATCCGTAGACATGGTAAATTCCATCTGAAGTTCCTCATTTTTAGGCCTTAACATACAATCAATGGCATCTTTCAATTGCACATGCAAGGCTGTGTTTGAATTTACTCCATAAATTAATTGGGGAAAGAATAGAAAACTGATGGGTGTGATGAGTGTAAAAAAATATAAATGGTCTGTATTTATATTTTCAGGTATATTGAATTTAAAGTCAAAGATACCCTGTGATACGTAAGAAGCATAAACCAAAAACAGTACGATCGGTAAAATTGAAATGAGTATAATTGAAATGATGGAGTATAAAACTTTCATACGTTTAAGCTTGAATTTATTGGCTTTATTCTCCTTGAATAAAAAATACAAAGCGTAAATCAAGTGCGCTGCATTATAGATAGCTATCATTGTCGTATGAATTCTAAATCCAAAAAATAACGTATGCTTCACGGGTACATCTCGAATGTAGGTGTGATTATTAATGGCCATAATCGTATTAAGCTTCTCATCAAATGACAATTGATAATAAGGCCAAAGATTAATTGTAATCAATAGGCAAGGAATTAAACACAACAGAAGAAACTTGAAATCAATGTAAAATTTCTTCTCGACCAGACTTTTAAAATAATACAAGGTAATAGGTCCCAATAGTACCCCCAGCGGATCTAAGACAAATATTAATTTTGTTAAAACCTCGATATTCGACTCTGTATTGAGTAAAAATCCCGTGATTTGTCTGACATTAAAAATGATTAAGCCTAGACATAAATACACAATAGACTTATTCTCCCTCCATTGGAAATTCAACAGCAGCAAGCATAAAAGTATGTTGATGTAGATCGATGTAAAGATCATTTCTGATAAAATAAATTGTTCGAAATCGAAGGTATGGAAATAATTAAAATCAAACTAGCTAGAAATTTACATGTAGTTTGAAAATAATTATTTCTAAACCAATTGCCCCAAGCGCAACGCATCGAGACCTATTTAAGTGCTCATTTTTGTACTGACTTTAAAATTTAGTCCAAACAAAAATGTTACTCATGAAGCTTATCATCCCGCGTTCGTTGCTCATCGGTACAGCCTTGTTGCTGGTTCAAGTAGCTTACGGCCAACAATTCAAACTCACCCAAGGCATCGCCTTAACGCAGTTCAATTACCTAAATGAACAAGGCCAACTGGTCGATGGCTTAAAGTCAGGCTCCGGTCTTTCGTTCCAACTAGCTTTTCATAAAGCCAGTTTGATCGACACCACACAGCTCAAACTTGAGCAAACACCTTTCGCGATTTACCTTTCTCAAAATGCGAAAGTTGCCAAGCTACTAAGCTTATTGAATTACGATCTGGGATTGCAGTTCACCCAAATGAACGCGGTAGGGGACATTCAAAACAATGCCTTTTCGTACCAAACGGATTACCTAGGTGCACACGGGAAATTCGGCATCCGCATCCCATTGCCTTGGAAATTCGCCCTTAACCTACAAGGGATAGCGAGCATCAATAAAATCGTACACGGCAATCAGCTCCTAATGAATCGCTACGAGGACCTTACCCAAGATCCTCAGTTTAGCCAAATCAAATTCATGGGTGGCTATGGCGGAGAAGTTGAAAAACGCTTCACGGATAAGTTGGCCGGATTCATATCCTACCAACAAACCCAAACGCTCAACGATCAGCCTGAAGGACAATCGACCTTAAACTTCAAGCCAACCGTCTTCTCGGTCGGCATTCGTTTCATGAACTAATTCATATGTATAGATATCTACTCTTTTTACTTCTGATTAGTCTAAGCAGTTCAGGTCAATACCTGAAGCTTTCGACGATGGCATCCTCAGGTATTTCCAAAGGACCCTATGCCTCTCAGGTTATAGGCCAGTCGAGTGTGGCTACGGGTACCAACAAACAAGTCCGCCAGGGATTTAAGCAGCCCTTGGGTTTCACGAGTCAAAAGACTTCGATCACCAGCATGCTCAGCGTAGGCGAACCCGTGAACTGGTCGGTGGAAACTTTTCCGAATCCCTTTGTGGACCAATTAACTGTGAAGCTAATTAAACCGACTTCTTTACCCACCCGCCTGATGCTTTATGACATCGACGCGAATTTAATCTGGGAAGGGGTGTACGACGAAAAACACACGGAAATGAGCCTGACCCAATTCAAAGATATCAAACCAGGCAAATACATCTTACAGGTTTTCCACCATGGAAAACCGCAAACAAAAACACTTATCAAAGCAGTACAGTAGTTCTGAAAATTTAAACTTACCATGAAAAATTTCAAACATTTACTCTTCATCACCATCAGCTTTTTGAGCCTGAATGCCTACGCGCAGACGAACCGAAAGACGCTGAATTACCAAGCCGTTATCCTAGATCCGAAGGCGATCGACATTCCAGGAGCGAGCATTACCGGCCAGCCTTTGAACAAGGGCAACGTCTGTTTGCGCTTTAGTTTATTAAATGCGCAAGGAGGATTGGATTACGAGGAAACCCAACAAGTCACCACGGATGAGTTTGGTCTCGTAAGTGTGGCGATTGGAACGGGCAGCCAAGCCCAAGCGGGAAACAGCACGAGTATCTACAAAAGCTTTGAGAGCATTGTATGGAATGCGAGTGTGAAGAGCTTAAAGGTAAGTGTCAGCTATGATGGATGTAGCAGCTTTAAACAAGTAAGCACGCAAGTATTTAATTATACGCCGTATGCATTGTATGCGGAGGCAGTCGATTACAAGAACGTACGCGACGCACCTACGAAGCTATCGCAGTTTTCAAACGATGCAGGGTTTTTGATTCCAAAGGATTTGGATCCACTGAAGACGGATATCAAAACCAACAGTAGCCAGATCGAAGCAGCGAATCAAACCATCGCAGATAATAAAAAGTCAAGCGATCTAGCGTTCTTAGTGGTGAATCAAAGCATCAGCAGCTTAGACAAACAAGTAGCCGAAAATACCAATTCGATTACGACGATTAATACCAAACTAACGGAGCAACAAAATCAAATCGTCGATAATCGCAATCAGATTACCGCCACGAATAACACGATGAATGCACAGATTGGTGGCTTGCAAGGGCAGCTAAACATCACCAACAGTACCGTTAGTAACTTAAGTGGTGTCGCTGAAATGCAATCCAATAAATCAACGGCTACCAATTTAGGTGGTGCGAATCCATCGGACCAAGCTTATCCAAGTCAGAAGGCAACCAAGACTTATGTGGACCTAGCCATCTATGATGCCGTGGGATCTGGAGTACCAGATGCGACCACCTTAGCGGCAGGTAAAGTAAAATTATCAGGTGATTTGGGAGGAACAGCCATGAATCCAACCGTTCCTGCTTTGGCCAATAAAGAAAACATAGCGAATAAATCGTTGAACGTGCTGGCCGATGGAACAGATAACACGAAATATCCATCCGTAAAAGCGGTCAAAGATTACGTGGACGCAGCTACTTATGGAACAGCATTGGCGGCGGATTTGGCTAATAAAGCGAATATCGCTTCGCCTGCATTTACGGGCGTACCTACGGCGCCTACACCAGCATCCTCCGATAATTCAACGAAATTAGCGACCACTGCTTTTGTGCAGGCGGCCACGGCGGGCATTGCCTTACAAGCGGCAGTTGATGCAAAAGCAAATATAAACTCACCAACCTTTACGGGAACGCCGACGGCACCGACACCCTCACAAGGAGATAATTCGACTAAATTAGCTACCACGGCTTATGTGGATGCTCAAGTGGCCGTTGGAGCAGCGGATGCAACCACTACCTCGAAAGGAATTGTGAAATTAACAGGTGATTTAGGAGGTACAGCTACGAGTCCGACTGTTCCAGGATTACTTTTGAAAGAAGATCTTTCGAATAAATCGGATGCAGCCTTAGGAACGAGCACGACCTTATATCCAACGCAAAATGCAGTGAAGACCTATGTAGATGCACAAGTTGCTGCGGCGACCATTGCAGATGCAGATGCGACAACGAAAGGAAAGTTACAATTAACGGGGGATTTGGGTGGAACAGCCAGTTCACCTACGGTTCCAGGTTTAACTACGAAAGCGAATATAGCCTCACCTACTTTCACAGGAACAGTTACTTCGCCTATTTATGCCTCCGCACCACAAAACTTGACTGATGCGGCTACGATTTCATGGGATCCTGCTAACGGATTAAATGCGAACGTGACTTTAGGTGGAAATAGAACCTTAAGTTTTTCGTCTACGCCAGCATCCGGATCCTACGGAACCTTAGTGGTTACGCAAGATGGGACTGGAGGACGCACACTTACCTTGCCATCAGGCACGAATAAGGTATTAGGTTCAGCATCTACGACAACGATTGCTTTATCATCTGCAGCGAATGCCAAAGACATTTTGAACTTTTATTACGATGGTTTGACGTCGACGTATTACTGGAATGTGGGTCAAGGATATGGAATAGCTGAGACCGTTGAGTCAACTAATTTGGCCTCGTCTGTTACGGGAACTTTACCTGTAGCAAACGGAGGTACGGGCGCTGCCACAGCAACCGCAGCATTAACTGCTTTAGGTGCACAATCCGCAGCGAATCTAAGTACCAGTATATCTACAGATGCCGCATCTACAAGTAAGTATCCAGCTGTCAAAACAATTAAAGATTATGTAGATACACAAATTTCCTCCGCAACGATTGCAGATGCGGATGGGACTACAAAAGGAAAATTACAATTAACGGGCGATTTAGGTGGAACAGCGGCAAGTCCATCGGTATTAAAAATACGTGGAACTTCAATCAGTTCGGTTGCCCCAGTAACGGCAGGTCATGTCTTAACTTATGATGCCTCAGGAAGTGGGGTCGCTTATTGGGCAGCACCAGCTAATTCAGCGAATACCATTTCAGGAGTTGTTCCGGTAGCCAATGGTGGTACGGGACTAAGTTCATTAACCGAAGGTGGTGCTGTTTACGCAAGTAGTACAAGTGCGTTGACAACGGGAACCTTGCCATTATCGGCAGGAGGAACGGGAGTTACATCCCAGCAAGCCGCGATTAATATCTTAACAGGTACGCAAACTTCCGGAAGGTATTTACGAAGTGACGGAACTGATGCACGTTTGACAGCAATCCAAGCTGCAGACGTACCTACCTTAAATCAAAATACAACAGGTACGGCAGCCAATGTAACAGGAACTGTTGCCTTGGCTAATGGAGGAACCGGTGCGACAAGTGCTTCAGCTGCTTTGACGGCCTTAGGTGCGGCGCCAATTGCATCACCAACGTTTACGGGAACCGTTACGGCACCTATTTATGCCTCCGCACCCCAAAACTTGACCGATGCGGCAACGATTTCTTGGAATCCTACGAGCGGTTTGAATGCCGGTGTTACGTTAGGCGGCAATAGGACCTTAAGTTTTTCACCGGCTCCTGCATCGGGATCGTATGGAACTTTGGTGATTACCCAAGATGGAACGGGAGGACGTACATTAACTTTACCTTCAGGTACGAATAAAGTGTTGGGTTCTACATCGACGACTTCGGTCGCGTTATCTTCAGCAGCAAATGCAAAAGACATCTTAAACTTCTATTTTGACGGAACCACTTATTTTTGGAACATAGGTCAAGGATATGGATCTACAGCAACGATTACGGCGAATAATATCGCCGGAGGTGCAGCTGGTTCTATCCCGTACCAAACAGGAGTAGGAGCAACTGGATTATTAGCGAAAGGGAATGATGGTCAAATTTTAACCTTGGCTTCTGGAGTGCCTAGTTGGACTAACGCCTCAGCCACCGGTGTCACTTCGGTTGACATGACCACACCTACGGGATTGACTGTCACAGGAAGCCCTATTACGAGCTCTGGAACATTGGCCTTGTCCTTAACTTCTGGATATACCATACCGCTAACATCTAGTCAAACCAATTGGGATGCGGCTTATACCAATCGAATTACTTCGGCAACTAGTCCATTGACTATTTCGAGCAATGCCATATCACTTGGAACCGTTCCGGTTTCACTTGGAGGAACGGGAGCTACAACCTTTGCCACCAATAATGTTTTATTGGGTAATGGAACAAGTGCTTTACAAGTGGTAGCTCCGGGTTCATCAGGGAATGTCTTGACTTCCAATGGAACCACATGGACATCGGCAGCTGCGGGTGTTCCATATTCTGGTGCAACGGGTGCTGTTGATTTAGGAGCATACGATTTAACGGTGAATGGGTTAACGGTAGGCCGAGGAGGTACAGGTCAAGCTGAAAATACAGCTGTTGGATACGGATCTCTTTCTGCTAATTTAACAGGTAATTATAATACGTCTACTGGTTATGGTGCATTAAACCTAAATCAAGGCGGATCTCATAATGCAGCGTTCGGCCATCGTGCACTTTTAACTAATGTTTCAGGAGAAAAGAATACTTCTGTGGGTTCTTACTCGCTTTGGAAAAATACGGCTTCTGGCAATACAGCCGTTGGTTATGGTTCCCTCGTGTTCAACCAAGGTGGAAGCAATAACGTAGCAATAGGTAATTCAACCATGCAAGATAACACGTCCGGATCTGATAACACCGCGCTAGGTAAATTTGCTCTTTTGTCGAATTCGACTGGAAATTATAATATCGCCATCGGTTCCGGAGCAGATGTTAATTCAACTGGCCTAAACAATACCATCGCAATAGGATACGGTGCAAGAGTGAGCAATAACAATACAATTCAATTGGGTCCTGACGGCACTTCATTTACGGTTAATTCGGTTGCATATCCTACAACAGCCATTACGAATGTTCGGACCTCAGGAACGTTAACGTTAAAAGACGTTACCTATCCAAATACGCACCGATCAGCTTCAGGTGATGTACTTACAATTAGTAATACAGGAATAGCTAGTTGGGCCGCACCTTCCACCACAGCAACGGCCTATTCAGGTACCTTGCCTATTGGTAATGGTGGTACAAATTCAACCGCAACACCTACGAATGGTGGGGTGGTTTATGGTACGGGAACTGCTTTAGGTTATTCAGCTGCGGGGACTTCGGGTCAGGTATTGATTTCAGCAGGTACCGCATCTCCTACCTGGGCTACGCTACAAGCAGGTTCGGCCATCACCATCTCGAATTCGGGTGGTATAATTACCATCGCAGCAGCAATTCGCCCTATTTCAGATGAATTTACAGCAACGGCTGGCCAAACGGTTTTCGCCTTATCGCAAACACCATTAACCAATCCAACGACGAGTCCAGTAAGACCCAATGTTTGGATGTTCATCAATGGGGTTCGTACGAAAAATTTAGCCTATGCGGTGAGTGGAACAACTGTGACTTATACTGCATCGAGCAATAATAGTTACACCTTAGTTGCTGGCGATCGTATTCAATTTGATTATGCGTATTAATGAAAATTAAATTGAAACAAGATGATAGGGAAGTATTTTTTACGACTCGCTTTCGTGTTCGCCTGTGCTTTTCAAGCACAGGCGCAACGCGTGATGTTTGCTGGGCAGAATAATTATGTGGCGCCTGTAGCTCCACCTACTGTTGTAACCAATGGGCTTGTATTGCATTTGGACGCGGCATCTTACAGCTCTCCTTCCACAACTTGGAATGATTTAAGCCCACAAATTAATACCGCAACTTTGGTGGGCACGCCCACCTATACGGCGAATCCTGCGAGCTTTACTTTTGGGTCAAATATGCATGCAACTACCACAAAAACGAATGTGGCTTTGTCTACTGTTACTTTTGTTGCTTGGGTAAATCCCTCCCAAACACAGGGATTGTATACCGGTGTTATTTTTAGTCGGAATGGCTATGGAAGTAGCACCGTAGCAGCCACCGGCTTGAATTTGTATTCGGGTAATTCGGTTGGATATCACTGGGCAGATAATGTTTCAACCTATAATTGGAATTCAAACTTATTGGTGCCGAACAATGAATGGTCCATGATTGCGGTAACGGTACGTTCGAACATGGCAACTACCTACTTATGTAAATCAAGCGGAATGACCAGCGCCACGAACTCGGTTTCTCATGCCGCCTTATCCGGGCTCAATTTTTTCATTGCTTGTGATCCAATGGATAAATCTACAAGAGCCTTTAAAGGGAAAATAGCGACGGCAATGGTTTATAACACCGAATTATCTCAGTCCGATATAACATCCATTTTTGAAGCTCAAAAATCCCGTTTTGGCTTATAAACGCACGATGAAAAAACTCCTCACCTTGTTATTCCTTATTTCTGTATTTGTTTCAAATGCGCAACGTACCCTATTTAGTGGTAATAATAATTATATGGCACCGGAAGCCCCACCGGCATTAGTTACGGCAGGCCTGGTTTTGAATTTAGATGCGGGCAATTCATCAAGTTATGCCGGCTCTGGGACTAGATGGACTGATTTGTCGCCTCAAGGAAATCATGGCACACTAGTCAATACAATTACGCATTCTACAACGAATCCTGGCTACCTGATATTCAATGCAAATGGAAATGCCATTTCACAGGGTGGGCGAAATCCCTATGTGAGCTTACCGCAGTCCACTGATTTTGATTTTGGAACGGGGGATTTTGCCTTAGAAATGTGGGCCTACACCACTGCTGCGAATCCGCATCCCGATTTTATTACTTTAAATCAAAATTTAGGCTCATATGCAGCTTTGCGAATTGAGTATTGGAATAATTCTTTGAATATCTTACATTCTTATGATGGGAATAGTCATGTGTCTGGCCCTAATATTCCATTTACTTTGAACTCATGGCAGCAAATTGTTATTTCAAGAATTTCAGGCACAGCTAAAGTATATCTAAATGGTGATTTAAAATCAACTTATTCTTTACCAGGTTCTTTGTTAGCCCAGCAGGAAACTCGTATCGGTGATTTAAGAGGTTCACTAGGCTATTATAGCTTTTCAGGAAATATCTCAATTGTTAAGATATTTAAAAATAAGGGGTTGACTGATACGGAGGTGTTAAATCATTTTGATCTTACAAAATCGCGCTTCCGCTATTAAAATTCTATGAAAAAATTCTTCGTCATCTTATGTCTTTGTTCTGTATTTGTTTCCAAAGCTCAAAATACATTAAATTTAATTGGTTTGGGATCTGGAACACCTGCCTCCGTTGCGTATTCATTACGAAAATTGAGCGATGGGTATAGTGGACCTCTTGTTCGAATAAAAGTTGGGACTTCTTTTTATGATGTCTATCCGGAAAGCAATAAGTTTAGTTTGAATTCAAAGATTTCTTCACCTATTAGTACCTATAATGATCCTGTTTTAGCGGCAGGGACCAATGCCTTAAGTAGTATTATTACAGCAGGTGTTACGAATGCGACTGTTGCTATTTGGTATGATCAAAGTGGAAGAGCAATTCATGTTTTGTCAAGTAGTGCTACTGCTAGTATCATTACAGCTGGAAGTATAAATAACTTAAATGGCCAGCCTACCATTAAATTTTCAGGTGAAAACGATTTTTTAGAGTCATCTAGTACTGTGAATTATAGTTCCCAGACAGGTGCTACCGTCAATGCTATTGCACAAAATTCAGCAACGACAAGTTTTGGCGCAATGATAGGTACCGCGAATGGGCCAAGTTATCCTGGTTTTAATTCTTCCTATTCTTCAGGTGTAGGTTATCAAAGTGACGGAAATGGTTGCGCATATGGGTCTAACGTAATTACCACCGACCCCAAAATAATCACGAATATTTTTATCAACCAGACGACCAACTTATCCAATATTTATGTCAATAGTGTACTACAAATACCTACTGGAAGTAATTGTCCACTTACGAATACAAGTGGTTCTAAAATTTACATAGGAGCTGCCAGGGGACAATCGGCCTATCGTTTTGTTGGAAATATTTCTGAAGCTTTTATTTTCCCTAAACAAATTAGTGCTAGTGAACAAAATTCGTTGGAATCGAATCAAAACACATTCTACTTTTCTAAAACAGTTTACATATCCTCATCGGATCCCAACAATAAAAGTTGTCCAGGTACTTCCGTAACCTTTACCGCATCAGCTTCCGGTATCACAAATCCAACCTATCAATGGTATAAAAATAGCATCGCTATTTCAGGAGCTACGAGTTTGACCTATACGACTAGTACATTAAGTCAAAATGATGTCATTATGCTCATTTGTTCGTCAACAGGCAATCCGAGCATTTCATCTGGGTCGATTTCCTGGACCATAAATACTCCAACTATAAGTATAAGTGTTTCGGGTGACGGATGTCCCAATAAATCATCTTTAAGTGCAACGAATGGTTTAAGCTCGTACGCTTGGTACAAAGACAATGTATTGATTTCTGGCGCCTCTACTAATACCTATTCCTCTCCCGTTGCGGGTGATTACAAAGTAACAGCATCGAATGGTACTTGTACAGGTACATCTGCGGTAAGGACTATTTCTCCGTGTGGGGTAACGGCAGATGGGCGTATGCGTCCAATAACGTCCCCCACTACCTTAGTGAGTCATGAGGGTGGTGTTAATTTTGGAACGGGTGTCAGTGAGTTGGGGACAACGGTCAACGCTACTGGGATTTCGACCACTTTAGGGACCATTGGCGCCACAACGGCTGTGGTGAGTGGGGTTATTAGTTCAACCAATGCGCTGACCACAAGTATTGGGGTAATTTATAGTACTGATTCCAATTTTGGTACCTATTCCACGTCAAGCACCCAATCTAACGTAGCTGCGGGTACGTATGCATTCAGCTTATCGGGTTTATCAGCTACAACAAACTACTTTGCGAAATCATTTATCGAAAATAAGGCTGGCAGGAGTTATGGGCCATCGGTTAGTTTTACAACGTCCTCGCCTCCAAAAGCAGTTGGAGACCTGTATGGGGGAGGAATAATATATTATGTACTTCAATCAGGGGATAATGGATATGATGCGAATGTGCAACATGGATTAATTGCACAACAAACCAATGAGGCGGCTTATGGAAATACATGGAATGTAATTGCATTAAATGGAAATACAATTACCGCTGCGCAAAATGATGGAACATTAGTAGGTAGGGCAAATACAGCTGCAATTATAGCAAATCAAGGCACAGGCACTTATTTATTTAAATATGTTTCAACGCTATCTATAAATGGTTACACCGATTGGTATGTTCCTTCTATTAGAGAAGTAAACTTATTTAGAAACTATGTTTATAATACTTCTTATTGTAATTCTAATGGTGCTTTCCCTTATTATTGGTCTAGTATAGCTAATCCTAGCTATAAGTGGGCATGGGGAAATTATGTTTCTTCAACACAATCTGGTTCAGTATACTATACAAATTATATAGAAGGCAACGGTGTCGGCACTAGGGCATATAGTCAAACACAATCTGATAGCAATTTTATTTATTTGGCAATTAGATCGTTCTAAAATTTCATGAAAACCCTACTCACCCTACTCTTCCTTTTCTCCGCATTCCTATCCCATGCGCAGCGAAGCATGTTTGCTAGAAATAATAAATACGTAGCGCCTGCAGAAGTATTTGATGCACCTGCTATTGTGACTGATGGATTGCAATTAAACCTGGATGCTTCCATTTCAGCTAGTTATAGTGGATCTGGTACCACTTGGCGAGATTTGAGTGGGAATAATAATCATGCCACCTTACTGAATGGTCCTACATATGATGCAGCTAGTGGGAGTATTGTCACCAATGGTACCAATCAATATGTATCTGTTCCGCTTTTTAATAATTCAATTACCCATGTAACCATGCAAACATGGGTATATATTAATACGAATTCGAGTGGTGTTTTTATAGCAAATGGCTACTCAGGCGGGTATAGTATTGGGATTGGAAGTAATACTGGTTTTGATTCGGCAGGTAGTCAGGCAACCATGTTGTTTTCATACATTCGATGGATAAATAATACAGGTAAGACCTATCCGGCTGGTTGGCATTTAATCACTATGGTATTAGATGAAAACTCAACTCCATCCTTTTATGTCGACACTGCATTTCAATATTCAAGCACTGGCAGAGCGCCTGCGACGCCATCAGGTTCTTTAACGTTAGGTGCTATTCCAGGTGATGGAGGCAGGTATTATGCTGGAAAATTTGCAAGCGCCTATTTTTATAATCGCGTTTTGAGTGCCAGTGAAATCACACATAATTACAACATCACTAAATCCCGCTTTGGTTTATAAACGCATGATGAAAAAACTCTTTACACTCTTATTCTTATTCATTGTATTCGTTTCACATGCGCAGCGTACGATGTTTGGTGGTAATAATAAGTACGTGGCGCCGGTAGTTTTAGCAGAGCCTTCTATTGTGACGGATGGGCTAACTTTTAATGTGGATGCAGCGAATACATCTAGTTATTCAGGTTCTGGAAATGTTTGGAATGATTTGAAGGGTACCAATCATGTGAAGTTTTATAGTAATTCTTCTTACAATGTAAATGCAAATCCCACTTATAGCAATGACGGTGGTGGCTCACTTATTACAACAGGAATTTTCGGAAAATCAATCAATAATTCAGGAATTACGGGTTCTGTTGCTAGATCCATGGAGGCTTGGGTTAAGTTCAATTCGGTAGCTGGAAATGCTGTAATCTCCATTGGTGGGTCAGTCACATTAAATAATACCTTATATGAATTAATGGCTTTTTCCAATAATGCAATTGAACATATTTGGGGGACTTTCACAAAGAGCTCAACAGTTTTAACGACAAACACATGGTATCATATTGTCATTATTTATGATGGAACGACCAATCACTTTGTTTATATCAATGGAGTTCAAGTAGGGGTTTCTACTTCAGTTGATAGAAATAATTTAGCACTAAATACCGGAAATACCCCAATCTATATTGGGACTGCTGTTACAACTTCTTGGGGGGCTTTTGATGGAAAAATTGGAGCGCTTAGAATATACAATCGCGCATTATCGTCAGCAGATGTTACTACTAACTTTAACGCCCTTAAATCTCGTTTTGGCTTATAATTTCTATGAAAAACATCCTAATTTTTTTATTCATTTTCGCCGCTTTCGCTTCCCACGCGCAGCGCACGATGTTTAGTGGCCAGAATAATTACGTGGCGCCGGCGGTTCCTGCCAGAATAATTACGACTGATTTATTGCTTTACCTTGATGCTGGGAATACAAGTAGTTATCCAGGTTCTGGAATTACCTGGTTTGATTTAAGTAATAACGTAAATCACGGCACCTTAGCTACTGCTAGTATGGCCAATACGGCTTCTTCTCCTAAGAAGTTCACATTTAATGGCACTAGTCATAACGTTAGTTTCGTGTCCTCGAAATTTAATGTTTCCTATACAGGAAAAACCGTCATTGCTGCTGCCAAAATGGATCCAAATTTTGGGACTAATTTATACAGAGCGCTTTCGGGGAATACGGGTTCACGCAATTTCAATTTTTATATCTATCAAAATGGTACTGGTTATCAAATTCACTTTGCTGATGGAGGGAATAACGCGTTTAGTGATGTTTTAACACTTGCCACGAATCAATGGTATGTTTTTGCAGTTACACAAGAAAATAATACAGTTAAATTTTTCTTGAATGGGGTATTGGTGTCATCAACTTCTGGTCCATTAGCGCAGTATCAATCTTCTACTGCAGAATATGTAGGTAGAGCTGATAATTTTTGGTACGGAGATATCACTTCATTTTTTATTTATAAAAGAGGTTTATCAGAAGTTGAAATTTTACAAAATTTTAATGCCCTAAAATCTGGTCTTGGTTTATAAAATAGTTCAATGAAAAAAAATCTCACCCTCTTATTCTTTTTTGTTGCATTTGTTTCACATGCGCAAACGGTGACTATCTCCTCATCCGCTCCAAGCAATATTATTTGTTCAGGTAATTCGGTGACATTTACAGCGAATACCACGGGGTTTACAAACCCATATTATCAGTGGTATTTAAATGGAGGGGCTATTTCGGGTGCAACGAACTCCACCTATGCAAGCAATTTGCTGACCAACAACGATGGCATTAACGTTAAGGTTACAGAAGGGCCTGCGGGTAGTATCACAACAAATGGATTGATTTTGAATCTCGATGCGACGAATCCGGCAAGCTACCCAGGATCTGGAACTACGTGGAATAATTTAGTTACCGGAAATGCAGTAACAGAATTTACAATCCAATCAGCAGGTACCTATTCAACGGATAATGGTGGCGTGATTCGCTTTGGTAATACAAATAGTGGCGCGGGCGCCTCTTCTTCCACGGGTTTTTCAAATTTATCCACCTATACGGTTGAGGTTTGGGTTAAGCCTGCCGGAACCATGGGAGATTATAATCCAGCCGATCCATCCTTTGGAAGTAATTATACACCCTGTTTTTTCGCTGAAAAAGTACATAATTCAGGTGCAGGTAATCGGGTCAATATGGTGTTAGCCTATAACGCTAGAGGACTTACTCCCACAGCCATGAACAGTTACCGATATGAGGCAGCCATCAACAATGGAGGTTGGAAAAAATACCAAATTGCTACAGACTATTCATCCGACTTAAATAATTGGGTTCAAATTTTATGTACATACAATGGTTCCACAATGACTATTTATCGAAATGGCGTTTCCTTGGGAACCAGTCCGGCACTTGGAGTTTCTTCCTTAAGAACACCATCGATTGGTTATTGGATTGCACACCGCTGGGATATGAATGATGGCGTTTATGGGGACTATTCTAAAGTTATGATGTATGATCGGGCCTTGTCGGCAGCTGAAGTTTCCTCTAATTACACGGCATTTAATGCTCGGTTTGTGAGCAGTGGAGTTTCCTCTTCAACTATAACCACCACGGTTTATACTTCTCCATCGATTCCAGCCATCACCATGGAAGGAGACGCTTGCATCAATAAAACGACATTAAGCACTCCTGCCGGGTTTTCTTACGTGTGGTACAAAGACAATGTGGCTATTTCCAATACAAATTCGAATACCTATTCCCCTACCACAGCAGGAGATTACAAAGTTCTAGTGACGAGCGGATCTTGTTCCACTCAGTCCACCATTACGACCATTTCTACCTGTGGTGTAACGGCAGATGGGCGTATGCAGGCGATAACAACTCCCACGACCTTAGTGAGTCATGAAGGTGGTGTTAATTTTGGAACGGGTGTAAGCGAGGCAGGAGCAACGGTCAATGCCACGGGAATTTCGACCACCTTAGGTACGGTAGGCGCCACAACGGCTGTGGTGAGCGGGGTGATTAGTGCAACCAATGCGCGAACAACGAGTATTGGGGTAATTTACAGTACGGATTCCAATTTTGGCACCTATTCCACGTCAAGTACCCAATCTAATGTTGTGGCGGGTTCGTATGCAATCAGCTTATTGGGTTTAACGGCTTCAACTACCTACCATGCGAAAGCATTTATTACCAATAAAGCGGGAACGAGTTATGGTCCCGTGGTTAGTTTTACAACGACAACGCCACCGATTGAAGTTGGAAATAGTTATGGAGGCGGTCTTGTCTTTTACATTTTTCAATCCGGTGATCCTGGTTATGTGGCGGGTGAAACACATGGTTTAATTGCTTCACCTTCTGATCAAGCTATTTATACGGATTGGAAAAATAATGGTGGGTTTACCGATATAGCGACAGGAACTGGAATAGGTACAGGGCTAGCTAACACGAATGCAATTATTTCAAGTCATGGTTCAAGCGCTTCTTATGCAGCAGGGTTTGCTAGGGCTTATAATGGGGGAGGTTATACCGACTGGTATTTACCAAGTAGGGATGAGTTGTATAAAATGCATATAAGCATAGGACAAGGGGCTAATAATATTGCACAATTGACTCGTGAAACCTATTGGAGTTCTTCCCAGTCTGATTCTTACCAAGCATATTACATGTTTGCTCAAAATGGAAATGTTACGACTATTTGGAAGGATTGGGGAAAGGCTGTACGTGCCATTAGAACTTTCTAACATATTAGAATAATGAGATTACCTAAACCCAAAGGACAAGTGGAGTATCAAAATGCAAACTGGTATAGTTTTCGATATTCAGTACGGGGCATTGCAAAATAGATTTATGAAAAAACTCTTCACTATATTATTTCTTTTCTCCGCATTCTTATCCGATGCGCAGCGAACTATGTTTGGGGGTCAAAATAATTATGTGGGCCCCGTTGAGACTCCCACGTTGATTACACAAGGGCTTGTATTCCAGGTAGATGCGGGGAATTCAGCGAGTTATTCTGGATCGGGGACTACATGGAATGATTTAAGTGGTAGCAATCAGGGAACACTGACGAATGGGCTACTATTTTCAGCTGGAAACGGAGGAAGTATCGTTCTTGACGGGATAGATGATGTCATCAGTTTTGGCAACATTTTAAATATGGGATTAGCGAGTTGGACAATCTCCTGTTGGGTAAAATTTGATGGAGCATCCGGATTAATGGGTATTATAGGTAAAACTTCTTATCGAAGTAACCAGGGTAGATATGCTTTATACATAGATGATACTAGCCTCAACGCTTTTTTTCAACCATTAACTAATAATCTGATTTCAACTTCAATAGGACCCTACCTAGATAATCAATTCCATAATCTAGTTGTCACAATTAATCGCACATCCATGATGCATTTTTACGTAGATGGAATTTCAGTAGGAACGCCTATTGACATAAGTAGTTCGAGTAATATCGACCTTATTAATAGTGATAAGTTTTATATCGGTTCGTACGGTAGTAGCGACGGTCAAAATCCGCTTTACTTTTTTAAAGGCAATATAGGTCAAGCATTAATCTATAATCGGGCACTTAGCGCACAGGAAGTTACGACCAATTTTAATGTACATAAATCCCGTTTTGGGCTTTAATTTTTATGAAAAATCTATTCATTTTTTTATTTCTATTTATTGCATTTGTTTCCCATGCGCAAACGGTGAGTATCACCTCATCTGTTCCAAGCAATACATTTTGCGCTGGAGCGAATGTGAC